>Ga0315328_10000913_pt1 | contig 13379 bp, 12 predicted proteins | sample M120032315metaG_FD_203462 | JGI IMG/M metagenome (GOLD analysis project Ga0315328, IMG submission 203462) | Ammonia-oxidizing marine archaeal communities from Monterey Bay, California, United States - M1 200m 32315 | ecosystem: Environmental > Aquatic > Marine > Intertidal zone | place: USA... | reverse complement strand
AAAGCTATTCAAGTGAAAACACGCGCCCTTACGGGTTCTCTTTTGTAAAAGAGATCTTTAAGAGGATGCCAAATGATACTGATTTTAGCGTTGTTAACAGGGCTAATATTCCTGGGATAGATTTTGCGTTTGCTGGTGAAAGAAATCATTACCACACTCCAAATGACACAGTTGACAACATTGACCTAAGAACCATCCAGCACCACGGAGAAAATATCTTACCTTTATCTAGAAAACTAGCCTCCGCTGATTGGAATGATATGGGAGATGAATATATATACGGCGGAGAAATATATGGTTTTTGGACTCAATGGAAATCAAGTAATAGTGTATTTATTTGTATCTTCTCAGCTCTCTTATTAATTACAGCTCTTATTAAGTCTAAGACTAGTATAAAGAAAACAACTCTAGGAGTTATATTTTCTCCATTAATAATAACAACAACAATATTATCTGGTGTTGTAGGATTCTACCTATTGTCTTTCATTTCAGGGAATGTAATAAGTTGGCCTGGTATAGATTGGCCTTATCGTCTTTTATTAATTGGATCGACAACCATAGGTGCGCTTATAGGTACTGCAATTACTAGAAGGTTTGTAAATCAACACGAAATGGTATTTGGATCTTGGTTATTTTGGTTAATATTAACTTTTGCTATCACTATTTTCTTACCGGATGCAGCCAATACATTTATTCTTCCGCTTGCCTTTGCAAGCATTTTAATCCTTCTTGCAACCCTTATAAAAGAAGAGAACAGGCTTATATTCTTACTTCTGACCCTTGTTGTTACGCTTCCGTTCACTTTGGGACTTATATTTTCTTTAGAACAAAGCCAAGGTTATAAGTTGGTTTGGGCGCTATTACCTTTTGCGGGGCTATATGCACTTATAATTTCCCCTTTCTTGTATTCTCTAAAAATTAAATCAGCCATCTCATATGTTGGTGTAGTTACCTTTGTAGCTTTAATGACTGGAAGTTTTACAAATCTTTATACGGAGAAAAGACCTCAACATGTAAATATCCATTTTTATGAAGACCTTGATACGGGTAATTCTCATATTCATCTATCAGGCAATTACAAGAACGTTGCAGCAAATGATCCAGAACCTTTAATAGAACCTTTATCTTCCTACGTTGATACTCAAAATACGAAAGCCTTAATTCCGTTTACAAAAGATTACACATTTAGATACTGGGCGGAAACAAACTCCAGTGGATGGAAAGGTCCTTCAATAGAAAAAAAGGGAACGTTAAATAGCACTAAATCTATAAAACTTAATCTAAAAAGTAATAGGTCTGCAAGTAGAATGGTTTTGCTACTACCAAAAGAATCTAACTTACAATCATTTAACTTAGGCTCTTTAGAAATTAAGCCCTCTTTAAGCGGATGGGGCCTTTATAAAGGACATTACGCTATCTTTTTGAACGGCATTTATGATAAGGAAGTTGAATTAACTCTTAATGTTGATACGGATCAAAAGGAAATAAATGGTTACCTTATAGATATAAGTACTAAACTTCCCAACCACTTAGATGATTTATATAAAGCGCGTTCGGGTATATTTTCACCTGTACACAGAGGGGATCAAGCTACGCTAATTAAGAAGATAAAATTCTAGGTTTAGAATTTCTTTTAAGCACGAATCTATATCTCCGTCGTTTATAACAACATGGTCAGCATATCGTTTATACAGCTCCAGTCTCTCATTGTAAGTTTCTAAAAGACTTTGACCTGGTCCTCTAACCACTCCCCTTTCAGATAGGTTAAAAATACGCTCTGATATGGTCTCATAAGATACCTCTAAGTATATTACCTCAGAATTCTCTCTTAAAAAATTCATGGCCGTATCGGATAAAACCGCACTACCTCCAGTAGCTAAGATAGTTTGATTAAAATTAACCGATAACAAGACTTCTTCTTCTATTTCTGTAAATGCTTTACGGCCATATTGATCAAGATAATTTTGTATAGTTTGATTAATTTTCTCTTCGATCTTTATATCTCCGTCAATAAAATTATAGTTTAATAGCTTTGCTAACCTCTTTCCTACAGTGGTTTTTCCAGCTCCTGCCATCCCTATTAATGTTATAGATTTATTCACTTGGCCTAGAATTATTCAATTTGATATTTAAAAACTTAATAATGTCGTTAGCAGTTCTTTTAGGGTCTTCATACATTGGTAAATGACCTATTTTTAAATAAACCTTAACTTCTACATGTTTTATGTTCTTTTCAAAACTCTCAGAGCTTTCAACTCCGATAATATTATCTTCTTTACCGTGTATTACCAAAGTTGGTGCAACAATTTTCTTAAATATCTCAGGTCCATACATCCGGTCTCTGCTGCCAAATCCCATAGAAAGGATCGCTTTTCTTGAACCCTCAAGCAAGGTTAAATCATGAAATTGTCTAGCGTATTCTTCAGTAGCTAGCTCTTGATTAAAAACTGATGTTTTAAGCCCCTGGGTAGCAAAGAATTTAGGCGTGTAATAGATAAGAGATTTTTTTATTATACTAGAACCCATCAATCTCCATACAATTGGTGAATTATCTTTTCTTTGTTCAAGTCTTTCTCTGTCTTCTCTTGTCATGACGCTACTTGAAGCCAGTAATATTAAACCCTCAACCTTATTTGGGTATTCAATAGCATACCTCCAGGCTACTCCACCTCCCATAGAGTTTCCTGCTATAGAAAATTTATTTACACCTAAGTAATTTGTTATAGAAGTAACAGTATCCATATAGCTACTTGTAGTGTAATTGCCAGAAGGTAGAGCACCTGTAAGCCCAAAACCGGGTAAATCTAAGCTAACAAGCCTAAAATCATTAGCCAACAAAGGCACTAGTTTTTCAAAATTTAATAAAGAACCATTAAAACCATGTAATAAAACAATTACAGGTTTATTAACTTCTCCTTCATCACGGAAATGAATTCTAGCTCCATCAGGTAAATCAAGAAACTGAGAGGCACCAGTTGCGTATTTAGTCTCTAACTTTTCTCTTGGAATATCAAAGTAAATTCCTGTGTAGGTTAAAACACCAATGGTAAGCAATAATAATAGACTTATGCTCTTTAAGATTTTTTTCATTTCGAAAGGCGAACACACCAAACTTCTTCAGTCGGCCATTTACTAGCCCATTCAGCATCTGCCCAAGGATATCTAGTTTTAGATTCCGGTGAGGCACCGAGTTCTAAAAGACGCTCAACGACAAATCCATTATCACGGAGAAGTTTTATCCATTCCCCATGAGGCAGGTGAAACTCAATTTCGTGTGGAGGAGATTTCCATTGTGTTTTAAATAGCCCTAGGTAAGGTCGTTGTAATTGTTCTGAAATAGGCACACTATCGTCTTCTTCATCTGGCACACAACAAATAGTAAAAGCATGATTTGTCATAAATATTAATTGAGATCCTGGTTTTAATACTCTTGCTGCCTCCGGGATCCAATCATAAGGATTTGCCCATAAAGATGCCCCATATTCAGATATAGCAAAATTAAAACAAGAATCAGGAAATGGTAATTTCTCACCAAAACCTTCTACGAATTTAATTCCTAGTTGATATTGTTTTTCTAAATTTCTTGCTGTTTCAAGCTGGTTTGGAGTTGGATCAATGCCAATGACTTCAGCACCCCTTCTGGCCATCCATGAGGAAACATATCCGGCTCCACAACCTATTTCAATGCACTTCTTTCCTTTCAGATCATTCGGAAATATTTCCAGTTTTGATTCTGGTAGTTGCCAAATTCCCCAATGAGGGTCATCTGATTCCCAAGCTTTTTCAGCAGGTTCTTTATATTCCTCTGCTATTTTCTGCCATGCTTCTCTATTTAAAATTTGGTAATCCTTTAGAGTCATTTTTATAGACTACACTCATAATAAGTAGAAAAGGAAGTATTGATTTTATTAAACTTAAAAAGTTGAAGGAGTTTAGGGTTAATTTTTTTATTCTTCCTTATAAGTTCTTGGCAAGCCTGAGGGGTAACTTGTATATTTAAATTCGACAGGCTCTTTTGTTATGACTCCTTCACTACATGCTTTATGTGTAACACGCTCTCCAGTCCCTACAGTCTCATCCTCTTCTAAAATTTTAATTTTACACACACTGCATTTACACATATTTAATCCTCTAAGTGACCAACACAATATAATCTCATTGCATATAATTTAAAGTGCCGTTATAGGATTGTGCCATTTTCAGTCATCCATTCCATAAATGGCTTAATATGGATTGCAAGTTCTCCATCAATGAAATTAGCGCCGTTGTCTACATGTATAATCCTATGTTTAATCTTCCATTCGCCTGCTTCTTTTCTTAGCGTACTCTCATACCACCCCGAAATAAACGTATGCACCTTCTCCGACCTACTCAGCATACCTGCTAATGTACACCGATGGGTAGCATTATCTCCCTCTATATTCACAAGGTGATTGGTTTGAACATGGCGAGTACCAGAAAGTAAGCGAATATGTGCATGGATAAAATCCTGCAACGCCGGACGACCCGCAAACTGTATCCTATTTCCATCGGTTTCTACCTCGAAAATACCTTCCTCGGTAAAACATTCGACCCAGCCGTCAGCATCGTATTCGTCGCCAGCATGAGCGTAACGCGCAAAGACATCTTCAATTGCAAGACGCTCTAATAATAAATTTTCTTTGGTCATACCCATTTATTCTCCGGTTTTAATTACTTTATCGTAATACGCTTTGTATTCATGTACAAAACAGTATGAGAGTGATCCATCTTCATTTCTTCAAAAAGAAGGTTTGTGGAAAAACAAAATACTAATGTAAAGAAAAAAGCCTAAGGAAAGAGATGTGTTTTTTGTAACATACTAAATATTCTAGTAAAAAGTAGTGGAGCTTATGGTTAAAAATTGGAACCAGTTAACTCCTAATTTCTAACCTTAGCTTTCATTATACGCATCTAATTTAATATTATATCTTAATGGATATGTTAAATTTATCTAACCCTTGTCATTAAATCATCTGAATGATTTCTTATGTCTAATTTCTGATCAGCAAGTTTAGATTCATGTATTTCCGCTAAAGCGTTAGATTTTTTAGCAAAATCAGCATAACTATCATATCCACAATAAAAGTACCAAGCTAGTTCAGGACCCCAAACATGTTCAGCTAAATTACAACCTCCAAAAGCTTCGTCATATGCATTAAATAAGGTTTTAGCCCTATTTCGCATTTCGTTAGCAGTCAAAAATGGTCCGAACGAATAGGTTGCTCTAAGAACGTAAGGTGTTCTTTTAGTTAAATTTCTTTCTACTACTGCAATTAAATGATCTGAGTGATCTCCGTATACTTGTTTAGGTTCATAAGTAGCAGGTGAATTAGCATCATTTATCTTTCCAAATTGTTCCCAAGAATCAAAATAACAATAAGAATAATAAGCTCTATCTCCTCCAAACTGATGTCTTAACAATCCGCAATTGTAGTAACCATTTTCTTCTAAAGTAGCTAAATTCTGTAAGGCTATTTTTTCTACATTTTTAGCCAAACCACCAGCTGGAATAGTGTAGTCCGAGGTATAAACAAAATTAAATTGATGGTCTAAATCATTTGAATCAGCCTCCTCGTGATGCGCCGCGAAAATGGAGGTACAACACATAAGGTAAACAAATAATAATAAATTTTTCATATCCTATTCTCCAATTAGATTAAATTTAATTTCACTTTAACATTCATTTATTTAACAAGGAAAGTATTCTTGGATGATGGAGCTTATGGTTAAACATTGGTACCTCCTACTTCCTAACTCCATCTACCTTCATAAGCATGTGAAGGAAAACCTATGAAGCAGAAAATAAAGGAAAGTTCAATGATTGAAGATGTGTACCTAAATAAATATTGTATCTTCTAAGATACAATATTAATTAAATGTTTATAGCGCTAAAATTTCCTAAATGTGTGGTTACGTTAATAATTTTATTCTTATTGATATCTTGTGATAATAATTCTTCTATCAACGAACCTATAACTATAAATGAAAAGGAGAATTCTCTTTATACTGATTTAACCTGGGAGGGGGAAACTCCTACAAATGTTGGAATTAACCCTACCCTTCTTGAGGATTCTTTTATTTATGCACTCGCAGATGGAACGTATACGCAGTCAGCCATAATAATAAAAGACGAAAAACTAATTTATGAAAAATACAGAGGTTTAGAGACAGAAGAATTAAGTTTTTGGAATCAGACTATGACCGAATACTTAGAGCTAGGAATGGAAATTCCACAAGAACTTCAAGACGGATTTATTAATAGAGATCAATTTAGCCTCGCAACTTCTTGGTCAATCGCAAAATCATTTGTAAGCATTTTAATAGGTATAGCCATAGATCAAGGCTATATAGATTCAGTAGAAGAAAGCGCATCGACCTATATTACAGAATGGTCTAATGATAATAGAAATCAGATTACTATCAAAAATCTACTAGATATGAAATCTGGGCTGCCGGGTCTATGTGCCACCAACTATATGCCATACAAACTTGAGATGTGCCCTTATTCAGTACATTGGTCAGGAGGAAACCTAACTCCTGTTCCAAATCAGTTAGATGCTTGTATTAATAGAGAAATTGCTGAAACCGGAGTTATTCAATCTTGGTATTCTAGTGAACGTACATGGGAAACAGATTATTTACTCTATAGCAACTGTGAAGCACAGGTTCTAGGTGAACTTCTTTTTAGAGCAACTGGTAAAGATCTCCAATCTTATACGGATATTAATCTATTCTCCAAGATAGGATTTGAGGGTCATTGGTGGAGAGATAACGAGAACAACGGACAATCAAATGGTAACTATCTAGCGTATTGTTGTTTAGATGCTACAGCTAGAGATTTTGCTAAATTTGGTCAGTTAATTCTTAATAATGGCTCGTGGGGTAATGAACAAATTGTATCTTCATCTTATGTTGAAAAGATAAAAAGAATAGGCCTTGATTCTGTTATTGAAGAAGATGGATCGTATTATAGCTTTGGCATGTTTTTTTGGACACTTGCTCCTAGGCAGCAAGACGATGGGACAGATTTTCCACCAGCTAATAAGATTCTCCTAATGGCAGGAACTGATGGTCAGTATATTATTTTAGACGTTGAAAATAATATGGTTCTTGTAAGAAACAGTCTTTACTACCCTATGGAGTTTGCTTCATTTGATAGAAAAATGATTGCTACTGGAGATTTAAATGCTATTAATTATCCACAAACTCTGCCTTATGGTTGGTTTGGGAATTATTCTTCTTTTAGTCCTTCAGTCTTTTTATACTTAGTATCAAAGTCATTGAATAAATGAATAATTTCTCTATAAGCTTTTACTTAAAGCAGAGAAAGAATCAGAAGCGATTTCAAGAATGTTCTCCAAATCTTCTTTATCATGAGTAGCAGAGATGAAGTGGTTATGATAATTCACCATGTACAAACCACGTTTTAAACATTCATCTATCCAAGAATTATGAACCCTGATATCCACATTGTTCAAGCGAAAATAAGGCATAGTAGGAACTCCAGAAACTACTAGATTAAATTTATTCTCCTGAGCAACTTTTACTAATCCACTTTTAAGATTATTTCCAAATTCTTCCATTTTATTTACGGCATCTATTCTTTGTAATTCCAGCAAGGTAGCTTTGGCAGCCGCCATAGGAGCGGCATTAAAGAACTGTGTCCCTGAAAAGTAAACTGCTTCTGCTGATTTCTTTAAGTGGTCAGCTCCAACCAAGGCTGAGATAGGATATCCATTACCCATGGCCTTTCCTAAACAAACAAGGTCCGGATTAAACCCATATGCTACATTTGATCCCGCTAGATTGATTCTAAACCCTGCCCTTACATCGTCAACAATAAGAACAATTCCATTCTGCCTGCAAAGAGACTCTACTTTCTGCCAATATTGATCTTCAGGTAAAACGTTATCCTTAAGAACAGGATGGTGATAAGGAGATGAAATAAAACAAGCAATTTGATTAGTATTCTCAGAGATGACTCTTTCTAATTCATCTATTGCATTCCATTCAATACTTATTATTTCATCGGTATCCGAAGGGATGGTGCCAGGACTATTATTTCTTTGCATCCAAGACGCTACTCCATGGTAGCCATCATCAATCTTAATTATTTTTTCTCTTCCGGTTTCAGCCCTAGCTACCATTATTGCTAAAGAAGTACTGTCTCCGCCATTTTTACCAAAAAGAGCCCAATCGGCAACAGCAACCATATCAACAAGAGTTTCCGCCAATTCAATCATCACTGGAGAAGCCAAACTAACTGTATTGCCGAGATCGTATTGCTGCTGGGCAGCTCTATCCACAACAGGATTGTTATAGCCCAAGATCATGGGGCCATATGCGCACATCAGATCAATGAATTTATTTCCATCAATATCCCAAAAATAAGAATCTTTAGCTTTTGAAAAAAATTTAGGAGCAAACTCGCCAATTGAATATTTATAATGACCAAAAATTCCTCCTGGGATTACATCTTTAGCCTTCAAAAAGAGTTCTTCAGATCTAGCTAACTTATAATTTTCTTTAGACATTAATAAATTAAAACAGTTTTCCTTGGAAATGAGAAATTATTCATGGCGGACCTTCTGGTTAAGAATTGGAACCACCCATACCCTAAGTTTATCTTCCTCCATAAGTATGTTCAATGCAGTCTAAGAAGACTAGAATTAAATTCTATAACTTATGAAACTTAAAACTCTATTACTTAGCTCATTCATTCTTTCAATGAATCTTTCTTCGCTCGAAAAACACAACGATAAATTAAGAATTCTCGTCTATAACACTCATGGACTTCCAGAGATATTTATAAATGATAATCCAAAAAAGCGCTTTCCAATCATAGGTAAAAAAACTCAAGACTATAATATCTCTTTGCTGCAAGAAGACTATTCACATCATGAAGAGTTATCATCTGGTTTAGTTAAAAAAAGCATAGCTATTCGTGGTGGTATGGGTAGCAGTCTCAAATGCCCTTTCTGCGCTGGGTCAGGATTAACTTCTGTATTCAATCTACCTGAAAATTGGACCGTAGAAGTTGAGAATGAAACTTATCAAACTTGTTCTGGTTGGTTGAGAGGCGAAAATGATTGTTTTGCCTATAAAGGCTTTCAAATAATAAAAATTATACTACCTAGTAATAAAGAATTTTTTATAGTCAATACGCACATGGATGCAGGCAGAAGAAATTCAGATAGATCTTCAAGAAAGAAACAATTAGAGCATATTGTCTCAACAATAAGTGAACGGTCGACTACAGAAGCTCTTATTGTGGCTGGAGATCTCAACCTCCATTCTAAAAACCTAGAAGACGTAAAACTTTTAAAAAAGTTTAAGAAAGAACTCAAATTAACAGATGCTTTTAATGGACATAAAATCAGTAAAAAGTGGAGTATCTTGGATTACATTCTATACAGGCAAGGCAACGAGGTAGAGTTTAAAATTATCTCAGTAGGAGAAGACAAATCATTTGTTACAGAAGAAGGTCCTCTAAGCGATCATCCTGCACTTTTTATAGAAGTATCAATTTAATGATTCTTGTTCTGGTTAAAAATTGGAACTGCCTATACCCAAAGTTTCATTTTCTTCTTAACTACGCAGAGAACAGAACATACAACAGATTTTATAGAAACTATGCTAATCGAAAAAATGATATGATCAAACTTCTAATAAAAAAGGAAATTATATGAAAAGATTAATTTTAATACTTAGTGGGATTTTTTTGTCATCTCACATTTTTTCAGTTCAACTTGAAAATGTTAACAAGGGCGAGTTTGATATAACTAGTACAGCTATTTCAAGCAATAAAATATCTATAGATGCTACAGGCAAAGTAGGCAAGTATGGAAGAGTGTATGTTACATATAACTTACACACAGATGGATATCAAAACTCCCAAGGAATGTTTGAAGGCCAAGGAATGAACATGGAGGGTGTGACAGCCTACTTAACAGGCATTTGGAAAAAACAAGGCACTAATTATATTATTTACAGTCTTGATGATCTAAATAACGGCGATCACAATTTTGTGTATATCAAAATCGATACCTTAAAAAATAAAGTAAATATAGATGTTGAGACTTTAGAGTATTAAGAGGTGGACCTTCTGGTAAAAAATGGGAACCACCTACTCCCTAAGTTTATCTTCCTTCATAAGTATGTAAAGGAGAGACAATAAAACATTATGATAAAGAAAGCCTTAGGAAACTTCATAATTAAACGTACTTTTGCTGCCAAATTAAGAAATAAAGGCATGAATACTTTTTCAAATTTTGAAAACCTTAAGAGTGTTCGCTCCTCTGCAGAATTAAAAAGGACAGAAGAAAATAGACCTCATGAAGTAATGTATTTTCATAAAGTTGACGATCCCTATTCGGCTCTTGCAATTCAGTATATTGATAAGCTTCAATCATCATTTGATATTTCTTTTCAAGCTATTTTGGTTGGAGAAGAAAATTCTGATGCAGTTCATGAACCTTCTTTGTACAGCAATTATTGTCTAGATGATGCTAAGCGTATTGCTCCATTTTTTGGAGTTGAATTTTCTGCTGAATCTTACCCATCTAAGGAGTTGGTTGCTAAATCTAACAAAATTTTAACGGCAGTGGATAATAAAAATTTTAGTGAAGTTGCAAAAAAATTAAGTTCTGCTTTATGGTCTGGCAATGAATTAATTCTTGATGATTTGGGTAAAGAATATAACGCTACAGACAAAGAAGTCTCGAACAAATTAGAGTTAGGCAACCTTATTAGAAATGAAAAGGATTATTATTTTGGTTCGGCATTTTATTACGAGAAAGAACTATACTGGGGAGTTGATCGCCTGCATCATCTAGAAGATAGGCTTATCGATCTTGGCTTAAAGAAGGATTTAGACAATAAGCCTATTTGTGCACCTGCCCTTAGCGCTCCTTCTAAGATTGAGTCTGAGATAAAAGTTAACCTTTATTATTACCCCTCTCTTAACAGTCCCTATACTTATGTAAGTGCAAAAAGAGTAAGAGAAATGAAGGAGGATTATCCAATAGATTTAATAACGAAGCCAGTTTTACCAATGCTGATGAGAAATATGACAATTCCAGCTATCAAAGGAAAGTACATCATTTCAGATGCAGCGCGTGAAGGAAGAAAAAATGATTATCCAATGGGATCAATTTATTCTCCAATAGGAAGACCTGCTAGAAAAGCTTATTCTTTATTTCCTGTTATCAATGAAGCCGGAAAAGGCTTTGAATATATAGACGAATTATTGCGCGCATCTTTTTACGATGGGATTAATATTGGGGAAGATAAATATCTTGAATCCCTGATTATCAAACTTAATTTAGATTGGTCAACTATAAAAAAACAGCTGAACACAAAAGTCTGGAAAAAGGTTCTAGATGATAATTTAAAAGATATGTATGAGGGTAACTGTTGGGGTGTACCCAGCTTCAAGATTACTGATTCAGATGGTACTAATCCTTTTTACGTTTGGGGACAAGATAGAATGTGGTTATTGAAAGAAGAAATTAATAGACGATTAGGATAGTTTTCATAAGCAAATTAGATCTTCCATGGTTTGACCAATGACCTAAATCTAAGTCGTGCCAACAATAATACTGTGGGACAAGCCCCAACCCAATGGTCGAGCTAAATTAATAGGTTTATTTGGTTTAATGTATTTACTAGAGACTTCATCAATATGAACCAGACAACACTTTACGGAACACCGATCTCTATATACCGGAGAAATTCTAGAAAGAGTATTTTTATAAATAGTGGAGCTTCTGGTTAAAAAATAGAACCTACTTCTTTGGTTTTAATTAAGCAGAAACCCAGCTGCCATGAAAACCAAACGGCACCCTTTGTGGTAGTTTGATTTGGGCTATTGGACCTGATTTAATATTTTGAGCATTAAAAATAACTAAATTGCTTTTATCTGAAGTTTGGTCGTAGACGTAAGTCATCAAATATCCCTCATCTTCATTTTTTTGGTTCTCTGAAGGAATAAAAACTGATTCTGCTGCCGCTTTACCTTTACCTAACTCATATACTTCATTTGTCTTATTAACAAAGTCATATTTAATGATTCTTCCAAAGTCCGGCTTGATGTCCGATCCAGTACCTAATGCGTAGCCAAATCTGTTAAATCTTCCATCTAAGTCTGGGTGCATTCTTGGAAACTCAGCTGGAAGATCATCTAATTGCTGTTCAGAAACACTCCCGTTGGATGTATTTAGAGTCCATCTAGTTAAAAAAGAAGGGAACTCTGAAAAAGGACCGTTCCAATCTTCGTCAAATAACCTTTGGTATCTCATTGCATCTAGTACAACATTACCTTGTTGGTCTTCGTAGGCGTTTACAGTGTGAAAGAAGTAACAGGGGTCTATATTGAACCACTTAATTTCATTGTTATTACTCTTCCTATTCAGAAGGCCTATTCTTGCCTGATGGCTGTCATTCCAAGAAAAAGGGAAGTAACCCCTAACTACTTTAGAAAATGTAAAAGTTATAGAGAGATCTAACACCAACACATAGTTTTCGGTGATCGCACATTCGTGCAACATTGTGCCGCTGGTTAAGGGCAATAAATCCGCCCTCTTTATTCTTCCTTCCTTGCCAACTACAACATAATGAGCTTCGTAAGATCCTCTTGGGAAAGCATAAGTAATACCATGCAATTCTTTTGATTTAGAATCAAACTTAGTGTGGGCAGTAAAACCAGTCTCCAAAGTTCCATGAAATGGTTCCGTATCTAAAGAGTTGAGTTGTTGATCTACCACTACTGGCTTATCTCCAGCTTCTACGATGGCATAAATTTCTCCAGCATGAGAAATCACATGTGTATTATTACCATTACCAACTAGATTATTCCTGTACCAAATAGCTTTTCCATTATCAATTTTTACTCCGTGAAGCATTCCTTCTCCTGCAAACCAGTGATATTTCTTTAAATTAGGTTTACCCATAGGATTAGGTCCATTTCTTAAATATAGTCCTGACAACTCTTTCGGGATGCTCCCAACTACATCTAGTTTGTCCTCATAGATTACTTCTTTTACAGGGGCATAATTTCCTTGCAGGTAATAATTTTCTTTTCCAAATATCTTTAATCTGTTAAAGCCCCAACCTAACACAAACGCAGAGCCAAGACCTAAAGATGTAATCTTTAAGAATTTTCTTCTATCCCTATCCATTAGTTATATTATATTTGAAAAAAAGGGGGATTTTATTTTTATTCTAAACTGGACTTGATGGTGGAGCTAGCCGGGTTCGAACCGGCGACCTTCTGCGTGCCACGCAGACGCGCTCCCAACTGCGCCATAGCCCCAAATCTTATAAATCTAAATGATTTAGTAATTATACAATTAAGTTAA
>Ga0315328_10000906_pt1 | contig 13416 bp, 9 predicted proteins | sample M120032315metaG_FD_203462 | JGI IMG/M metagenome (GOLD analysis project Ga0315328, IMG submission 203462) | Ammonia-oxidizing marine archaeal communities from Monterey Bay, California, United States - M1 200m 32315 | ecosystem: Environmental > Aquatic > Marine > Intertidal zone | place: USA... | reverse complement strand
CAGTATGCCAAGGCAGTGCCGCTGCTCAAGTCGGCCCAGGCCAAGCGTCCGCGTGATAGCGTGCAGCGATATCTCGACCAGGTCGTGAAATTGTCCCGCCTGGCCAAGCGCTGACCAACTTGGGCAAGCGTGCTTCAAAAACGCTTGGGGCCGCAAAGTGCTGCCCGTAGAGTGGCGGCACAGCATGGGTTCCATCCGTCTCCTTCCAGAAATCGTCGCCAACCAGATCGCCGCCGGCGAGGTGGTGGAGCGCCCGGCCAGCGTTGTGAAGGAACTGGTCGAGAACGCGATCGATGCCGGGGCGACGCGCATCACCTTGGACATACAGTCCGGCGGACGTAGCCTCATCCGCGTGGCCGACAACGGCAGGGGCATGAACCGTGACGATGCCCTGCTTTGCCTCGAGAGGCACGCCACCAGCAAAATACAGCAGGCGGAGGATCTGGCCTCGATCGGTACGATGGGCTTTCGCGGCGAGGCGATCCCCAGCATCGCCAGCGTGAGCCGTATGGCACTGACCACGCTGGCAAGCGACAACGAGACCGGCGAGGGGACGCGCATCGACATTCACGCTGGTAAGATCCGATCAGTGGAATCGGCCGGGCACGCTGTCGGCACCACGATCGAGGTACGCTCGCTGTTTTACAACCTACCGGCAAGACGCAAGTTCCTTCGCACGCCGGAAACCGAGCGCAGCCACATCCAACATTTCATGACGCTGGCGGCGCTGGCCAACCCGGCAGTGGGTTTTGTGTTCAACAGCGACCAGCGCAAAGTGTGGGAGCTGCCGCCGTGCAAGTTGGATGACACTGCCGAGTCCCAACTTTCCGCAGTGCGCGAGCGAATGGCGGCGTTGCATGGCGAGGGCATCAGCCTGTTGAACGTCGATTCCAGTGGCGACTACCGGGTGGCCAAGGCGATCCCGGATGATCCGGAGATCGGCATGCAATGGGACGGGCAGACAACGGTGCGTACCTGGGGGTTGATCGGCGCGCCGGGTGTATCGCGATCGACTCGTGCTAACCAGCATCTGTTTGTGAACCGTCGGCCTATTGAGAATCTGAGCCTCAATCGTGCGCTCATGGAGGGCTATCACACGGCACTGATGAAGGGGCAGTTCCCGGTCTGCTGCCTGTTCATCGAGATCGCCCCGGCCGAGGTGGACGTCAACATTCACCCGGCCAAGCGCGAGGTGAAGTTCCATCATGAGCGGGATGTGCGGCGTCTACTCACACAGGCAGTGCAGGAAACGCTACTGGCTTTTCACAGTGAAAAACCTGTGTCTGTGTCCATGAGGGCTGATGAGGCGGTGGATGTGACGCCCAGTTCGCCGTCGGAGATTCCGACGCAGCAAGAGCTTGGCAACGAGCCAGTACCGGCTGCGCTTGGCCAAGCGCAACCGATTGTGATCCAGGATGATTCTGTGCGGGCTACGCCGCTGCCTGCTGCGACTGGACAGGCGGCCGGAGCGCCGTTGCCGCTGCTGCATGTGCCGCTGCGACTGGTCGGCGTGGTTGGCAAGCTGTATGTCGTGCTCGAGTCGGACAAGGGACTGGTGTTACTGGATCAACATGCCGCACATGAGCGGGTGCTGTACGAGCAGATGCTCCGGCGCATGGAGACGGAAGGGCAGGCGGCGTCGCAAAAACTGCTATTGCCGGAGACCGTGGAGCTGCCGCCAAGGGAGGCGCAGTTCTTAAGCGGGACAATGGAGACGCTCAACCGGCTGGGTGTGGGATTGAGCGGGTTTGGTGAACAGACATTCCTGCTCGATGCCCTGCCGCCGTTCGTCAAGGCTTCCGACTCCCGCAAGTTCGTTCTCGAACTGGTGGACAAGCTGCAGGCGGCCGGCGCGGGGGTGAACGCGCTGCGGCTCGGCGAGGATGTGATCGCCAAGACCGTCTGCCGTCATGCGGTGAAGGCCAACGACGTGCTGCGGGAGGAGGAGTTACAGAATCTTGTGGACGACCTGCGGCGCTGTGAGATGCCGTACACCTGCCCGCATGGACGGCCGACGATCATCGAGATGAACTACCTCGAGCTGGAAAAAAAATTCGGCAGGATCCAGTGAAAGGATGTGAATTTTGTCTAACGGGATGAGTAGTGCGAACTACCGGAAGCTATCAGAGTGAGTGAAGCAATTAATCTTGATGCAAACCACCAATATTATTCTGGCTGGGAGAAGAGTTGTTTCGTGAGGTGGATTATTCCACCGTCATCTTGAGCAGGAACTCGATGTTGTTCTCGGTTTTTTTCAGCTTGCCGAGCAGCAATTCCATGCCCTCAACCGGTGGAACACCGGTGAGTGCGCGGCGCAGCGTGACGATGCGCGGCAGTTCCTGCGGGTGGTAGAGCAGTTCCTCCTTGCGGGTGCCTGACAACTCGACGTTGATGGAGGGGAAGATGCGGCGATCGACCAGCGAGCGGTCGAGGTGCACCTCCATGTTGCCGGTTCCCTTGAATTCCTCGAAAATGACCTCATCCATCCGCGAGCCGGTGTCGACCAGGGCGGTGGCACAGATGGTGAGTGAGCCGCCTTCCTCGATGTTTCGGGCCGCGCCAAAGAAGCGCTTGGGTTTGTGCAGGGCGTTGGCGTCCACGCCGCCGGAGAGAATCTTGCCGGAGTGGGGTTGGACAGTGTTGTAGGCGCGGGCCAGCCGGGTGATAGAGTCGAGCAGGATCATCACGTGGTGCTTGTGCTCGACCATGCGCTTGGCCTTCTCGATAACCATCTCGGCCACCTGTACGTGGCGCTCGGGCGGCTCGTCGAAGGTAGAACTGACCACCTCGGCGGCTCGGCAGGTGCGGGTCATGTCGGTGACCTCCTCCGGGCGCTCGTCGATTAGCAGGATGAACAGGTACACCTCGGGATTGTTCTTGATGACGGCGTTGGCCAGATTCTGCATCAGCACCGTCTTGCCGGTACGAGGTGGCGCGACAATCAGGCCGCGCGTGCCCTTGCCTATTGGGCAGACCAGATCCATCACGCGGGTGGAATATTCCTCCGGATCATTCTCGAGAAGAAAGCGCTCCTCCGGGAAGAGAGGCGTGAGATTGTCGAAATGAATCTTGTCCTTGGCGACCTCCGGCTCCTCGTGACCCACGGAGGCCACCTTGACGAGGGCAAAGAATCGTTCCCTGTCCTTCGGGCGTCGGATTTCCCCAGAGATGATATCGCCTGTCTGGAGGTCAAACCGGCGTATCTGTGATGGTGAAACGTAAACATCCTCCGGGCAGGGCAGGTAGTTGAAACTTTCAGACCGGAGAAAGCCGAACCCTTCCGGCAGAATCTCGAGGACGCCCTCCGTGTAAAGCACGCCGGTTTTCTCGGCGTTACGTTGCAGGATTTGGAAGATCAATTCGTTCTTCTGCAACGAACCGTAGTTGGGGATCTCCAGTTTCTTGGCCGTCTTGTTCAGTTCAGGCATCTCGAGTGCCTGCAACTGGCTCATGTTTACGGAGTCTCCCTTTGGTTTTTCTGTTAAAGTGGATTCCTCCAATGCCTCGTCCCCGTTGTCGGGGGTGGGCGTTTCTACTGGGGCGGGTGTTTCGCCATAGGCGCGGAGGTACTTGTTACGAATGGCGGCAGCCTCAGTGGCGGCCAATCCGGTAGACTTTTTCTTGCGAGAGCCTTTGGCCCCTTTGTTTTTATGACTTATGTTTTTCATTTTTAGGCAAGAATCCTCCTGTGGACGACAGTTGAAATCCCCAGCTAAATCATCGGGTATGGTGGGATACTACGTCGGTTTTTCTAAACTTTGCCCTGTCCAAGGCAAACACCAACAAGCCCACGGAGTGAAGTCCAGCGGGGAATTTTAATACGGCAAAGGGAATCCTGCGGTCAGTTGCAGGACACGCTGTCTGACCGCGGCCTTTTTGTCAACATTATTTATGTCAAGCAGCACCTCGCTGATCATGTCGGCAATGTCGGCCATCTCGGGCTCGCCCATGCCGCGCGTGGTCACGGCGGGAGAACCAATCCGTATCCCACTGGCTTGGAAGGGGGAACGCGTCTCAAAGGGGATGGTGTTCTTGTTGACTGTGATGCCGGCCTCATCGAGCGCGCTCTGGCATTCCTTGCCGGTCATGTCACGGGAGCCGACGTCCACCAGCATCAGGTGGTTATCCGTGCCGCCACTGACAAGCCGGAAACCGTTCTTGGCTAAGCCCTTGGCCAAGGCCGCAGCGTTGGCCACGACCTGCGCCTGATACACCGCAAAGGCTGGCTGGAGGACCTCCTTGAGGCAAACCGCCTTCGCCGCGATAACGTGCATCAGCGGGCCTCCCTGGATGCCGGGGAATGTCTGGGAATCAATCGCCTTGGCGTGTTCCGTGCCGCAAAGGATGAGCCCGCCCCGGGGTCCGCGCAGGGTCTTGTGGGTGGTTGTGGTGACAAAGTCAGCATGACCAACCGGGCTGGGGTGCAAGCCGGCGGCGACCAGTCCCGCGATGTGGGCAATGTCGGCCAGCAGCAGCGCACCCACCCCGCGGGCGATTTGCCCCATGCGCTCAAAGTCGATGACGCGCGGGTAGGCACTGGCCCCGACCGTGATCATGGCCGGTTTTTCCTTGGCCGCCAACTTGGCCAGCTCGTCGTAATCTATTTGTTCGGTTTCCCGGTTCACGCCGTAGTGGGTGACCGCGTAGAAGCGCCCCGAGAAGTTGGCCTTGTGGCCGTGGGTGAGGTGGCCGCCGTGGGACAGGTCCATGGTCAGGATCTTGTCGCCCGGCTGGAGCGCGGAAAAGTAAACAGCCATATTGGCCCCGCTGCCTGAGTGAGGTTGCACGTTGGCGTGCTCGACACCGAAAATCTGCCGGGCGCGTTCGATGGCCAACTGCTCAGCGACATCCACGTGCTCGCAGCCGCCGTACCAGCGCTTGGCCGGATAGCCCTCAGCGTATTTGTTGGTGAGCACCGAGCCCTGCGCCTGCATGACGGCCGGGCTGGTGAAATTCTCGCTGGCGATCAACTCGATGTTTTCCTGCTGGCGGTCGGTCTCGGCGCGGATCACCTGCGCGATCTCGGCATCCACCGAGTGGAGCCGTCGGGCTGCCGAGTCGGCAGCAGGCTCCATCTTGTTCACCCGCCGCTCGTGGCGGCCACCGTCCTCGAACCTGGTCTCGATGAACGTGTCGAGGATGCTCTTGGCCATGGCCTCATCCGTTGCGGCGGCCCCGAGGCAGAGGACGTTCGCGTTGTTGTGTTGGCGGGTGAGCCGGGCGGTTTGCTCGTCATGTGCGAGCGCGGCCCTTACGCCGGGCACCTTGTTGGCGCTCATGCTCATGCCGATGCCGGTGTTGCAGATCAGCAGGCCAAGTCGGCTCTGCCCGTCGGCCACAGTTTGGGCCACCTCACGGGCGAAGTCCGGGTAGTCGGCTTTCTCCTCCGAGTTACACCCGAAGTCGGTATACGGGATGCCTTTTTCTTCGAGGTAATGTCCCAGGATCTTCTTTAGCCCGTAGCCGGCGTGGTCTGCGCCGAGGGCCATTTCCACCACCGGTTGCGTCGAGCCGGTAATCAGTCCATTGTTTTTCTGAATGAATTTCAAAAGCGAATCGATGCCTTCACGAATCTGGTCGCGGCATTGGCAGTAGATCTCGTAGGAACAGCCGATGGGGTCGGAGATTTCCCGCTCGTGCAGGGGCAGGGAGTCATCAAATTCTCGCAACAGGAAGGTCTTTTCTGCCGTGTGCGGAAACATGAGGTTGACCATGTCGTTATGGCCGTGCGTCATGCCGATGATCATGTCGGCCTCGGAGGCCAGTGCGGCAGTCATCATCATGCTACGCTGCGGGGAGATGTCGATATCGAGATCCTGCATGGCACGGATCGCGTTCTCGCTTGGCTGGTGGCCGTTCTGGGCGCCCACGCCGGCAGATTTCACGATGAGGTCCGCCTTGTTTTGATCGACAAGATTCTTGAACAGGCCTTCGGCCATCGGGCTGCGGCAGACATTGCCAGTGCAGATGAACAAGATTGTATGCTGCATATACCGGCGGCAGAGACTGCGGTTTTACCTGGCAACCGTCAACGGCAGATGCTTTTGGACCGCAAAAAAAAATGAAGCCAAGCTATTTCGCAATCGCAAAAAAATCTGCCACTGCGGGCGGGCTTTTGGAGGGAATTAGCGTCCGACTTTTCGGGTGCTGTGCTCCATCATCCATAACAAGTCCTTGTTGTTCGCCATGGAGACGTTTAGCGGACGATCGCTCTTGCTCATCGGCGGTGTGGTCCTCTTGTCGAGCCATTTGTGGATTTCAGCGTGCCCATCAGCAAACGAGAATCCAGCCGCCCGGTTGTGGTAACTTGCCGGGTAGTCCACTAGCTTGATGGTTCGGTCGGGATAGCCGGCCATATCCACGACGAAATAGCCGTCATTGATGCTGTCCTCCCGTTCATCGACCAGTACGAACGTGTCCGATGGGCCGGGATCCGTGAAGTCCGACAGGGTTGTGAATACTTTCCAGCCGCTCGAACTCTGTGGATACCACGACCCGGAGGCATTCCAGCCCGGGCCGCCGACCCAGTTGCTCATCGACATGCTGCGAATCCTCGGTACGGTTTTGCCCTTATTGTTGATGGCGGTGGTGAAGTCGGCGGGGCATTTCCAGATCGCGGTACTTTTGCCGCAATAGGGCCATAGGGGGCTTCTGTGGGTATAGGCGGAGTGGCTCCAGTTATTGGGATCCCGTTTGTTGTTGAGCGTCAACCAACTCCCCGCGGTCCAGTTAGGAACCTGTCTTCCTTTAAAATTCCAATTGGCGGCGCCGACTAGCCTGTCTTCATTGTCCTCCGCAAAAAAACGCCAGGCCAGCATCATTTGTTTGTTGTTGTTCATGCAGCTGATGCCATGTGCCTTGGCTTTGGCTTTAGCCAGGGCGGGCAGGAGCATGCTGGCCAGAATGGCTATGATCGCGATAACCACCAGCAACTCGATGAGGGTAAAGGCACGGGTTTTTTTCATGATGTAAAATCAGCGTTTACTTAGGACGGGTGGCCTTCTCCATCATCCATAACAAGTCTACACTGTCCCTCATGGGGACGTTGAGTTGCATATTGCCCTTGTTGATGGCTGGGCGAGTCCGCTTGTCCAGCCACTTGTGAATTTCGGCATGGCCATCCGCGAAGGAAAATCCAGCGGCCATGTTATGGTAGCTGGCGGGGAAGTCCACTATCTGCTGCGATCGCACCGGCCAGCCGGACATGTCCACGACGAAATAACCATCGTTAATGCTGTCTTCCCGCTCATCCAGCATCACGAACGTGTTGGAGGGGCCAGGGTTATTCATGTCCGTATCTTTCATGAAGATATGGCACTGGGGTCCGCCCCAACCGGGACCTCCCACCCAGTTGTTGATCGAGCGGCTCCGGAGCCTGGGTACTGTTTTCCCCTTGTTGTTGATTCCGACACTGTTATCGGCCGGGCAGTTGAAAATCTCAGTGCTATTGCCGGCATATGGATAGAGGAGATTGCCTCGCCCGGGAATCTTTCTCCCAGTGCCGCCGATTCCCCGAATCCACAAATCCACATCCCAGTTGTCAGACTTCCTGAGGTTGCTCTTGTCCAGCCAGTTCCCGCCGATCCATTCCGGTGGCAGCGTTGGGGTTCCCCACCGGCCAGAAGCCACGAGGTAGCCATCGTTTTCCTCAGCGTAAAAACGCCAGGCCATGGTCAATTGCTGGTTGCTGTTCATGCAAGTGATGCCTTGAGCCTTGGATTTTGCCTTGGCCAGGGCCGGCAGGAGCATGCCGGCCAAGATGGCAATGATCGCTATGACCACCAACAGTTCAATCAGCGTAAACGCCTGTTTTCTTGATGTTTTCATAAAATTGAGTTCTCTGGCGCTGTGCTTATAGCCGCTTGGGCAACGATGGTTTATTTGAAGGCATTTTTCGACAAAAAAATACCGCAAACCAAGAGAGGTTTGACATAAATTGCTGATTTTTAATCAGGCTTACTCTTTATTTTCTTGGTGCAGCAGATCGTTCCTGATGCCACAACCAGTCTGCCTTGGCTCCAGCCCCCTTGGGTGACCAACTGCGGTTGAAGTTTATGGTGCTCTTCATTTCGTGGTTCCATTTCTTGATTTCGGAATGGCCATCTGCAAAGCCGTACCCGCAGGCGTTGTTGTGCATTGTGCCGGGCAGATCCACGTAACTCGGGCTTGGGGTCGTCATGTTGGTGAAAAAGCAGCCATCGTTCATGCTGTCCGGATGTTCATCTACCACCACCCATTTGTTGGATGGATCAATAATGTCACCCTCCTTGAGGTAAATTTGATGATACCGATCGCCATACCAAAGCTTATTGTTACCCTGTCCCATGTTCGAGTTCATGGAGAAAGTGCGGATTCGCTTCGACCATCCCTTCTTCTTTTGCGTAGTGCTGACATACTTGTCCGCCGGGCAGTAGACCAGGTTTTTACTGTTGCCCTGATAGGCAGCCAGCTTGGCATAACGTTTGTCCGTCACGTGGAGCACGTTGGTATTATCGGGACGCAGGCCCCAGTCCAGCCAGCCCATGATCCATTGGGCATATCGGGAGCGGGCATTGTTGCTTTGCGCTTCCCCACCGTGGGTGTTGTGTACCAATTCACCATTAAAGTCGCCGGAGTAGGAGATCCATGCCAGCATCAATTGCTTACTGTTGCTGAGACATGAGATGCCGGTTGCCTTGCTCTTGGCCTTGGCCAGGGCAGGCAAAAGCATGCTGGCCAGGATAGCGATGATTGCGATGACGACTAACAGTTCAATCAGCGTAAACGCTCTTTTCTTGGATGTTTTCATGAAAACAAAGTGAGTTTAGTATGTGCAAATATTGACAGCTAACAGCTACCTACTATTTCCATTAATTAAGCAAAAAGTTATACACAAATAAAAAATGCAGTAGAATGTTGGAGTCGGTGTCAGGCTCTACTGAATCCAACAGACGCGGCAGGAAACTAGCTCATTACAAGGCGTTTGGAAACTAAAATGTTTCCCCAAAACGGGCGTTTGCTGTGATTTTTGACTTTGAGTGAAGTGAAGTCTTTATTTTTTTGCTCAGCACATTGCCCCGCGATGCCACATCATTCGGACTTGGCTCCTTTTGTCCCCTGGGCGACCCACTACGCGCCGAAACGGCAGCCAAAATTGATAACAGTCTAAAGCTTCGATGTAGATCGTTCAATGACCCACCAGTAATCATTGTATCCCCTACGCTTGCCATTGTTTGCAAAGCCGTTACGAGACGATTGGCGTACCGGTTCTGACCTGGGGGTTTTGTCCTTCCAAACCTTAATTTCCGCGTGGTTGTCGGCGAACGAATAACCACAGCCTCCGTTATGATAACTGGCAGGCAGATCAACCCAGCTGCCGTCAGTGTTCGGATTCATAATGTTCCAGCCGTCGTTGATACTGTCGGGATGCTCGTCCACAAACACCCACAATTGTGACGGACTTGTAACGCCCTCGCCGAAGAGGCCAGCTTGATTTTTGCCGGTGATATCAGCCAGCTTGTTGTAGGGCTTGTGTCCGCCGTACCAAGTACTTCCGCGCGCGCCTCGTTGTCCTTTACCGCCCGTACCATAGGCTCCGCCCTCGATGAATCCGTTCATGGAATTACTGCGAACCCGCGGCAACATCTTTTTGCCCATTCTACAGGAGTAGCTGTCAGCAGCGCATTTGTATATGCCGGCTGCCGACGAGTATGGCCCAAGTTTGGGATAAATATTACCAATTTGTTTTCTTGTTCCGACAAGAAATAGGATATTGGTGTTGTCCGTTGCGTTGGAGTTAAAGGTAATCCAACCGTTTACCCAGCCTCGGGAACCCCCGCCGTTTTGGTTGGGCGGCATGAAACCGTCGTAATCCTCACAATACATCAACCAGGCCAAACCCAGTTGTTTGTTGTTATTGAGGCAGTGGATGCCGGTCGCCTTACTTTTGGCCTTGGCCAAGGCGGGCAGGAGCAGGCTTGCCAGGATTGCGATGATGGCGATGACCACTAGCAGTTCAATCAGCGTAAATGCGTGTCTTTTGGATTTTTTCATATAATTTTCAATTTAAATTTCTAGTTGAATGGTGAAAATCTTTCGCTTCGGAGCAGAAACTATTCCGAGAAATATCCCAATACAAACAAAAAATATCGCAAAATCAGGTCACCGAGAACATAGGGGACGGAATAAAACTGAGCAGATTGGATAAAACCCGATTTAGTTGTTTTTTGGCGTTTTTAATTGGCACAGCGAGCAGAGCCAGCCCAACAGGCCGGACACGGTCAAGGACCAGATAAAGGGGTTGAATTCCAGTAGTTGGTAGGCAGTGAATTTGTCCTCGATCAAGTATCCTGCGATGTAAAGCAGGAGGTGGCAGCCCAAGCCACCTAACATTCCTGCGATCGCTCCCTTGGCGGTCATCCGCGGCCAATAAAGGCCAAGCAGCACCGGCATCAGGAAACAACCGGCCAAGCCGCTGGTGGCAAACACGATCAGGTCCTGCAGATATTGAGGCGGGTTTAGCACGGCGAGCATGGCCAGTGTCCCTACCACCACCGTGACGAGGTAGGAGAGCCGTTTGAGCTGCCTTTCGCTGGCGCTCGGGTTCACTCGGTTTTGGTAAATATCCCGCACCACCGACGAGGAGACCATCAGAAGAAAGCTGTCCACGCTCGACATCACAGCGGCGAACGGCGCCGCGAGCAGTAGGCCGGCCAGCCAAGGCACGCCGGCGTTGCTGGTGACCTTGGCGGCGAGTTCCGGCATGATGCGATCCGAGTCCACCTCCATGCCGGGCAGCAGGATGCGGCCGCAGCAGAAGATCACCACCAACAGCAGGTAGATGACCGTGTAGTAGATCGACACGGCGAGGATGGCGTTGCGCAGGACGTTGGTGCCCTTGAACGCCATCAAGCGAACCATGTTGCTCGGCTGCCCGGCGGAGCCGAAGGCCCAAAAGAAGAAGAAGCTGATCGCAACCCACACGTTGAGGAAGCCGTCTTCACTTTCCGGATGCGGTCCCGGCGCACTGACGTAAACGCCCTTGCGCCCTCGGCCGTAGCCCATGGTTTTGTCCGCCGTGAATGTGGCGCTGACGGGGAAAGCAAACTGGGTCGGCGGGATTCGTTCCACTTCAGCCGGTGTCGTGATCTTGAGCAGCTTGGCTTCAACTTGAGTCTCGCCCTCGGCCAGGCTGGACTGTTCGGCTAGGCGGGCGATGCCGCCCTCGGTCAGGCGCAGCCAGGCGCCCTTGGGTAGAGTGATCGTTTCGGTTTGCCTTTGGCCAAGCGTGATGATGCCGATGCCGGTCTCCGGAGGTGTCATCTCTTTCAGTTGCTCGGTGGCATTCCTGAGTCCACCCACTTGGGAAAGTGTAAGAAAAAGCAGTATGATTACCCCGATACCCATGACGATGCCCTGCATGACGTCGGTCCACACCACCGCGCGAAAGCCGCCGAACGCCGTGTACACGATCACCGAGAACGCGAACACCAGCAGGCACAGCACGTAGTCCGGTTCCGCACTGCCGATCCATGGCAGTCCGTCGATCGCGCTGCCGACGGCGTTGACGGCCGATTGATAGGTGGCAACGTCCTCAAGCAGGGTGGTCATGATTTTGCTGCCAGCCTTGAATTGGGCGAGCAGATAGAAAAACATGAAAAATAGCACCAGCAGCGTGGCAAGCATCCCAACAGTCTCGGATTTGAAACGCGCCTTGATCAGGTCGGGAATCGTCACTGCGCCGGATTGGCGCGCGAGCCGGTTGACGCGTTTGCCCAGCAGGCCCATGCCGACGAGTGGCACTAGCATGTAGCTGGCAATCCACAGTGCCAGCACCCAGCCGTGCGTGTAGACCAATGATGGAAAGCCCATGAAGCTGCCACCCGAGGCGCTGGTCGCCGCGAAGGTTAGCGCAAACGCCCATAGGCCGAGGCTTCGGCCACCGAGGAAATATTCGCCGATAAATTCCCTTCTTCGCCGGACCCGGCTCGAAAGCCAGGCGAGGAAAAAGACGCCGAGCAGGTAGATCGCGAAGGTGACGAGAGCCGAGTTAGCGGTGCTGCTGGTGGCGGCTTCGTTCATGGGGTCTCATCCTCATCCTCGTCATTTTTCAGGAAGCGCAGGCAGAACCAGAAGGTGAAGATATTGGCGATCATCCAGGGTAGCACGACACCCCGGAACACCCAGTCTGGAAACCCTAGCACGGTGGAAACCTCCTCCGGTGAGAGGTTGTAACCATTGACGGAGCAGTAGCTGATTACCCAGATCGCACACCCCAGCCAGGCCATCAGGATCAGCCACAACTCACGCCGGCTTTGGCGTAGACTGCGAGTCTCGGCGTTGGAGGAATCGCTCATCGGTTTTCAGTATGTCAGTTTGCGGGCACGGGCGGTGACCTGCCATTGGTCGGCAAGTTTGCCGCCCCGGATCACGTGCGCCCGGTCGTAAAGCGCGACGGTCGGGCAGATGTGCCGCGGGATGCCGTACAGGCAGTCGCCGACCTTGAAGTCTGGAGCGTCTGCCGTGCGGAGGGTGAGGTGCTCCTCGCTGTGCACGAGCGCTTCGGCGTCGTCGAGGCCGATGAATTGCACGCGTGGATGCGGATTCTCCGCCGCGACCGCCTTGTGGCCGAGGTCCAGCGTGATGCAGTCGCTGCCCGGTTTGCTGATGACACGGGTGAGCAACACGGCGGCATTGAGGTAGTCCAAGTCGTCGAAACTGTCGTGATAGCCGAAGTCCCAAAGCAGTGTTGTGCCGGGGCTGCACTCGTGGTCGGTGTGCTGCGCGTGAAATGGGAACGTCGGCGTGCCACCTCCAACTACACCCGGCACTGGTAAACCGGCAGTCTCGAGCTCCGTACGGAACGAACGCACTTTGTCGATCATCATCTGCCACTTGGACAGGCGTTTGGCCGGGTCGCTATCGTGCAGGTGGCCGTCGTAAAGGTGCAGCCCCGCCGGCTCGACTCCGGGTAGCTGGTCGATCAGCTTGTAGATCGTGATTGCCGCTTGGCCAAGCGCAATGCCGGTGCGGCCCATTCCCACATTGAGGTCGAGCCAGACCGGCAGGGTGATGCCGGCCGCCTGGGCAGCCTCGGCCAGGGCGCCAACGGCTCCGGCATCGTCGGCGATGGTGGAAAAACGAACGTCTCGAAACCAGCCAGTCAAGCCAAGCAGCCGGTCGATGTTCGGGCCGACCGGTTGATTGGCCAGCAGCACGTCTCTGGCTCCCGCCAGGCCAAGCATCTCCGCCTCGGCGATGGTGGCGCACTTGAACTTGCTGATGCCGGCCTTGGTTTGCATCTGCACCACCTCGGCCATCTTGTGTGTCTTGACATGGGTGCGCAGTCGTTCCGCTTGGCCAAGCGCGGTGACCATACGGCGGATGTTTTCCTTGATGCGCTCCGGGTAAACCAGAAGGGCGGGCGAGGGGATCTCG
>Ga0315328_10000904_pt1 | contig 13421 bp, 14 predicted proteins | sample M120032315metaG_FD_203462 | JGI IMG/M metagenome (GOLD analysis project Ga0315328, IMG submission 203462) | Ammonia-oxidizing marine archaeal communities from Monterey Bay, California, United States - M1 200m 32315 | ecosystem: Environmental > Aquatic > Marine > Intertidal zone | place: USA... | reverse complement strand
CTCGGCTTCATTAGGGACGCTGCTGAAATGGAGCCAGAGTGTAGTCCGACCTATTTCGAGACAACCTTTCTCGTTGCGATGCTTGCATTCAGTGAGGCCGGAGTCCAGCGAGGCATTATCGAGACTGGGTTGGGGGGGCGACTCGATGCGACTAGGTTGGTCGAGGCCGATTTATGCATCCTGACCACTATCTCGAAAGAGCACAGCGAGTTCCTAGGCGAAACTCTGGCCGAGATTGCCGCCGAGAAGGCGGCCATACATCGATCCGGAGTTCCTCTCATAGCGTTGCAGCACGACGACTCGCAGGTCAGAGGTGTCATTGAGCGAACTGCAGGGGACGATTTGTCTTGGTTGCCTATTTCCCGCAACGGTTCGACTTGGTCGAGCCACACACCGATGGTCAAAATCGCTGCCGCTCATCTGGGATGGAAATCCTCCACGGCTGACTGCGTCTGGCCCGGCCGCTCGCCGGATTATGGAAAAGGCTGGATTGATGGTGTCGTGACCCGCCTGAGTGCTGCTCACAACGCCGAGAGCCTCGCAAACGATCTAGCAGAGGTACTCAGTCCCAGTGTGGTCCTGTTTGGTATGAGCCAGAAGGCCGACCTCAGGACCACGCTGAGACCGGTAGTAGCCGAGATTTGCAAGGACGATAAGTTCCCACGAGTTGTCTTCACTGAGCCGAAGAGTGGCAGAAATCCCGCTGTCAGCGTCGAGGAACTGTCTGCAATGATGGAGAGCATGGAGGCGGGACACATCCTCAAAGCATTGGAGAGGAATCCAGAGGAGGCCTTCGAAATGGCAGGGAGGATGGCAAGGGAACTTGAGTGTGAACTGTTAGTCATTGGAAGTGTCTACCTCATCGGAGACCTGCTCGGATATGTCGTCCACAGGGACGGATTGGACCTCTGGAACGAGTTGACAGTCCACTAAGAACCCAAGTACGATGACTTGCTGAGATGCTCGCATCACATGTCCGAGGGTAAGGAAGACAAGGTCGAGGTCAAGGTCGTAGTGGAGTCGCAGGACTCTGCGTCGAAAACCATCCTGATTGCTCTCACACTGGTTCTTCTTGGTATTCTGATTGCAGTAGTCTCCTCAGGAGGGGTGGACGAGTTGTTGCCCAAGAGGGGCGATAGCGGGACCGGGAACTGCGGAGACGGGATTGACAATGACAACGGTGGTCAAGCCGACGAAGGCGACCCTGACTGCTACTCAAATCCAAATCTATGGGAAGGATACGACCCGAACCTAACCGAGGATCAACCAGACAATGATATCTAGAAAGGTGTAAACATGAGCGAGAAATGGGACAGAAGATTCCTCGATTTGGCGACCCACATCTCGGCTTGGAGCAAGGACCCCTCGACCAAGGTCGGGTGCGTCGTGGTCGGCGAAGACAGGGAAATCCGTTCGACCGGGTTCAACGGCTTCCCACGCGGTATCGAGGATGATGCAGAGAGGCTCGCCGATCGTGAGCAGAAGTATCCGTTGATATGTCACGCCGAGGAGAATGCCATCATGCATGCAGCGAGGACAGGCATATCCCTCAAGGGCAACACCGCTTATGTCACCTGGCCTCCGTGCACACGCTGCACGCGATCGCTCATACCAGCCGGAGTATCCGAAGGGGTTTACCCTGCAAATATCGAGATTCCTGAGCGATGGAATAAGGACTTCGGTATCGCTATGGGGATGATGCAAGAGGCCGGAATCACAGTCAGACAGGCCTAGGGAAGACTCTCGATCAGTTCCTCTAAATCGCTGTGCAAATCTTCTAACGAGCCGTTGTTGAAAAGGACTAGATCAGCTAGTTCGGCTGTTGCCACCAGTGCTTGACCAGCAGCATCGAGAGCCACTTCCTCCGACCTTTCTTGCGAGATGAAGGTGGCTTTGTCAGAGGGGTCGCCTGGCCGAGCCCGATCCTGAGAGCGCTGCCAGCGTGAATCAGTTCCGGCTACAATCTCGATGAGCACGAAGTCGTCTCGAACCCTCAGGGCCTCGACTTCACCGGGGGTTCGTATCGAGTCGATGACGGCGTCATCCCCTGACAATTCATCGAGCAGCATCTCGGCGAGGATACCAGCTCCACCACGCCGCCTCAACTCACGTCCTCCTTCGATGAGAGAATCTCTACTTTCTTCGACCCCTTCCTCAGAGAGCCACCTCCTGATTGAGTCGGAACAAGACATCGTCTGCACTCCTCTGTTGGCGAACCACTGCACCACAGTAGTCTTTCCAGAGGCATACCTCCCGGTCAATCCTACTAGCATGCCCCCTCCGTCTGGTCAGACGCGCATAGGGATTGCGTTGCATCCGAACTAAGGGTGTTCAGGGACCTCATCAGACCAATGCAACATCTTGTTCAGGGTGATGGTGACATTGGTGACTTCTCCATCTTCCCAGTAGTCGACGGCGATGAAGGTGGGCCTGTCACCAATTTCTTCCCAGCATAGTAAAGCCCGCTCCAGAAGAGCGTCATAGTCATTCACATCTCGGGCCCGGACTGGATCAGGCAGGCCGAACGCACTGGTTAGCCAATTGTTGAGGTGCCAAACCGGCTGGGTTCCATCACCTCTGTAGACATCGCATTTCATGTCCTCGGGATTGTTCTCTGCATAATCGGTAGTCCAACTGAATACTAGAAAATCATGTATCCATGGATACTCATCATTCTGGGACTGCTCCCAGAACACCACCAGATTCTTTCCAGTCAATACTAGATCTCCTATGCTAGGCCAAGCCTCACCTAGGGTGTGGACATAGGTCTTGTTTAGAAGCCCAGTGGTTTCGAAGAGGTACTCCAGATGTTCGGCGGGGACATAGTTCTCAAGAAGGATAGTGACTACATCGCCACTACTATTATTCATCAGCGAATTGAGGCTCCTGAGCCATTCGAAAGCGTCCACCTCTCCGAATTGACAAGGATGAAAGAATTGACCAGTAGAATGACAGAATCGAACATCCACAGCAGTGGTATTCTCATATGTGCGATGATGGGAATCGAGCATGAAGGCACGTATACCGCCATCCCATTGCGCCTGTAGACCAGTCTTGTGATTGACTCCGATTAATATGCCGTCCTCTACTGTCGAGTATCCATTGTGAGTCTCTGGGAAGGTGAAGTTGTCGTACGACCTAAGGCAGTACTCTGACATACCGTGGCAAACCAACGTGTCCTCGGCATCAATCGGATCCAACCCCCTCTCCTCCTCCCACTCGTTGGGTAGACCATCACCATCGATGTCATCATCCATCTCGTCACATTCACCGTCGCCATCGGTGTCACTGGGTACTGATATCGCGTCGAGCGGGTCTGTCAAGCATTCCTCCTCGACCGAATCATTCCATCCGTCGGCGTCGTCATCACTATCGTCCACGTCTGCGATTCCGTCTCCATCGAGGTCCGGTACCGGAGGGGCCGCACAACCGGGAGTGAACAAGCTGCTGACCAACATTAGAGCCATCCAGAGAGTCCGCATAGCATCGAAGCGGCGCACTACACTCATGAAACAATCGGATTTCATGCTCCGGAACACTCCACAGAGCACTTCCTAGAGCAAACACCTCGTCGGAAGGCACTAATCGTGAGAGCATGACCCCGAGCCGAGGGAGATGGCGCGTCGAGGCACTGCCAGAATGGGGCCGTTCGGCCGTTGGTGGGAGAGCCAGAGCGACCGCCACTTCCAGATAATAGCCTACTCGACGATTATCTCCGCCGCCAGCCTTGTCTGGGGATTCGTCTTCCTGTTCGTTCTGGACGGCTACAGTGACCCGGAGGTTGAGCATCTGGTTCCGTGGAGTTGGCTGGCCTTTGTCGGTGGGCTGGTAATGGCGTTCCTCGCCGCACCGGAGTTCCACGTCTATTGGGGGCAGCGAAATACCTTAGAGGACATCCTGCTTCTTGATTCGCGCCCCGAGATCCTTCGTCGGCACAAGGAGGCTGAAGATGCCGCGGACATGCTCGGAAAGTCATACCAAGCACGTTTAATGGGTCTGTACAAGGTACATAACGTCAACATTGGCAAGAAGTACAGAGTCGATCCTGTGAGTCCAATCATGTCTACTGTCTCCATAGGAGGCGACGAAATCGAAATTCAATCCCCCTCAGATCAGTCATGGTGGGAAACCAACAACTCCGTCCTCGCCAGCACCCTGCCCGGGTTGCATGCTCTTAGGAAACAGTCTGTCAATCGGAGTTTGATTGCTGGTTCAATCACAGCGACCCTGCTACTCACTTCCAACACTCTGCGGGGGCTGTTCACGAGTTCCAGCGGCGAGCGCGACCACACGCTCGACCTGACTGCATCGATTTACGATTTAGCTAGGGTCTACGAACCATCTCCTCACTACGACGTCATCAGCCTGCTGTTCATCGCCCTGTTCGCAGGCTTGCTGCTCTCTACCCGGCCACGGATCGATCCGGGCGAAGAGGAGGAGTGAGATGTCTTCAGGAATAGCCAGAGAAGCCACGCTGGCCTTCGGACTAGTGGTTCTGTTGCTCGGATCGATGTGGGTCGCGACCGGCTCATTCCCGCCCATGGTGGTTGTCGAGTCTGGCTCGATGATGCATGAGGACGAAGGCTCTCTAGGCGCCATTGACCCCGGCGATTTGGTGTTAGTGTTGAACACCGAAAGGGCCGATATAGTGACATTTGCCGAAGCCACCGAGCCGGGCAACGAGAATTTCGGTTACGAGTCGCATGGAATGGAAGGAGATGTCATCATCTACGTGAAAAATGGCCTGGACTCCTACACCCCCGTGATTCACAGAGCCTTGCTGAAGGCGATTGTAAACTCCTCAGGAGGATGGGACGTACCGGGAACTACCCTTCGCAATGTAGACAGTATATCGTGGACATTGGACTACAGTTGCGAATCATACCATGGGAACACCTACAATCTCTCAATTGAAAATTGGACTCCACTTCATGAAGGATACCTCACCGTTGGTGACAACAACGACTGCATGATTGACCAACCCTCTGCAAATCAACCACAACAGGGGAGCGGATTTTTTGTCGCCGGGGAACCAGTTCAAGCGGTAAAGGAAGAGTGGATCAGAGGCATCGCCTCCACCGAGATCCCTTGGCTTGGCGCTGCAAAACTCGTCATATCCAACACCTCAAATCAGGTCACGCAAACGACTTGGAGGAGCCTCATTGTGGTCATAGCGGTCATCATCTCGGTACCTTACCTGTTGGAGATTGTCATCGAGAGACGCGAAAAATCCACAGAAGAGGAATGATTCACACTAGTCGTGGTAGAATAATTGGCAAAATCACAATGAACAGCACTAGGAAATTACTCATGCTGCTGATACGGTCAGCCATCGCTTCCACTCGCATGGGGTGAATGCCGCTGGAAACCCTGTCCAGCACGGAGTGAACCCCGTCTTTCACTATGTGGCCCCCATCGAAAGGTATCATGGGAATCAGGTTGGCGAAGCCGAGCAGGAAGTTAATCCAGACCAGCCAGAACAGGAAGTCGAACAGCATTAGCATTCCGTCAGTGCCTAGAGCCGAGGCAATAGCACCATCACCTGCTTCAAGCATAGCACGCTCCTCGAGCAGCATCGTCTGTCCGTCGTACTGTATCGGGATGCCAATCATTAGTAAGGGTGTAACCGCAGTTCCTATGGCAGTCTGCTTCAGGTTGTAATCCCCGCTCAGTACGCTTGAGAAACCGTCGACCGTGCTTGAACTGGATCGCAACCCACTCACACCTAGGAAAGCATCACCACGCTCAATCCCTATTTCGCCCAACCATTCCTCAGTATCTTCTACGCACAGCGCATCGCCTTCGCACAGTCCGATGTAGAATTGGTAACGGTCTCCGAGAGTGACTGAGATGTCGCGAACTGTTCGCTTGCCTTCCGAGTTGGGCTGTGAGAGTTTTGTGAAAGTCACCTCTTCACCTGATGACAGCAAATCCATCTGTTCTGAGAACTCGTTATAGTTGGATACTCTGATACCTTCTACCCGGATGATGATCTCGTACGGCAGCAGTCCCCCTTCCTCAGCGCCCTCTTCTGCGATGACCCCAGTGGCGTAGACTCCAGAGTGACTCGCAACCAGACCAGAGGCTGCTGCTGACAGCATGATTAGAGCGATGTAAGTGGCGATGATGTTTATTGACGGTCCAGCGGCATACAGACGCATCCTCTCGCGTCTAGGGGCACGAACCATCTCATGCATCTGCGGTTCTGCGAAGGCCCCAATTGGGATGGGGCCGGCCAGCAGGAGCCCGAAGCTGCGTACTCGCATACCGTGCGCACGTGCTTGGAAACCGTGGCTGTACTCGTGAATAACCAATGCGAAGACGAGGGCTAGCACCGGCCACCAGAATGGCACGAAACTGGTCACACCGGGTATCAACAGCAAATCACTGGCTGGCAAGTACTCCTCAGGGGGGGCCTGCACGGTTCTGATTGCACCACCTATGAGCATAATCACCACACCGAGCATGGACAACAGGCAGAGCCAGATTGAGAACTCCCCGAATATCCTCCAAAATCTCCTGTTACTGGAAATTCGCTCTAGGAACCTCTGTCCATGTGTAGTCCTGACCATGAGCACGACTCCAAGCATCCTAGACACTCCGTACCTGTCGAGGTAACCCTCGTCCTCAAGGAACAGCAGCCCGATGTACCAGAGTCCCGTGACCACCACTCCCCACAGTGGCGCACCGAGGAAATACAGCAAGTAGAGCATCAGCAACGGGAGCCAGTAACTTCTCCCCCGCTCGCCCTCTTTCATAGTGCAAGGGGCGCATTTTCCCTCTTCAACCTGCGTCTCATGAGAGTAAGCACCTTGAGACAGGGCACCCTACGACTACCATGCCTAGAGAAGCTGAGGAAGACCAGAGGAGCCTAAACAGGCGAATTGACTCACTCAGGCGCGAGCGTGACAGCGTCAAGAGACTGCTGGAGCAGGCATCCCTAGATGGGGTCAAGAAAAGTGTCGAGCGACTTAACAAGAGGCTTGACAGGCTGGATTCCGAACTCTCTGGTACGAACGGATTCTAGTTGGGGAACTCTAGCACCGACTCAAGTTTCTGCACACCCGTCACACCTGAATCGATTGATCTAGCTCCGTCTGATCTGCACACTAGTGCTAGGAAGCGATGCAGAGGCATCCCCTGAGACCAGTCTAGATGCGGTGTGCCATTGCGGGTTAGCGGCAATTTAGGAATACTTCTAGAGAGATGCCGCAGCTTACCAGTCAATGATTCCACCTCTACACGCATGATTCGCCAACTGTCTCCTCTGACTCCCTTGAGTCTATACGCATACATGGGCAACAGGCCACACCTCTCTCCTGTCGAGCGCAGAGCCTCATACTGGAGCATAGTCCTTCCAGATAGGTACTGCTTGGGATACTTGGAGGACTTGACTTCTATTGGAAAACACATGTCACCGCGCAGAACCAGCAGATCGCCGGTGCCCTCGGAGCCACTGCCGGGGGCTCTGACGACTAGGAACGGGCGTTGTATCACCTGCATGGCACGGGCGCGCTCGATTTCGCTGCAAGATTTGGTAATCGCCCGTACACCTTTCAACTCGCCCGCAAGTACAGCACGCAACTCGCGCTCGTAAACGCCGCCCATGTCACTATCGCATTCTCAGGGTTCTTGAGAACATTGGTCGAGTCTCACTCAAACTTGCCCTTTCGGTATTCCCGCGTTCTGTCGACTCCTGGAAACCGATCCTCGCTTTCGCGGTAGACCGTCTTCATGTTAGTCAAGAAGTTATTCTCGTCGGTGACAATCAGAACCATGTCAACACCGGGATCATCATCTCCATCCATCCACTCGAGAATAATCTCCATTGTCATACGCGCCCCCTCTCTGTGAGGATAGGCGAAAACGTCCATTCCGAGAGGAGGAGTCACCAGCGTCTCGCGGGGTTCGAGTTCCTCTACAGCCTCGAACAACGCATCGTATGACTTCTTCATCAGCTCACGCCTGAAATTGTCCTGCGTTGGCCTCCTACAGTCGGGACCGACCACATGCACTAGGTGCTTGGCAGGGAGGTTGAACGAAGGGGTGGTTACAGCCTCACCTACACCGCAGGGCTGTAGGTTGAATTTGCGGCGCTCTCTGGCGATTCCTGCACAGAACTCCCTTAGCTCGGGTCCTGCGGCCAGTTGCATTCTCTCATCGAGCCCCTCGCGTCCGGCCAGTCTGTTGTTGGCTGGGACTACCATGACGTCACCCTCTACACGAGGTAGATTACCGAATACGACTCGGACCTGCCCATGTTTGCACTCACGTACTATCACTACCTCGGCCATACGCCCCCAAGGGGGGGCCATCGGATATCTAATCATCGGGGAACTCCGCGCCCTTCTACGGGCTAGGCAACCTTGATTCGCAATGACTGACTAGGAGTCTCAATGTCCGTCGGATATGTTCTGATTAATGTCGAACCCGGCTCGGAGTCTAACGTGTGTGATGTTGCGGCTAGCCTCGATTGCGTCACAGACTCCAACCTGCTCTTCGGCGACTACGACCTAATAGTCAAAGTCGAGGGCGACAACATGGGCGACATCGCCCGAAATGTCGTCGAATCCATTAGATCGATTCCTGGAGTCGTGAATACCAAGACTCTGGCTTGCGCAGAAATGTGAGATTTCGTCCTTCCCGGTATTTGGAAAACCCCCAAATTGACGCGCAGTATAGCGTTTTTCCGCCCAAAACTTCATTATCCCTTCTGAAAGCGCGCGGAGTGGAGGAATTGCTTAATGTCTGGAAAGAAATACTTCGTACTGATGGAAGGCGGTAGCGACACCACGCAGGTGTTCGTTAGCAAGCAGCCACGCGGTGCAGCCCTAAAGGCAGCCACGCGAGGACACACTGACATAGAGCTGAGGGAGCGCGGGACCAACAAAGTCCATTGCTTCAGCGGTTGGACTGAGATGGTGAACAAGCCCAAGAATGGGCCTGCATGGCTACCAGCTAAGATCAAGAAGGCGAATGTCAAGAAGAGTGGAACAAAGCGCGTTTAAGCGCTTTGTGATCTCTCTTGATCGCCGGTACGGATTTTCCCACTCACGGAGAGCGGAGCCTCTCTCATTCTAGGGTCCTTGAGTTCAGTCGGATCGGAGTCTGCGCACCAGCATGGCTAGAGGATCATAGAACTCGGTCACCACCCGCTCCTTGAGGGGGATGATCGCGTTGTCGGTGATGTTGATTCCCGCAGGGCACACCTCAGTGCAGCATTTCGTGATGTTGCAATATCCTATGCCGAAGTCTTCCTTAATCTCGGGTATGCGACTCTCGGTGTCCAACGGGTGCATCTCGAGGCCGGCCAAGCGGACGAAGAAGCGGGGGCCGGCGAACTCGTCGAACTTCTGATGTTCGCGAAGCACGTGGCAGGTATTGACGCAGAGCATGCACTCGATGCATGAGCGAAACTCTTGCAGCCGGTCGGCCTCCTCTTGGTGGAACTCCCAGTCAGGCTCCTCGGGACCGTTGATTGGAGTGATTCTACGGTCCGTGTCATAGGCCCATGAAGTGTCAGTTACGAGATCTTTGGTTAGAGGGAATGCCTGCATGGGCTTGACCAGCACCGGCTTGCCCTCAGGGGTCTCCTCAAGGACGTCCTCCATCCTAGTCATACACATCAACTTCGACTTACCATTGACTTCAGCACTGCATGAGCCACACTTCCCGGCCTTGCAGTTCCAGCGACATGACAAGTCAGGGGCCCGCTCGGCCTGGATCCTGTGGATTACATCGAGGACCACCATCCCCTCATCGAGCTCAACGGTGTAGTCAATCATCCGGCCGAACGGTTCACCATCGCCATCGGGCTCACCTCTGAAAACCCTGAATGTCACCTCACCCATCAAGACCCCTCCGCTTGCAGATCATCTGCATCCAACAGTGACTTCAGATCATCCGGAATCTCTGGGTAGGAGGCGTAGCCGATATCCATGGAGGCATCATCCCCCATCGAGATGACACTGGTCACCTTGCCCCAGTGTGAATGGTCAGTTTCGGGGAAATCGTCTCTGGTGTGCGCACCGCGACTCTCCTCACGCCTAAGTGCCGCCAGTGCGCACATGCGGCTGACATCAATCATCGCGCTGAGCTCGAGGGCCTGATGCCAACCGGGATTGTACGTTCTCCCGCCCCCAGGGGAAGTGACGGAAGCGCGGATAGCTATCTCGTCTAAATCAGCCAGTGCTTCTAGGAGTAAAACCCTCGTTCTGATGATTCCGGCCTTGTTCTGCATCATCTCGCGCAGATCATTCACTACCTTTGCCGGGTTCTCTCCTCCGCTACGACTCAGTGGCGCGAGCGTCTCAGATACGACCTCGTCAACCTCTGACTGATCTATGCCAGCGAAATAACTCATCTCCTTGGCCGCCTCAGCGGCCTGCACACCGGCAATTTTGCCGAACACAATCAGGTCTGAAAGAGAGTTGCCGCCGAGACGGTTGGCTCCGTGCAGGCCCGTCGCGACTTCTCCGGCCGCGTATAACCCCGACACAGAAGTTTCCTGGGTGTAAGGATCGACCTTGACCCCACCCATCACGTAGTGAGCGGTTGGGCCGACCTCCATTGGCTGCTTGGTGATGTCCACAGCAGCGAGTTCCTTGAACTGGTGATACATGCCGGGGAGCTTCTTCTTGACCTCATCTTCGTCTCTCCACGAGATGTCTAGGTATGCGCCACCATGTTCTGAGGCCCTTCCTGCCGCTCGCTCACTATTGATTGCCCTTGCGACCACATCTCGAGTCAGCAGCTCGGGCGGGCGCCGCTTGGTGGCGAGCTTACCTGAAATAACCTCGTCGACCCAACCGAGCGCCTCCTCCTCAGTGTCGGCGAACTCGTCGGCGTACATCTCAGGAACGTAGTCGAACATGAAGCGATTACCCTCGGCGTTGCGCAGCGTCCCACCTTCTCCACGCACTCCTTCGGTGACTAGGATACCCTTCACCGAGGGTGGCCAAATCATCCCGGTCGGATGGAACTGGACGAACTCCATGTCGCCCATCTGGGCTCCCGCCCAGTAGGCAAGGGCGTGGCCTTCGCCAGTGTACTCCCATGAGCCCGAGCAGACCTCCCAGCAGCGCGTGATTCCACCTGTAGCCAGTACTATCGTCTTGGCCTTGAAGACGTGCAGCGAGCCGTCGTTACGGTCGTATGCGAAGCATCCGGAGATGCGTCCGTCGGTCTGGAACAGCCTGCGCACGGTGAATTCCATGAATACGTCCATGCCCATGTGGACCCCCTTTTGCTGCAGGGTGCGAATAAGCTCGAGACCGGTGGCATCGCCGATGTGGGCCAGTCTCGGGTAGGTGTGGCCGCCAAAGTTGCGCTGACTGGTCAGCCCCTTCGGTGTCCGGTCGAAGACAGCGCCCCACTGCTCGAGCTCACGAATCCTGTCAGGCGCCTGCTGGGCATGAATCTGCGCCATCCGCCAGTCTCCGAGGTACTTGCCCCCCTTCATGGTGTCACGGAAGTGGGTCTGCCACGAGTCCCGGTGGTCCTTGTTTGCGAGAGCGGCGGCGGCGCCTCCCTCGGCCATCACCGTGTGAGCCTTGCCCAACATCGACTTGCAGATCATCGCCACGCTTACTCCGGCAGCGCTAGCTTCGATGGCGGCGCGCAGCCCAGCACCGCCCGCACCGATAATGACGACATCATGCTCATGCATCACGACATCCTCCATCATATTCCACCCCACAGCAGGATATCGGTCCACCAACCCATGGTGCAGGCGTAGATGTAGAAGTCAGCGAACATGACTATGAACAGAGAGTAGAGAGCCCAATCTTTGTGGTGCTCGTTGAACCACGTTGAAATTCCCCACATCCGGTATCTCAGTGTGGGCTTGGAGCCTTTCGTCCAGATATCAGCCCCGCCTCCTACTAGGTGACGGAAGGCATGGCAGCCGAAGGTGTAGCCGGCTAGGGCGATTACGTTGATAGTCAGCACTAGGGAGCCCACAGAAGCCCCGTAGGAGTGAGCATGACTCAGGGGATCATGGAAGTTGACTGACATCCAGACGTCATATGACAGGATTGGGAGGTAAGCCAATGCGGCATACAGGAAATAGCGATGCAGGTTCTGAACTACCAACAAACCAGTCTCGCCACTGTATTCATCCCATGGCTTGGAGACCGCACATCCGGTGGGCTGCTGCATGAAGGCTCGGTAGTATGCCTTGCGGTAGTAGTAGCACGTGCCTCTGAAGCCGGCAGGAAAGATTAGGATGAACATCGCCGGCGACATCCACCACAGTTGCTTAGGTACCCAAGAGGTCTCATCTGGGCGTATCAACGGACTGAACAAAGGGCTCAGGACGTGACTGCCCTCACTCTCGATGGCCATGGTCTGGTTGCCCGCACTCCGGCCGAACTCTTCGAAGATCCAGAAGTCCGCCTCCATGAAGCCGCGCCATGTGGCGTACACAATCATAATCCCGAGGTAGGCGGCCATCGCCGTCGGCCCCTTCCACCAACCATCAACTCGGTCAGTGGCACCGAATCCCTTCTTCATCGGGAGCGGGAGTTTGATGCCATCACTCATGGTCCATCCCTGATGTCCGCATCGCGCAGTCCTAGCCCCATAAGGGATTGCATGAGTCCCTTTGGGACTCAACCGATGGTGCAAGGTTCAAGGCGCACATCCCCAATCGCCAGACATGATTGGAGGGGACATCGAGACATCGATCTGCCTCAACTGTGGGCACATGCCTGGTGCGTGGTTGCCCGGGCTGCCCTGTCCAGAGTGTGGCGAGCCTCTACTCTAAGCTAGACCCGAATAGTCAGCGTCGGCTTCCTCGATGTGAACCTCATCTACATCCATTTGGGCCAGTTGCAACTTGCCGGACAGTTCGTCATTGACGGCATGCCAGTATGAGTAGGCCTCGATGACCCATATGCCCGACTCGCGGGTGCCGTTACCACTCCCTTTGACTCCTCCAAATGGAAGATGAGCCTCAGCACCGGTGGTGGAGTTGTTGATACCAGTCATACCGGCCTTAATCCCGCTCTTGAATCGATACGCTTCGAGCCGATCGTTTGTGTAGCAGGCGCTCGACAGCCCGTAGGGAGAGGCGTTTGCGAGGTGGAGGGCGTGGTCGAAATCCTTCGCCTTCACTACGGTTACCGCTGGTCCGAAAATCTCCTCGTGGAAGCACTCCATGTCCTCGGTGACATCAGCGTAGACGTGAGGCCACATGTAGGCACCCTCGGAGGCCTCGCCGACGAAGTTGCTAGGCTTATTGTCATCGGTAATCATGCCCTCGCCCCAGAGTTTGGTGGCTCCGCTTGACTCGCACATCCCGAGGTCTCTCAGGAAGTCCTTGGCGTACCTCTCAGAGAGCATTGGACCGTACAACACATCGTCATGACGCATCGAGTCGCCGATTCTAGTTAATTCGACCTTAGTCATGAACTTCGACA
>Ga0315328_10000891_pt1 | contig 13493 bp, 13 predicted proteins | sample M120032315metaG_FD_203462 | JGI IMG/M metagenome (GOLD analysis project Ga0315328, IMG submission 203462) | Ammonia-oxidizing marine archaeal communities from Monterey Bay, California, United States - M1 200m 32315 | ecosystem: Environmental > Aquatic > Marine > Intertidal zone | place: USA... | reverse complement strand
GAGGGTGGTTAAAATGTTTGACTACTTAAAGTCAAGACCGTTCTCTGAAATTGAGCGCGACAAACAAAAACAATTAGACTCTGAGGAAAAGTTAGCACTGGAGCAACTTAAAAAAGACCTGAAGGCAGAACAAGATAAAATACAGAAAAAGATTGACGCTTTGAATTCCACAAATTAAACTATATAGGACTCTTAATTGGACCAAAAGATTGTCGATGCTGCCCAATAATTGGGCCATACTCTTTTAGCGCCATTAAATGCTCAACAGTCCCGTATCCTTTATGTTTGGCGAACCCATATTGAGGATATATCTTATCTAACTTAATCATCTGTTGGTCACGAGTTACTTTGGCAATTATTGATGCGGCAGATATTACTGGCTCCGTCAAATCGCCCTTAACTATAGCAGTACAGTCTCTTAATTCTGGGCAACGATTACCATCTACCAATACTTTGTCGTATAGAATATTTAGCCCTTCAACAGCACGCCTCATAGCTATCATTGTTGCTCTAAGTATGTTAAATTCGTCTATCTCGTTAGGGCTTGACTGGCCCACAGACCACATACACTGCTTGGTAATTTCTTTATAGAGTAATTGGCGTTTTTTTTCGCTAATCTTTTTCGAATCTGTAAGGCCGGCTATGCTATGAATGGAGGGAAGTATTACTGCAGCTGCAACCACATTTCCTACTAGAGGACCTCTACCCGCCTCATCAACCCCAACAATAATCATTTATTCTATATAGCCTTAAACCCAATGTCAGTCCTATAGTATGAACCTTTCCAATTAATTTTGTCAGCCAGATTATAAGCGTTGGCCTGTGCATTTTCCGTACTAGTGCCAAGAGCGGTTGCACACAAAACTCGTCCACCAGAAGAGACAACATTGCCATTTTCTATTTTGGTTCCTGCATGAAAAACTTTGCCATCTTGGCTGTCAGGTGGAAGTTTAATTTTTTCACCTGAAAGGTAACTGTCTGGGTAGCCGTCTGCAGCCAATACTACTCCCAGTGCAACCCTATCATCCCACTCAACCTTAGCCTCATCAAGCCTACCCTTAGAAGCGAGAAAGCAAAGTTCAGCTAAATTAGACTTAAGACGCATCATTATAGGTTGTGTTTCTGGGTCACCAAACCTACAGTTATATTCTAGAACCTTCGAGTTCCCCTCTTTGTCAATCATTAGTCCTGCATATAAAAAACCAGTATATGTATTGCCTTCATCTGACATTGAGTCTACCGTTGGTCTTATAATTGTATCTATCACATTTTGAAATATCTGGTCCGTAACTATTGGTGCAGGAGAGTAAGCACCCATACCTCCAGTATTTGGACCTTTGTCGCCATTATCTCTCGCCTTATGGTCTTGTGATGTTGCCATTGGAAGTATATTTTTGCCATCAACCATAACAATAAAGCTTGCCTCTTCACCGATCAGAAACTCTTCAATAACAACTCTTGAGCCTGCTTCTCCGAAACGGTTTCCTTCGAGCATATCGTTTATTGCTGTTATCGCCTCTTCTTCATTGTTGGCAATAATTACTCCCTTACCGGCAGCCAAACCGTCAGCCTTAATGACTATAGGCGTACCCTTCTCTTTGATATAGTTTATTGCAGAATCTTTATCTGTAAATACTCCATAATAAGCAGTTGGAATGTTGTTACGTTCAAGAAAGTCTTTGCAGAAAGCTTTAGAGCCTTCAAGCTGAGATGCTGAAGCTGTTGGGCCAAAGATTGTCAGCCCTTTGTCCTGAAAGCTGTCTACAATACCTATAACGAGTGGAGCTTCAGGGCCCACTATAGTTAAATCGATATCATTCTGTATTGCGAATTTAGCTAAACTGTCAATATCCTCTGAGTCAATGTCAATATTTGTTACTTTATTTTCAAGCTTTGTACCAGCATTACCAGGAGCAACATACACTCTATCTATATTGTCAAATTTAGCGCACTGCCAAGCCAAGGCATGTTCACGACCTCCAGCTCCAATTACTAATACTTTCATAGTTTATATTCTCTAAATAAGTTAATTTTATTTTAAAAAAGGGTTTTCTGTGTTTTCAGAATTAGTTAATAAAAGGTATATAATTTAAATATTTTCTGTACTAACTTTTAATCAAAATTATACCAAAATTGTTTAGCTAAAATAATACTGAGGTATACACAATAATAATTATTGTTGGCTATCTCATTAAACAAATAGTCTCTTTATAGATATAACTTTTTCGCTATCAACAATACCTAAGCCAATAAATTTTTTGTTACTATCAAACATCTTTACTTGGCCATATTGAGTGTTGCTGTTGTCAATAACTTTTCTCCCAAGCTTAATATCAAATGTTTGCTTTTCATCTAAAAATACACTTGAAAGTCTTGGCAACATTTCTTCAGTTCTAATAATTTTTTCATCCAGCATACTGTAGTCATCAGACTCAAGTTTATTTAAATCAGCAAGCTTAATTGTCTGGGAAATGTCTATATGTGCGAATCCAGTTCGTCTTAACTCTAATACATATGCCCCACAACCTAGTTTTTTACCGATATCCTCTATCAAAGTACGAATATATGTTCCCTTTGAGCACTTGACATCTAAAGTTATTATGCCGTCAGAATAATCCAAGAAATTTATTGAATGAATAACTACAGGTCTAGGCTCTCTCTCAACCTCTATACCTTTTCTTGCGAGCTTATATAGTGGTGTGCCTTGCCTTTTAAGGGCTGAATACATTGGAGGAATTTGCTCTATATCGCCAACAAAACTTGAAACTACAGAGTTAATTTGGATTTTACTTATATGCTCAAAATTTTTGGTCTCTATTACCTCACCCTCACAGTCTCCCGTAGTAGTTAAAGATCCTAAAGAGCCACGAACAAGGTAACGCTTATCATCATCCAATAGCAATCCAGCAACTTTTGTTGCTTGCCCTAGACATATAGGCAATACTCCACTAGCTAGAGGATCAAGACTACCGGTATGGCCAGCCTTTTTGGCAAAAAATAACTTTTTTACTTTTTGAAGTGCGGAATTAGAGCTTAAACCGCTATCCTTATCTAGCAAAACAATGCCATTAATCTCTCTGCCTTTTCTGTTGCGATTAGACATTTGTGATTAATTAAATTTTTGAGAGTAAGTCCTCAATCCTGGCGCCTGTGTTTGGTGCAGGATCAAAAATAAATCTAAGAGCTGGTGTATGTCTTAACTTTAATTTTTTTGATAAACTTGAACGGAAAAATCCGCTAGCCTTTTCTAGTAGGGGCTCTACGATAGATTTTTCACTCTCTTCAACAGTGAAAAATACTTTCGCACTACTAAGATCGCGAGAACTAATAATATCAGTAATGATAACTTTTTGAAGTCTTGGGTCCTTGGTTTTTTGCTTAAGCAATATAACCATTTCTCGTAAAATCAATTCGTTTATTCGTTCAACTCTATGAGATGATTGGTCTGACATTATTAGTTAAAGAGTTCTAGCACTCTCTATACGTTCAAACACTTCAATCTGGTCTCCTGGCTGAACATCGGTATAGTTAAGAACTCCTATACCGCACTCTGTTCCAGACTTGACCTCTTTAACATCATCCTTGAAACGTCTTAGTGATTCAAGCTCTCCTTCATAGATAACTACACTGTCACGTAAAACACGGATCGGGCTATCACGCCTTACCACCCCTTCTTCAACCATACAGCCTGCAATATCTCCAAATTTAGGAGACTTGAATACATCTTTAACGTTTGCTATTCCAATAATGTTCTCGCTCAATTCAGGACTCAACATACCGCTCATGATAGCTCTCACATCGTCTATTAGGTTGTAGATGATTGAGTAATACTCGATACGAACACCCTCATTATCAGCAGTTTTTCTTGCAACAGCATCCGCTCTTACATTAAAACCAAGAACTAGTGCGTCAGAAGTAGATGCTAGTGTTATATCAGTATTATTGATACCTCCAACCCCGCTAGACACAACCTTCACCCTTACCTCACTTGTTGAAAGCTCCTCTAAAGACTCTACTAAAGCTTGTGCAGATCCCCTTACATCAGATTTAACTAATACGTTAACTGTTGAAACATCACCCTCTTCCATCTGCTGGAGGAAGTTTTCCATCTTCGATGCTTGTTGCTTTTGTAGTTCAGCCTCACGATCCCTAGTTTTTCTAAAATCAGCGACTTCGCGCGCTTTGCGTTCAGACTCTACTACCAATACCTCATCCCCAGAGTTAGGCACTCCGGAAAGACCGAGAACTTCAACAGGTGTAGATGGCCCTGCATCCTTGATTGGTTTACCATTATCATTAACAATCTGTTTCACTTTTCCATATTCAAGTCCAGCGATCATAATATCGCCCTTTCTTAGGGTTCCAGATTGAACCAGAACGGTGGTTACTTTGCCTCTACCCTTGTCGAGTCTTGCTTCAAGAACTGTTCCATTAGCTGGAGCATCAATTACAGCAGAAAATTCTAAAATTTCTGCTGTCAATGAAATCGCTTCAAGTAGGGCATCTACACCTTCACCTGTGTGTGCTGAAACTGGAACCATAATCACGTCTCCGCCCCAGTCTTCTGATATAACTTCATGAGTTGAGAGTACCTGTTTAATCTTATCTGGATCTGCTCCCTCTTTGTCCATCTTATTTATAGCAACAATAACTGGAACATCGGCCTCTTTAGCGTGCTTAATAGATTCTACTGTTTGCGGCATAACTCCATCATCTGCGGCAACCACTAGAATTACAATATCTGTTGCATTTGCACCTCTAGATCGCATTTTTGAGAATGCAGCATGTCCTGGGGTGTCGATAAATGTTATAGCATTGCCATTAGATTTAACCTGATATGCACCAATATGTTGAGTAATACCTCCAGCCTCTCCATCAGCAACCTTGGCCTTTCGAATATAATCTAGAAGAGAGGTCTTGCCATGATCAACATGCCCCATAATAGTAACTACCGGTGGTCTTGGGCTTGTATCTCCTAAATGTTCGCGCTCTTCAAGTAATATATCTTCAACAGTCTCTTCTTTGCTGACTATACCATTATGGCCCATCTCTTCAATTACCAGTAATGCTGTGTCTTGGTCTATAACATCATTTAGGGTCGCCATAACACCCATACCCATAAGTACTTTAAGAACTTCTCCAGCTTTGGTTGTCATCTTCTGCGCAAGGTCAGAAATTTTAATATTCTCTGGAACATAGACATCATGAATAACCTTTTCTACTGGCTTGTTAAATCCGTGTTGTGCTTGCTCTTCTTGAATTTTTATCGATAACTTTGTTCTTTCTTTCTTCTTTAGCTTTCTCTTTGGATTATGGTGAGCCACATGGAGCTGCTCTCTGCCACCTGCAGATGCATTACGCATTCTTTTAGGTTTCTTTTCTTTATTTTTCTCTTCCTTTTTCTCGGCAGAGATATTCTCTTTGGTCTCTTCTGTTTTTGGTTTTTGAGCTTTTTCACTGCTCAAATCTTTCTGTAATTTTTGTGCCTGCTCTTGTTCCCTTTGTAGGCGCGTAACTTCTTTTCTTTTTTCGTCCTGCTCTAGTAATCTCTCGTCCGCCTCTCGTCCTGCTTTTAAAGCCTCTTGCGCTTTGATTGCTGCCTCATTTGGAGCAGTGCTGTTATCTTCAACCTCTCTGACTGGCTTAACTCTCTTTTTCTTTACCTGAATCTTTATACCGCTTGTAGTCTTAGTGCTTTCCTTGTTAGGGTTTCTAGAGACTGACATGCTTGATTTGTTACTAGACCTTTTGGACAAGCTATTCATTAGTATCTTTCTTTCTTCTGCAGAAATTGCAGAGTCAACTTTTTTATCTGAAATACCTGCATTTACAAGAATTGCTATCACCTGTTCTGGTGTCTTTTTCAGTAATTTAGATAAAGTTTCTACTGTATGTGCCATATGACCTTGTTACTTTAATAATAAATAATAAAAAATATCTATGTTAATCAAACCATCCTTCGTTCTCTCTAGCGCTCAAAATTATAGAAGACGCCAAGTCCTTATCTATATCTTGTATATCTAATAGCTCATCTATAGATAATTCTGCTAAAGCATCAACTGTTATTATATCGGCTTCAATTAAAGCCTGCACTAACTCTTCATCAACGCCCACAACACTCATTAGGGTTTCGCTTGACTCAGCATCGCCAAGAGCTTGAACAAGTTGAGCATCTCCAGCGCGCTCCTGCAATTCTTCAACCATTGCGACATCGAATTCTTCTATAGCCTCAAGTGTTTCAGCATCTGCATCAGCCACCTCATCAATACTGCCAAAGCCTTCCTCTATTAGCACCCCAGCAACTTCAGAATCGACACCCAATTGCTCGGCCAATTTTTCGCTTATTTTTTGTGTTTCTTGGGCTTGCTTCTCGCCTGATTCACTTAAAGACATTACATTTAGTTTCCATCCAGTCAATCTAGAAGCTAGCTTGATATTTTGACCTCCACGGCCAATTGCCAAAGCTAACTGATCATCCTTAACTGCTACATCTATCATGTGCTTATCTTCATCAACAACTATCGAGCTAACCTCTGCTGGAGCCATAGCGTTAATTACAAACTGCGCAGGACTTTCATCCCAAAGTATAATATCTACACGTTCTCCATTAAGTTCGTTTGATACAGCTTGAACACGTGCGCCTCTCATCCCTATGCAAGACCCTATCGGATCAATTCTTTTATCTTTTGCTCTTACTGCTAATTTTGAGCGAAGTCCAGGGTCTCTGGCTCCTGATATTATTTCTATTACTCCCTCAGATATTTCAGGAACCTCCATCTCAAATAACTGAATCATCATCTCATTTACAGTTCGGCTTAAAAAGATTTGTGCGCCCCTAGGTGTAGACTTTACTTCTTTTATATATGCTCTTAGTCTGTCATTTTTTCTAACTGACTCGTTTGGAATTAGGTCGAACTTAGAAATCATCCCATCAACTCCACCCATATCAACGTATACATTGCCTCTATCTATACGTTTAACAGTAACAATAACAACCTCTCCGACCCTTTCTGAATAATCACTTACAATTACTTCTCTCTCTGCTTCACGAACTTTTTGGATTATGACCTGCTTTACTATTTGTGCTGCAATACGGCCAAAAGCCTCTGTCTCTATTGGATCTCTTTTAAAGCTATCTACCTCCAAACCTTCAGAGTCTTTCTGATAAATATGGAGTTGGTCATCAAAGATTGTGCCTTCATCATCAACAAAAGATTCGCCATCAGCAACTACTAGCCATTGTCTGAATGTATTGAATTGTCCTGTATTTCTATCAATCTCTACTATGGCATCAATGTTATTGCGTTTTTTTGTTGCTACAGATAAAGCCTCTTCCAATGAAATCAAAACATCCTCTTTAGAGATATTCTTTTCATTAGATATTGCTTCAACCATTAAAAATAATTCTTTGCCTTCCACTTTTGTCTCCTAATAATCAGCAACTAAATTTGCCTTTTCAATCATATCTACTTCCAACTTTACTGTGTCAATCTCTGTTAACAGTTCAATAGTTTTTTCAGTCTCGCTAACACTTCCAATAGTGCCTCTAATTTTACGCTGGCCATTAATTGGTCTAACCGTTCTTAGTTTAATATCACTACCTAAAAATCTTTGATAATGGCTTATATTAAATAGCGGTCTTTCAATGCCAGGTGAAGAGACCTCTAAGTTATACTGCCCAGTTATGGGGTCTTCTACATCAAATATAGCGCTTACTTGGCGAGAAACTTTCTCGCAATCATTAACGCCCACACCCGTATCTGAATCTATATATACTCTCAAGACGCTATGCTTACCACTTGCAATGTACTCCACTCCAACTAGCTCATAGTCCATGTCAGTAACCACTGGCTTTATAAGGTTAGTAATTTTATCAGTAATTTTCGCCATAAAATTATTATCATTTAAACTAAGGAATTAACAAAACACTCTAAACACAGCAACCCTCCCAACAAAAACCCCCTAAAAAGGGGGTCTTAAATTTGGTAGCGGGGACAGGATTTGAACCTATGACCTTCGGGTTATGAGCCCGACGAGCTACCGAACTGCTCCACCCCGCACTAAAGGCGGCAATGATACGCTAGATTAAAGGTTATTTCAAGGTTATTATGCAAAAAGAAGCCTTTCCATTAGTGCTTATAGGTAGCCTTAATTTTGTTAATTTTTTATTGTCTATAAAATATATTCCATAGAAAGTTAAATAAATGTGTATTAATCTATAATAGCGCTATGAATACTATAAAAATTGCTGTATTAATGGATGATATAGCTAATATTAACCCAAAAAAAGACTCATCTTTAGCCATGATGTTAGAGGCTACAAGAAGGGGGTGGGAAATATTTACCTTTGACACAATAGACATGTTTGCAAGAAATGGCGATGTATTCGCTAATACTTCAAAAACCACTGTACATGATAATCTATTTAAATGGTTTGAAAAGAGTCCATCTCAGCCAATACCTCTAACAAATTTTGACATAATACTTATGCGTAAAGATCCCCCATTTGATATGGACTATATTTATGCCACTTACCTTCTAGAGCAGGCTGAAAGTGCTGGAGTTTATGTAGTAAATAAGCCCCAATCTCTTAGAGATGCAAATGAAAAACTATTTTCATTGAATTTTCCAAAGTGCATACCAGAGAATTTGGTTAGTGCTAATATAATGCAAATAAAAAGTTTTATAGAAGAACAAAAAATTGTTGTAGTGAAGCCACTAGACGGTATGGGTGGTAAAGATATTTTCAAACTTACTCATAATGATAACGACATAGACAAAACACTAAAATATCTCACTAATAATGGCAAAAGACAAATAATCGCTCAGAGGTTTTTAAAAGAAATATCAAAAGGAGACAAGCGCATACTTCTGATTGATGGTGAACCTATTGACTTTGCCCTTGCAAGGATGCCTGCAAATGGGAGTTTTAAAGGCAATCTAGCTGCTGGAGCTATAGGTATTGGGCAACCACTTAGTGACCAGGATAGATATCTTTGTAAACAGTTATCTCAATTACTAAAAGACAAGGGCTTAGTGTTCGTTGGGCTTGATGTTATAGGAGACTATATTACTGAAATAAATGTGACCAGCCCTACCTGTATTCGCGAACTCGATAATCAATTCAACCTAAACATTGCTGGGGAATTATTTGACTTTATTGAGTCGAAAATAAATACCTAGTAATTATCAGTCCCAAGCCTAATGCCGACAAAGATAATAAAACGTTAAGCAATATATTTAAGGCTGCCTGTTGGTAATTGCCGGCACCTATCATTTCAACTGACTCCAAAGATAGGGCGGACATTGTTGTAAGTGATCCTGTAAGACCAACCAACAGCATTAACCTATAAGTCTCACTAAGTACAGCCTTTTCAAGCACAATAACTACAAATACACCTGCAAGAAATGACCCAATTATGTTTGCACAAAGAGTTCCATAGGGAAACCCTTTGCCAAAAATCTGAACCATTAGTTCGGTTAAATAATATCTAGCAGTTGCACCTATTGTCGCACCTACGCCTATGGTAATAACTGTTGAAATTAAATTCACTGCTTCTGCCTCAACTGTTTAAGCTTCTCACTGATTTTAATCTCCAACCCTCTTTCAGTTGGAAAATAATACTCTTGCTCCTTTAAATCTTCTGGAAAATACTTCTGACCAAGAGATAATCCATCTGGCTCATTATGAGCATATCTGTATCCATCACCAAAACCAGCACCTCTCATAATCACTGTTGTTGGGTTACATAAATGTTTTGGAACTGGAAGGTCAGAACTTGTCTTAGCATCTTCCATTGCCCTGCCAAATGCTTTATAAATAGCGTTTGATTTTGGCGCTATAGCACAATAAACTGCAGCCTGGGCAATAGCGCGGTCTCCCTCTTTCGATCCAACACGATTATAAATATCCCATGCATTTAAAGTAATATCTAGTGCTCTTGGGTCAGCATTACCAATATCTTCTGAAGCAATTGCCAACAAACGCCTAGCTATAATTTTAGCATCACAACCACCAATTAACATTCTCGCCATCCAGTATAGTGCTCCATCTGGAGAAGATCCACGAACTGACTTATGGAAGGCAGACAGCTGTTGATAATAAATATCTCCATTTTTGTCAAACGCACTAATCTTATCTTGCAATAGATGCTCTACGGATTTAGCATCCAGACTATTCAGATTAGCCATAGATATAATCTCAATAATATTAATTAGTCTTCTTGCATCTCCGTTACTTGCGTTAATTATTTGCATTTTTGTTTTATCATCAGAAATATCTAATGATTCATGACTTAAAGCCCTATTAAGTATCTTATCAAGGTCTGTGTAACTTAATGGATTCAATATATAAACACTAGATCGAGATAGCAAGGCAGAGTTTAATTCAAAAGAAGGATTCTCAGTTGTAGCGCCAATTAATACTATCAAACCTGACTCAACATGTGGCAAGAATGCATCCTGCTGCGATTTATTAAAACGATGAATTTCGTCCACAAAGAGTACAGTCTGTTTGCCAATTTGTTTAAACTTTTTAGCATTTTCAACTATATATCTAAGCTCTTTTACACCACCTAAAACAGCGCTAAGTTCGGCAAAATATCCCTCCACCTGAGAAGCAATAATTTTTGCTAATGTTGTCTTTCCTGAGCCAGACGGACCCCACAAAACCATTGAATGCAATTTATTATTTTTTATAGCCACGCTTAGAGCTTGTTGTGCGCCTAATATATGAGACTGACCATAAAATTCATCTAAATTTTTTGGCCTTAATACTTCAGCTAGAGGAGCGTTGATCATAAATTTATTTTTACCTCTTTAAAGTCTTGCTCTTCGCTATATATTAATACAATTGACAAATTTAATTTATTAGCTAAATCTATAGCACGATTACTGCCCATAACTATCATAGCTGTAGCGTATGCATCTGCGATCATAGTCTTAGGATGTATAACACTAACTGATGCTATATCGCTCTTAACTGGTAGCCCTGATGTGGGATCAATTATGTGATTATACTTTTCCCCCTCCCAGATAAAAAAATTGCGATAGTTGCCAGATGTAGCTATAGCCATATTATTAAGCTCTATTGCTATGACCTGTTGAGAGTTTGGTTTTTCAATACCAACAGTCCATTCCTTGTCGAGACCTTCTCCATAAGCAAAAACCTCTCCTCCAATCTCCACTATAAAGTTTTCTTGCCCTTTATTTATCAATATTTTAGCAATTTCATCAACAGCATAACCTTTAGCTATAGCTGACAAATTAATATGTATATCTATATTTTTTTTAATTCCTTCATTACTTATATCAAGATTTAACAATGAAGAATTTTGTAGGGCCTCCTTAATCATTTCACGGTTAGGTTTTTGTTTGACCGGCTTTGGCCCAAAACCCCAAATATCTATCAAACGGCCTATTCCAGGGTCAAAAACTCCATCTGTTTGGTGCATAATATTTACTGATTCCTGTAAAACAAAACGCAACTCATCAGAAGCACTTACCCATGCCCCAGAAGGCAAACTATCTAGCAGAGAGATTTCAGATTTTGGGTCCCAGTTTGAAAAAATCCTGTTTATTTCATCTAGCCTATTCTCTATTTCAATTTTTGAAACATTCAACTCTGATTCACTTACAACCTTAACACTGTAAGTTGTGCCCATAGTTTTGCCATTTATTTCACTTAATGTTGCCTCTTCACTGCAAGAGCTTAATAAAAAAATGAAGAATATAACCAATATATTTGGCATTATAATTTTGCTCATGTTTAGGTATATAGTTTGTTTATTTTTCAGTCTATCAGTTTATGCAAATTCTGATAATTTTGGTGAGTTTCTTCTAAATATTCGTCTCCAAGCTAGCGAAATTGGTGTTTCTGAAAAAACTCTGGATGCAACATTAAACAATCTAACAATTAATCCACAAATAATTAAATATGACCGCTCTCAAGCCGAGTTCAGTCAAAATTTTTGGCGCTATATAAAATCTAGAGTCAGCGAATATAGAATTACTAGGGGCACTAAAGAGCTCTCCATTAACAATAATATTTTAAGTGAGTTATATGAAAAGTATGGAATTCCAGGCCACATAATAGTTGCTTTTTGGGGCTTAGAAACGAACTATGGCAACAACACAGGCAGCCATCTACTGGTTCGCTCATTAGCCACCCTAAGCTTTGACAACAGAAGGTCTAAGTTCTTTACTGAACAGCTCTTATCATTATTAAAATTGATAGATGATGGAAAAATTCCATTATATTCAAAAGGCTCATGGGCAGGTGCAATGGGAAATGTTCAATTTATGCCGACCAACGTAACTAGATACGCTATAGACGCTGATGGTGATGGTAAGCTAGGACTATGGAATAGTAAACTCGACACATTTTCTAGTGCAAGTAACTTTTTACAACATATTGGCTGGCGTAGGGGAGAACGCTGGGGCCGAGAAGTAGTAATACCAATAAATTTTGATTACGAACTTTCAGGCTTAAAAACAAAAAAAACTGTCCAAGATTGGTCTGCTTTAGGTTTAAAAGATGCAACAAATGAACCACTACCAGATTCAAATATGAAAGCTTCATTACTTCTACCTATGGGGCATTTGGGGCCAGCATTCTTGATATACCATAATTTTTTTGTAATTCTAAACTGGAATAGATCTATATTATATGCACTATCTGTAGGTCGCCTTTCTGATAGACTCATCGGCATGGATAAACTTACCGCAATACCTATTGATGAGCCATTACTTAGCAGGAAAGATATAACTTATATACAGAATTCACTAAATTCATTTGGCATTGATGCTGGCATACCTGACGGCATTTCAGGTTCCAAAACTAGAAGCGCTGCTAAACAATATCAAATTAATAACGGAATTCCAGCTGACGGTTATATTGGTCAACAACTATTAAAACATATAAAATCTAAACGCAATGACAATTAAAACATACATTGGCTTTGATATCGGAACAAAAAGAACAGGAATAGCAATTGCTAACAGTCTAACTAAACAAGCGCATGGAATAAATATAGTTAAAAATCATAAGAATGGCTCAACTAACTGGGCCGAACTTGATGAAATTGTAAAAGCACACAAGGCCAACTTATTCATAGTTGGATTGCCATTAGATGTTCACGGGAAAAACCAAGAAATGACATTTATTGCTAGATCATTTGGCAAGAAGCTTACTGAAAGGTATGGGATTAATGTTGAGTTTGTTGATGAATATTTATCCTCAATAGAGGCAAAAAAACAACTAAAATACAACCATAATCACCCAAACGCGAATCGTGGTGAGGTAGACAAGCACTCATCTCAATTAATTCTACAAACTTGGCTAAATGAAAACTAACCAGATTAGCAATTCAGTTCAACTAGACTCTAACGGCAAACTGAAACACCTTTTAGGTTTAGATGGCTTGAACAAAGAGCATTTAAATCATATTCTTGATGTTGCTGATAACCTTATTGATGGCGATGGGAGGCTTAAA
>Ga0315328_10000888_pt1 | contig 13502 bp, 13 predicted proteins | sample M120032315metaG_FD_203462 | JGI IMG/M metagenome (GOLD analysis project Ga0315328, IMG submission 203462) | Ammonia-oxidizing marine archaeal communities from Monterey Bay, California, United States - M1 200m 32315 | ecosystem: Environmental > Aquatic > Marine > Intertidal zone | place: USA... | reverse complement strand
TTGATGAAAAAGGTCTTATTGAAAAAGTATTTGATAAAATTAAAACTAAATCTCATGCTATCGATGTACTAAATGAAATTAGTTAATTTATTTTCATTTAATAATATATATATATTATTATCATTGGCAATGATTTCATGGGCAATCGCTTGGACTAATGCAAAAATAGTAGGTGAATATCTATCATTTTATAATTTAATTTTTTTTAGATTTTTATTAGGCTTTATATCTTTATTACCTTTTTTAATATTTAATAATAAGCAATTTCCTAACCTTAAATCATTAAAATATATAATAATACCAAGTATATTATTTTTTATATATAATATTGCTTTTTTTAAAGGGACACATTTTGGTGATGCTGGTAGAGGAGCAATATTAGTTACAACATTAAATCCCTTATTTACATTATTGATTATATCATTAATTAGAAAAAAAATTATATTAAAAGAAATTTTAGGAATATCTATCGGAATCTTAGGTGGATTAATTATTATGGATGTTTTTAAATATGGTATTCAATCGATATTTGATATTAAAAATATATATTTTTTAATTTGTGCTCTTACATGGGGAGTTATGACGGTCTTTATTGATTTAGCACAAAAGAAAATGAATTCATATGTTTTTATAGGATTATGTTATTTTTTTACAATGATACTTTCAATATTTTTTACTGATTTTAATTCTATTCATTTTTCTGCATTAGATTTTCGATTTTATTTAAACTTCTTTTTAGTTTCTATTGGTGCTATGTCATTTGGAACATCAATTTATATGTATTCAACATCTATAATTGGTCCTATTAAAGCAAGCGTTTTTATTTTTTCTGTTCCTTTTATAGCGATGGGGACAGCATATTTTTTTTTAGATGAAATATTTCTTTTAAATACAATAATTGGAGGACTAATTAGTTTAATAGCTATTTATATTGTTAATAAATAATTCTTTTATTAAGATATTGTATTAAATTAGACTTATAACTTATAAAAAAATGGATCCTTTAGACTTAATTCAACAAGCAGTTAAAGCTCAAAAAAATTCTCAATCAAAATATAGTAATTTCTCTGTTGGCTGTGCACTATATACGATAGATAATGAAATAGTTTTGGGTTGTAATATCGAGTCCGCAGCTTATCCTAGTACAATGTGTGCTGAGAGAGTAGCTATTTATGCGGCACTATCTAGAGGAATAACAAAATTTAAGGCAATAGCTATTGTGTCACCGTTATCTGCCAAACCATGTGGTCCTTGTAGACAAATAATTCATGAATATTTAGGTGAAATTCCAATTTATGTTTCAAATGGAAAAGAAGATGAATATGAGACTCATATTATATCAGATTTATTACCATATCCTTTTGGTTAATTTTTAATGTTAGATATTCAGAAATTAATTAATAATAAAATTAATAATAAAACTCATGATTCTACTGAAATCAATTTCATTATAAGTTCATATTTAAAAAATAAAATAACTAATAAAGATATGGCTTTATGGTTAAAAGAAATTTTTGATAAAGGGATGACAATTGATGAAACTGTATATTATACAGATTCAATTATTAATTCAGGTAAGAAAATTACTTTTAATAATCTTGATGGTTATATTATAGATAAACATTCTACTGGTGGAATTGGAGATAAAGTATCATTAGTACTTGGTCCTATTTTAGCAGCATGCGGATGCTATGTTCCAATGGTTGTTGGTAGGTATTTAGGGCATACTGGAGGAACTTTAGATAAGCTTGAGTCTATTCCAGGTTATAATGGTTTATTAAATATTGATAATTTCAAAAAAAATGTTGAAAATATTGGTATTTCAATTATTGGTCAAACAGATGAAATTTGTCCTGCTGATAGAAAAATTTATTCATTGCGTGATAAAACTGATACAATTGCATCTTTGCCACTGATTTGTGGAAGTATAATGAGTAAAAAAATATCTGAAGGAATTCAAGGCTTAGTATTAGATATTAAATATGGCAATGGAGCTTTTTTAGAAACTAAGGAAGAAGGTCAAAAGTTGGGGAAATTATTATCTTTAGTTGGATTAAAATTTAATGTTAATGTAAAATATTTAGGTACTAATATGAATCAACCACTTGGTAATTTTTCAGGATTAAGCTGTGAAATTATTGAATCTATTGATTGTTTAAAGGGTAAAGGACCAGATGATTTAATGAAAGTAGTTTTTGATTTAGGAAAAGTTGCATGTTCATTAGCAAAAATTAATGATGCAAAAGAAAAAATGTTAAGTGTAATTAGTAATGGTAAAGCCTATGAAGTTTTTGAAAAGATGGTTTACGAGCATGGTGGTGATATAAAGAGTATCCATTGTAATTATACTGAGAGTATTGATATAAAAGCTAAAGAATCAGGTAAACTACAATTTATTAATACTAAAAAAATTGGTGAAGCCATTAATTATATAAATGTATTAACAGGAAATAAAGATAATAATGCAGGTGCTGAATTTTTTAAAAAAAATAATGATAAAATAAATAAAGGAGATGTGATATTAAGATTATTTTCTAACAATATGAATAATTTAAGATTCGTGGAAAAATTAGTTTATCAATCATATAGTATTAATTAATAATTATATAAATGTTTACAGAATTATCAATTAATAGCAAATATTTTTATCATAATTTACTATCAGTAATAATGCTGATAGTTTGGGTATTTTTATTTTTCAAAGGATATAATTTAAAAAATGAAAAATTAAGATATAGAATTTCTAACTTGATAATATTTTTTTGTTTATCACAGGAAGTTTTAGATTTTATAAATCGTATATTTTTAGATTCAAATTATATTTTTTCTATTCAAAGAGATCTACCTCTATTGCAATTTTGTCAAATTAGTTTTTATTTTTCATTAATATGTATTTTTTTGAGTAGAAAATATGTACCTGATAAAAAATATTCGTCATATAATTTTTTATTTGACTGTTCTTTTTTATTAGGCTTCTCAGGTGCATTGCAAGGTATAATTACACCAGATTTTTTAAATATTAATAACTTGATGGGAATTATATGTATTCAATTACAACACTCTCTAATTATTCTAAACTTAATTTGGTTAATGACTGCTTATAATTATAGATTAAAATTTACAGGTGTTTGTTTAACTTATTTATTAATAAATCTTATTGCACCTTTTGCATTAATATTTAATAGTTTACTAGGGGTTAATTCAAATGGTGATTCTGCAAATTATTTTTATGTAAATGAATTGCCAAAAGTAGATAATTTTTTCTTAAATTTTGTTTCCCAATATCCATCCCCTGATTATATATTGTATATTCAACCAATTTTTATTATTTATTTTTTGATGTTATATATACCATTTGGAATATGGAATAATTTTAAAAATAAATCAATGAATTAAGCTTTTTTTATACCAATTTGGTTTTTGTGCTAGCTTAGAAAGTATTCTTTTTCTAATTATTTTATAATCTTCAATTGTAGGTATCCAATCATTATATAAATCATTATTAATAAATATTTCTTTTGGAAATTTTCTTTTAGAATCAGGCTTAAATCCTCTAGCTTTCATTTCTTTAATAATTTCTTTATACCTTTTATCTAAATATTCCCCTTTATTATAAAAAAAATAAACATGCCCAGTATTCAAAGTATATTGTTTTGAAATTTTAGACTTATTAAGTCCAGCCTTACTTTTAAGAGTTCTATTTAATGAAGCTGGTACCATCGTAATTTCTCGATATTCAGCTATGAGATGTTGATCATATAATTCTGAAACAGGGATTATATTTATTCGAGTCATTTTTTAATAAATTTTTATTATTTATTACAATTCCAACAGATATCAAAATTAAATGGATTTAATTTATTGCACTTTTTACATTTCCATTCTTTATCTTGATTATTTAAACTCAAATTTTTTTCATAATTAGATATTATTTTTTCAGATTCATGTAACTTATTTTCAGGAACTAATATATCTACTTGCATTACTTCTGTTGGTAATTCTCCTATAGCTAAAGATAAATTCTCTCCTAGTAATTCAGATTTGATTGATTCTTTTATTAAAAGCCCTTTAATAAAATGAGCTTCATGGGAGTTGGCAGCTTTATATATTAATTTATAATTCATTTGATTTATATTAATTTTTTTTGAAGTATTGCAATAATTTTATCAATTGGCACTCTCTCTTGCTCCATGGTATCTCGATCTCTTAAAGTAACTGTGTTATCTTCAAGCGTATCATGATCTACTGTAATACCAAAAGGAGTTCCAGCCTCATCTTGTCTTCTATATCTTTTTCCTATTGATCCACCAGAATCAAAAAAGGAGGCAATTCCAGCTGATTGTATTTTATCAACTATTTTTTGTGATATTTCAGGCATATTATTTTTATTCATTAGTGGAAAAACTGCAACTTTGATTGGAGCTATTTTAGGTGATAGCTTTAATACAGTTCTAGATTCTCCATTCACATCTTCTTGAGTAAAGGCATCTGCAAGTATTGTTAATAGCGCCCTATCAACTCCAGCTGAAGATTCTACAACAGCGGGAACAAAATGTTCATTATTAACTTGGTCAAAATAAGTTAATTTTTTGTTACTTGCATCTATATGTTGATCTAAATCAAATGTTCCTCTATCAGCTATACCTTCTAATTCTGACCATCCAAAATCAAATTCATATTCAATATCATAACAAGCAGAAGAATAATGAGCCAATTCATCTTCTCCGTGTGCTCTTAAGCGTAGTTTATCACTATTGATTCCAAGTGATTTAAACCAATTCATTCGTTGTTCACACCAATATTTTAACCATTTTTTTGTATCATTTATTTTACAGAAAAACTCCATTTCCATTTGCTCAAATTCTCTTGTTCTAAAAATAAAGTTTCCCGTAGTTATTTCATTTCTGAAGGCTTTCCCAATTTGCGCAATCCCAAAGGGTATTTTTTGTCTAGATGTTGATTGAACATTCTGAAAATTAACAAATATTCCTTGTGCAGTTTCAGGTCTTAGATATGCAATTGATGATGAATCATCAACAGGGCCAATATTTGTTTTAAACATTAAGTTAAATTGTCTAACATTTGTCCAATCGCCAACTTCTTTTGTTTGAGGATCAATAATTTCAGATTCTTTCATAATATGCCCACTATCAATTTGATTATCAATAAGCTTTAAAACAATTTTAGTAATTAAATCATCATTTGAATTAATACTCAATGCTTTAGAAATTTTTTTTATTACTTCATCTGATTGATCTTCAAGTAAATGATCAACTCTGTATCTTTTTTTTGATATTTTATTATCAATTAATGGATCATGAAAATTTTCAACATGGCCACTAGCCTTCCATACGTCTGGATGCATTAATATTGCTGCATCCATTCCAACAATATTATTTCTTGAGGTAACCATAAATTGCCACCATTCATTTTTTAAATTCCTTTTAAGTTCAACTCCTAATGGCCCATAATCCCAAGTTGAGCCTAGTCCACCATATATTTCACTGCTTTGAAATATGAATCCTCTTTGTTTTGACAAAGAAGTTAAAATTTCAAGAATTTTTGCATTTTCTTTAATAGTTGCCATTTACTTCCTTTTATAAAATTTTTTCTTTGGTTTTTTATTCTTAATCATATTAATAGCAGTATTTAAATTAAGTTCATTATAATCAATATCTTTAGGTAATGTTACATTGACTTTCCCATTAGTAACGTAGGTGCCATATCTACCATCTTTAACAACAATTGTATTATTTTCATGTTCCCCAAGAGTTTTTAATATAGAAGATTCTTTTTTAGATTGACCTAATAATTCAATCGCTCTTTCAACTGTAATACTTAATACATCATCAGTCTTTGTTATTGTACAATTTTTCCCTCCACATTTCAAATAAGGCCCATATCGTCCAATATCTTTAATTATTTTTTCATTATTTTTTGGATTAACACCAATTTCTTTAGGCATTTCAATAATTTTAGCTGCAATTTCTTTTGTAATATTTTCTTCGGTAATCCCAGGAGGAAATGATTTCATCTTTTTATCTAATTGAATGTATGGTCCAAATCGTCCTTTCTTCAATAATATTGGATTATTTGATTTCTTATCAATTCCTATTTCCTTTGGTCCAGCTTTTTTATTTTCAAAATATTCTTTTATCTGTTCTCCAGATATCTCACTTGGCACAATATTGGAATCTAAATTAACACGCTCTTCTTTATTTTGTGCATAGAGTCCATATCTACCTATTCGAATTTCAAATTGGTCCTTATCAAATTTTATAGAAGTTATTAGTCTTGATTTGTTTTTATCACATTCCTGTTCCAATTGATCCTTAAGCCCAAGAGTTCCATTTGAACTAAAATAGAAATTATTTAAAAAATCTTCTTTCTTTTGATTTCCTAATGATATTTCATCAAGTATATTTTCCATATTGGATGTGTACTCTAAATTAACAAGATCTTTAAAATATTTTTCGAGAAATTGAACAATTGCATAACCAGTTAAAGTTGGAATTAAAGAACCTTTAATATTGTTAACATATCCTTTATCTTGAATTTTTTTCATAATATTAGCATAGGTAGAAGGTCTCCCAATACCAAGTGATTCCATTTCTTTTACTAAAGACGCCTCTGTAAATCTACTTACAGGTTTAGTAAAATGTTGTTTTTCTATAATTTTCCCCCATGTTACTATATCTCCTTTAGTAACCTTAGGAAGTATTTTTTCCATATCATCTAATGTTGCGCTAGGATCATCAGCACCCTCAACATATGCTCGTAAAAAGCCTGGGAAAAGAATTGTTTTCCCTGCTGCTGTAAATAAATGGTTACCATCAGAGATATTTAATTTTGTTTGCTCTACTTTAGCTGATTTCATTTGCGATGCAACGGTCCTTTTCCATATTAAATCATATAGTTTATACTCTTTATCTGAGAGCTTCTCTTTTAAAGATTCAGGATCTTTAAATGTTGATCCCGCTGGCCTTATAGCTTCATGAGCTTCTTGAGAATTTTTAGATTTTCCTTTATAAACTCTTGGTTTTTCTGGTAAATAGTCATTCCCGTATTTCTCTTTAATTAAATTTCTTGCAGCATTTAAAGCCTCTGTTGATAAGTTTATTGAGTCTGTTCTCATATAAGTTATATATCCTTCTTCATATAAATTTTGAGCAATTCTCATCACTTGATTTGAGTTCATATGTAATTTTCTAATACCTTCTTGCTGTAAAGTTGATGTTATAAATGGAGCATAAGGATTTTGATTTTTTGGTTTTTTTATAACATCACTAATTTCCCATTTATTTTTTGAAAGTGATTTTATTAAATCATTAGAAGATTTTTTATCAAGAACAATTGTTCCTTTTTTTTCTAGTTTTCCTGTTGTTTTATTGAAAGAGTTACCTGATGCAATATTTTTACCATTAATAGAAATTAATTTACTAAAAATAGTATCCTTATTAAAATTAAACTCTCCTTGTAAATCCCAAAATTCATTTTGTTTAAAATTGGTTCTTAGTTTTTCTCTATCTACTAGAATCTTAACGGCTGGACTTTGGACTCTACCTGCTGATAATCCCCCCTTCACATTAAACCATAATTGCTTGGAAACTAAAAACCCAAAAAGTCTATCTAGAAATCTCCTACACTCTTGAGCATTAACTAAATTAAGATCAATTTCTTTTGTATTATTTAATGAATCAAGAATAGCTTTTTTTGTTATTTCATTAAAAACCATCCTTTTAACAGGGATTTTTGGTTTCAATTCATCAACTAAATGCCAGGCAATTGCTTCTCCTTCTCTATCAGGATCAGTTGCTATATATATATTATCTACATTTTTAAGAGATTTTTTTATTTGTTTAATTACATCCTTACCTCTTTTTGAAACTACGTATGTTGGTTTGAATCCATCATCTATATCTAATCCTAGATTTTTTTCAGCTAAATCTCTTACATGACCAACTGAAGCTTCTATTTCATAGTTTTCTTGTCCTAGAAATTTTTTCAGGGTTTTTATTTTTGAAGGTGACTCAACAATAATTAGACTTTTAGAATTCATGCTATAAAATATTCCTTATTTAATAATTTAAAAATTACACATATTATTATCTTATTTTACAAATATATTATTTTAATTTATTTTCATGGAATTTAAAGGCCAAATATCAAAGATGATCCCAAGTATTGGAGAACCAATAGAATATTTATTACCAATTGGAGAAAATAAATTAATACTTAATAAATATATTGGGAAATTAATCCAAATTAATTTTAATGATGAGATTAGATGTATTAATTGTAATAATAAAATTAAAAAAACATATATGCAAGGGTATTGCTATCCATGTTTTATATCTTTACCACAAACAGAAGATTGTGTTTTTAAACCACACTTATGTAAAGCTCATTTAGGAGTAGCTAGAGATATGGATTGGGCAAAAAATAATTGTTTAGCTTCTACTTATGTTTATTTATCATTAACAAGTAATCTTAAAGTTGGAGTTACAAGACATAATCATATTCCCTCAAGATGGATTGATCAAGGAGCACATCATGCAATCAAATTTGCTAAGACACCAAATAGATATTTAGCAGGATTAATTGAATTAGAAATTTCACAATATATTTCAGATAGAACTCAATGGAGAAAAATGATTTTGGGACAATATGATGAGTTAGATTTAAATAAGAAAAAAAATGATTTGCAGAAATATTTATCAAATAATTTAAAAAAGTATTATTTAAATAATGAAGATATGATTGATTTGAAATATCCAATAATTAAAAATTTAGAAAAAATTAAATCGTTTAATATTGAAAAATTTAAAACTATTAAAAAAATTTTAATTGGTATTAAAGGACAATATTTAATGTTTGATGATAATCATGTTTTAAATGTAAGAAAATATACCGGATATAATTTTACAATTAAGATACTTTAAGCTGTTTTATTGTAATAAGTAATTTTTGGTTTTGATTTTTTTCTAACAGCATCATAAGTAATTATGCAGGATTTAACATTGTTTTTTAATGGTATCTCATACATAATATCAATCATGATTTTTTCTAATATTGATCTCAATGCTCTTGCTCCTGTATTTCTTTCTAAAGCAAGCCTAATGATTTCATCGATTGCATTTTTTGTAAAATCAAGTTCAACATTATCAATTTTTAGTAAATATTGAAATTGTTTTATGATTGAGTTTTTTGGTTCTAAAAGAATTGATTTCATTAAATCTTTTGTAAGATTTTCAAGACAGGATATTATTGGTAATCGTCCAATTAATTCAGGAATAAATCCATATTTAACAATATCTTCTGGTTTAATAAAATTCAGAAATTCGTTTTTTATAAATTTGTTTTTCTTTTTTCTATTAAAACCAATTTCTCCACCTTCTAATCTATTATTAATAATTTTTGATATTCCATCAAATGTTCCCCCGCACATGAATAATATGTTAGTAGTATCTATTTTAACTAGAGGTTGTTCAGGATGTTTTCTACCACCTTTTGGTGGTATGTTTGCAATAGTTCCTTCTAATATTTTCAATAAAGATTGTTGTACCCCTTCACCAGAGACATCTCTTGTTATAGATTGATTTGCATTCTTTTTTGTTATTTTATCAATTTCATCAATATAGATAATTCCTTTTTGTGTTTTTTCGATATCATAGTTTGATTCGTGATATAATCTTACTAAAATATTTTCAACATCTTCTCCAACATATCCAGCTTCAGTTAGGACAGTTGCATCTACTATAACAAATGGAACGTTAAGAATATTTGCTAATGATTTTGCAAGAAGTGTTTTCCCTGTACCTGTTGGCCCAACTAAAAGAATATTGCTTTTATCAATGTGTATTGAATTTTTTTTAGTGAAATTTTCAAGTCTTTTATAATGATTATATACTGCGACAGAAACAATTTTTTTTGCGCTATCTTGACCCATTACATATTTATCTAATTGTTTTTTAATCTCATGTGGTCTTTTTATACTAAAATCAAAATTATTTTGAGAGTTTATTAATTTAAAAGATTTATCAATACAAAAATTGCAAATATGACAATTTTCACCTTCAATTAATAATTCATAATTATTATAATCTGATTGACAGAAAGAGCAAATAATCTTTGAATCTAGGGGGTTTTTTTTACTCACAATATTTTATTGAGGCTTAATTATTTTATCAATTATTCCATATTCAAGAGCTTTTTCAGCTGACATAAAGTGGTCTCTATTTGTATCAGATTCAATCTTTTTAATGGTTTGTCCTGTATTTTTACTTAATATTTTATTTAATTTATCTCGTAAAAATAAAATTTCTTTAGTATGAATTTCTATATCTGAAGCCTGGCCTTGCGCACCTCCTAGTGGTTGATGTATCATTACTCTAGAATTTTCAAGAGCCATTCGTTTACCCTTAGTTCCCATGCTTAATAATATAGCTGCCATGCTAGCTGCTTGTCCCATACATATTGTAGATATTTTTGGCTTGATATAATTCATAGTATCTAAAATAGCAAAACCTGAGGTGATTAAACCACCAGGGGAGTTAATATACATATATATATCTTTATCAGGATTATCTGCTTCTAAAAAAAGAAGCTGTGCTATTACTGTACTGCTTACTGTATCATTTATTGATGAGCCTAAGAATATAATTCTTTCTTTTAATAGCCTGGAATATATATCAAACGCTCTTTCACCATTTGCAGTTTGTTCAACAACCATTGGAATTAAACTGTTTATATTCTTTTTATCCATGTTAATCCTTTTATTTTTTCTTTCTTAATTTATCAGTTGAATTTTCTTTAACTTTATTTATAAAGTAACTTTCTAAGCTTGAATATAATTTTTGATTTAATAGGTCTTCTTTTAATTTTTGTTTATTGTCATTTTCTAAATAATATTTTTTGATTTCTTTTTTATAAGTAGGGTTCTTCTTGATTTGGTCTTCAATAAAAATATTGAGATCTTTATCTGAAATATTAACTTTTTCATCTTTAAACAAAACATCTCTTATCAGTATCCACTTAACTGAGTTTTCTGAATTTTTATTTAATGTATCAGAAATTTTAGTTTCATCCAATTCTTGATTCATTTGTTGATATTGTTTTTTATATTCCTCAATTAAATAGTTCTTATAATTATCAATCATTGATTTTGGAGCATCTAGTTTTGTTTTATCAACAAAATAATCTACAATTTTGTTATGATATTGTTTTTTATTTTCTAAATCTAAATCGTTTTGAATTTTATCCAAAAGGCTTGTTTTCAATTCTTTTAAATTTTTTATTTTTGGATCAACTAATTTTAAAAAATCGTTATCTAACTTGGGTAGAATCTGTTCTTCAATATTATTGATCTTGACAAGATAATTTACAGGCTGGGTATCTTGCTCAATTTCAACCTTTATGTCACTTCCAATTTTTTTACCTATAAATTTCTCTGCTATTTTACCTGAAAATAAACCTTCTCCAATTTTAACAAAATGATTTTTTAAAACGCTTCCATCTATAATATTCCCTTTATCATCTAGTTTATTGAAATCTCCATAAATAAAATTACCTAATTTAATAGGTCCTTTTACAGATTGTGTCTTAGCGTGCTTTGTTTGTAAATCTAAGAGTGCATCATTTACATCTTTATCACCAGCATTGTATTTTTCAGTTTTTATGGTTACCTTTTTTTTGAAATTAGGAAGTTTAAAATCTGGCTTAACTTCAAAAGTAATTTCTAAATTTAAATCAGTCATTTCTTTGAAATTTGCTTTGGTAACTTGACCTTGATTAATTGGAGTTAACTTGAGTTCCATTAATGCTTTTTGATAATATTTATTAATTGAGGTATCTAAAAATTTAGCTTCAATAGAAGCGGTATATTTTTTTTTAAATAATGTTAAAGCTTGACCAAATATTTTCCCCTTTCTACCTCCAGGGGGTGTATAGTTAGATTTAAAATTATTAAATTCTGATTCGTAGTCTGATTTAAGATTATCCCATTTAACAGAAATCTCTAATTGCCTTGTATATTCATTAATATTTTTTATGTTTAATTTCATATTTTTAAATATAATTAATTGGTTATAAGTTATAATTAATTTTATGGGAAAAGAAACTCTATATAATAAAAAAAGTAAATTCGAATTAAAAAAAAATATAAAAGAGGAACAATTTGCTCGTCAAACAATTTCATTTTATAAATATCTTTCATTAAATAACTTGGATCAGTTAAGAGATAAAATATATAAATCTTGGGATAGCTTAAATATTTTAGGCCGTGTATATGTTTCTAAAGAAGGAATTAATGCTCAAATTAGTATTCCTGATAATAGCATAAATTCTTTTAAAGATGAATTGAAATCTAAATTTAATTTCGGTGATTTGATATTTAAAACAGCTCTTAAGGAAGGGACTTCCTTCTATAAATTAGTAGTTAAAATTAAAGATGAAATTGTTGCATATAATATTCCTGAACAAGAATATAATATGAATAATGTAGGTAAACATTTAGATTATAAAGAATTTAATAAATCAATTGATGAAGGTGCTATTGTATTAGATATGAGAAATTATTATGAAGGTGAAATAGGAAAATTTGAAAGTGCAATTATTCCTGATATAGAGAGATCTCAAGAATTGCTCCCCGAAGTTAAAAAATTATTAGAAAAACATAAAAAAGATAAAATATTACTCTATTGTACGGGTGGCATTAGATGTGAAAAAGCTAGTTCATATTTAATTCATCATGGGTTTTCAGATGTTAATCAATTAAATGGAGGAATTATTCAATATGCAAATGAAATTAAAAAAAATAATGTTAAATCAAAATTTATAGGTAAAAATTTTGTATTTGATGATAGGATGTCTGAATCTGTTACGGAGCATGTTATTAGTAAATGTCATATTTGTTTAAAACCATCAGATTCACATACGAATTGTGCAAATGAACACTGCCATATTTTATTTATACAATGTCATAATTGTAGAGAAGAATTTCAAAATTGTTGTTCAAAACACTGCTCAAAATTTATATTATTACCAAAAGAGAAAAGAAGAGAGATGTTTAAAAATGGTGAGGTAAAATTTAATGCTCAGAAATCTCAAAAGATTAAGCCAAGATTAAAAGATATTAATCAGAATTAATTATATCCTCATTTTTTATTTTTATTTTTGTTTAAATGGAAAATAAACATATATTAAAACCCTTTTAAATAATTTTATTATTAGAGGGAAGTTATTGATATGAATCACATTACTATTTAATAACTTGTTTTAAGTTTAGAAAAGTTTTTGAAGTCTATAAGACAACACAGGGGGAAGAATGAAAAATTTTTTATTAATATTTTTATCAACAATAACGTTCTTGTTTTCGGTAGATGTCCCAGTTCAAATATCATCATCCGTAGATATTAGAGGGATACAATTTAATTTAACAGGTGGAGGAACGTTTAGCTATGATCCTGTATTACAAGGACCGGATGCAACATCTGATGTAGCTC
>Ga0315328_10000878_pt1 | contig 13545 bp, 8 predicted proteins | sample M120032315metaG_FD_203462 | JGI IMG/M metagenome (GOLD analysis project Ga0315328, IMG submission 203462) | Ammonia-oxidizing marine archaeal communities from Monterey Bay, California, United States - M1 200m 32315 | ecosystem: Environmental > Aquatic > Marine > Intertidal zone | place: USA... | reverse complement strand
CCTGTTCGCGGCGAAGGTCTGGCTCAATGAAAAACGGTCCGAACGGGAAAACCGCTGCGATGAACACCTTGGCAGCCCAGCCCAGTGAGTGCTTGAGTTGGATCATCGTCTGGCCAAGCGCAAGCATGTAAATAATGAATAAAAAGCCGTGTACTGTTCCAACTACAGTAACCGCTCGTGGCATATCATTGAGATATTTTAGAGGCATCGCTACGAAGAAAAGCAACAGGCTTGAAACACCCTCAATGAGCCCGATATACCTAAGTCGCCGGATCGTGTTCACTGGGGGTACGTGAAATAGTAGTTCAACGGATCGAAAGGTCGATTTATCCAATCCACCCCACCAGAACCACGGCTGCGATTGTTGTGAGTAGGAGGTATTTCATTTGCCTTCAGCTTTCCCGGGCAAATAATGTGGTCCGATGGTAAGGCTGTTGTGGCCGAAACCGATATTGAGAAACTTGGGATTCTTGCGAAGTTCAAAATCTCCCACGACATCAAAGACCTCAATGCGGCCGGTGATGGCGGAGCCGACAAATAGCTTGTCGCCCTCGGGCGTGAACTCGATCCCCTGGCCATGCTCCTTAGCATCCAGAGTGTATAGTAGGCGCGCGGGTCTGGAGGCGATGTCGAGCACGGCGATGCAATTGCTGTCCGCACTTAGGCCCGTTGCGACGGCCATTTTGCCGTTGGGATGGAATGCGAAGCTCTCGATTCCGTCGGCAACCTGTTTGATCACTCCGTTGATCACTGGTTTTCCCAGCGTCAGGTCAGCAATCAGAATATCGCAGAGATCCTTGCCGTCCGGCATGGATCGCTGACAAATGAGCGCAAGTTTACCGTCGGAGCTTACGCGGAGAATCATGGATGTGATCAAGAGTTTGGTCGGGAGCCCGGGTTTCACTTTTATCTCGGTCAAGTGATCGATGCGATTATCCTTGATGGAATACCATTGAACAGTTGCTGGCTGCGATCGCTGTGACGGCTTGCCCGGTATTATTGGCTTATCTGGAACCGCCTGAGTTGCGATCAGGCGATCCCCCCGGGGATGAATCCAGAAACATGGTAATCCATTCGGCTGTGGATTCTTGCTGATCTGCACGAGTCGAGAGCCAACAATCTTGAAGATGTAAAAGTGTTTGGACGCACCCACAATGAACCGTTCTCCATCTGGGTGAGTCAACACATGGACCGGGAAATCATCAAAGAGTACCCGGTGAACTACCTTGTAATCTGGCGTGGACAGATCAATGAGCGAGAGCATGTTAACGTGCTGGGCTGTCATATGCTGATTATTGAGCATTTCCGACGTGAGATCATCGTTGGTTAGTGGTCCCTCGGGATGAATTATCCTGCCGTATTTCTCATTCCGAAACCCGTGATTGGTAATTAAGCCGAACCTCCCATCCTTCGACATGGCCATTGAGGGCGTACCAAGGACCGTGGTGGGTACGGTGTCGTAAACCGTCTTGATCAATGGCGGATGATCGGGGCCAAGATGAATGACCGTGAAGGAATCCCGAACCTTCATATTCCAGTCAGTCACTCCTTCAAGTGTGCGTAGAAAACTCTGAGATTTCTCTCCATCGTTTGAACTCAGTAACGTCAGTGGGGATTGGGTTGTGATGTAGGGACGGTCGTACCCATCAAGAGTTGAAACGCCGGTGGATTTGCAGCCGCCCACTAACACCAACGACAACCCTCCAACGATAAAAACGAGTATTGATTTCATAGCGAGGGAACTGTCATCCCGTTGAGCGCAGTTTTCAAGGCGTTTTAACTGTTGCCGATAAAAGCCTTCAGACTTACAAACTAAGGGTTGATGGCTGAACCGAAAGCATACGAGGCGGTCAGCCAGAGGGGTAATCGGAGCGGCCTCTAAGCTTTACTCAGAGGTCGATTGTAGCTATTTCGGGTTGGTACTAATTCCGCGTAATGAAGTCTGGTGGATTCCATTTTCAGAGGTCAGGGGCAGGCATTCGGTCTGCACCAACATCGAGCACGACTCATTGGCTGAATACCGAAGCAACATCGACAGCCTCAAAAAGTGTCACTGAAAGTGTCACCGAGAACTCAAGTTTCCAAAAAAGCCTGAAAATAAAGGGTGAAATGCACCCTAAATTTACATTTGTCGATTAATTTTGCGCCAAATAATTTCCTCATCATTTTTCTCCATAACTTTCACAAAACCACAAATATTCTTGAGTAGGCAGAAGAAACCAGCGGCAACAACCCGATTGGACGGTATCCTTTCACGAGAAAGAATATACGTCGGGTTCACGCTCATTGAATTGCTGGTCGTCATTGCCATCATCGCCATTCTGGCATCGATGTTATTGCCGGCACTAAGCCGTGCCAAACTACGGGTTAAGGGGATTAAGTGTGTCTCCAATCTCAAGCAACTTGGCCTGGCCCACAAGCTGTATACGAACGAGACAGGAAGCATGTTGCCGTTTGAATCGCCCACCCGTAACTACGTCTGGCTGGACCAGTTGAGTAAAAACTACTCCAAGGTCGACGAGATACGGCTTTGCCCGGTGGCTCCCGTCGACCTCTCGAAACTCGGAACGGAAGGAACCGCGACCAGGGCATGGTCTAACAAGGGAATAAACGGGCGCACAGGCAAACAATGGACTGGCAGCTATGGTTTGAATGGTTGGACTTATGCCGGTGACTGGCCGCAAAGCTGGGTGACACAGAACGGGATGGCCAGAGATCTGGCCTTCCTGAAAGAAAGTGATGTCAGGGCGCCCTCCGAGACGCCTCTCTTCTGTGATGCCATGTGGCGCAACCAATGGCCCCTGAAAAAGCAGAAACCGGCTTCGAACCTGTCCAAAGGTAGCACCGAAAATGTCGGTTTTTCGCGAATAACCCTCACCCGGCACGGAAGCGTCTCACCGGGTCAGGAATTCCATCCATCACATAAAAACGATATGATGCCGGGTACAATTAATGTCGCGTTTTCCGACGGGCATGCTGAACCCGTCCCATTGAATGGGCTTTGGTCGTTAAAATGGCATCGAAAGTACGCGAAACAATGATGATCTGGTGCCCAATCACCATGGAAGCACGGATTCTCGAAGAGAGTTTTAGAAAGTTTGACTGGGCTTTTGGCCATACGAACCAATCATGAATACCATTCCCATACCGCCCAATAACCAAGCACTTGGTCAGACTCAAAGCCGGCGCGACTTTCTGTGGCGTTCGGGTGGCGGGTTGGGTGGTATCGCGCTCGCAGGGATGCTCGAACGCAACAGGGTGCTCGCAGATACAGCGGCGACTAACCAACCACTTGGCCTGCACCACGTACCCAGGGCCAAGCGAGTGATTCAGTTATTCATGGGTGGCGCGGCAAGTCATTTGGACATGTTCGACTACAAACCGGAACTCCTCAAGCGCCACGGCCAAAAATGGGATCCGGGCGAAACTATCGAATTATTCCAAAGTTCCCCAGGAAATACATTTAAATCGCCCTGGGAATGGTCACAGCACGGCCAGTGCGGCAAGCCGCTGACCTCCATTGTCTCCGAGCTTGGCCAATGCGTGGATGATATCGCGTTCATTCACAATGTCGTCGGCAAAACCGGCGTTCACAGCCAAGCCACCTACCTGCAGGCGACCGGCTTCCAACGGCCCGGCTTCCCCGGGATGGGAGCCTGGGTGAGCTACGGATTGGGCAGCCTGAATGAGAATCTGCCGACCTTCGTGGTGTTGCCGGATCATCGTGGCTACGCCTCCAACGGGCCAAAAAACTGGAGCTCCGCGTTTCTCCCTGCAATGCATCAGGGAACGACACTGTTCCCAGGACGCACCAATCCAATCGCCGATCTTCACCCACCGAAAGGTTCGTTCGTGAACTCCGACAGCGAGACAGACACCCAATCGCTTTTGGGCAAGTTGAACCGCAGACACGCCACGACTCGCGCAACCGATTCGCGATTAGAAGCTCGAATTAAATCTTACGAACTTGCGGCCCGCATGCAGTTGAGCGCCCCTGAAGCACTCGATATTTCCGGTGAACCCAACCACATCAGACGGCTATATGGTCTTGATCATAATATCAAAACATGGCCCAAAGAAATCAACGAGATTGAGGAAATTGACTACTTCGCCCGCAAGTGCCTCGTCGCCCGCCGACTACTTGAGCGCGGCGTACGATTCGTCCAGATTTGGTCCGGCAACGACAACGGATTCCCGCGCCGCAACTGGGATTCGCACGAGGACATCCAGCGCGACCACGGCCCACTCGCACGAGGGATGTCGCGCGGATCGGCGGCGCTGATCCTCGACCTGAAGCAACGCGGCATGCTCGATGACACGCTCATCCTCTGGACCACCGAGTTCGGCCGAATGCCATGCGCCCAGGGTGGAAAAGGCCGGGATCACAACCCGTTCGTATTCACCAACTGGCTTGCCGGAGGTGGAATCAAGGGCGGTGTGACACACGGTGAAAGCGACCAATGGGGTTTTCGACCGGCCGAGCGCAGCAACCCAACTGCCTGCCATGACATTCATGCAACCATCCTTCACCAACTTGGAATCAACCATGAACAGTTAACCGTGCGCCACGACGGGATTGACAGGCGGTTGACCGACGTTCATGGTCACGTCATCCAAGAAATTTTAGCCTGATCAATTTATGAAAATCAATCGCACTCAACACGGATTCACGCTGATCGAGTTGCTGGTCGTGATCGCGATCATTGCCATCCTTGCAGCCCTGTTGCTGCCCGCCTTGGCCAAGGCCAAGCAGTCCGCCGTCAAGACCCACTGCGCCAGCAACATGAAACAATGGGGCATCGGCACCATGCTTTACGCCGGCGATTTTGACGATTACTTCCCCGACAACACTAGGGGGCAACACACCAGTTGGGTGAGTAAAGAGGTCGGTTACTTCTGGGAAAAATATATCATGCCACAGAAATTTGATTCAACTAAGAGAAAGAAGGATCGGGGGCATGTAATTTTCTGCCCGTCCGACGAGTGGCACCGCGAGGCGGATTTGTGGCGGAACAGCGCCACCCAGTACCCCATCCTCACCGGTTATTTCTGGCTGCCACACCGAGATCTTGGCTCTTGGGGCTACAACATCAATGGGTTGGAAGCCAAGGCAAGCAAGGGCATTGCCGGCTGGCATTCCCGAAAAAAAATTAACCAGGCCGTTTTCCCCGGAACACCTTCACAAATCCCAACCCTGATTGACCGGATTCAGGGTTTCGGATCATTTGGTGGCGGTAAATTGAGAATGAGCAGCTGGTACACCGATTCCGGTGGAAAAAGCATCCCTACGGCCAATCACCCGACTGGCCCCAAGGGCGAACCCCCCGGGGGGAACTTCCTCATGACCGACGGCCACGTCGAGTGGTTCAAGTTGCAGCAAGTTGAAGTCGGCTCCAACGGCGGCAGCTGGCAGTGCATCTATAAGATGCCACTGGGCGACCAATAGTTTTCAAACATGCACCTGTGTCGATTCTTGTGTTTGTTACAAGTCACGCTTGTTGCGACTGGCCTAGCGGAAGCCAAATCGGATCTGCGCCTGACCAAGGGTTGCTCCGTACACTTTGCCACCGTTGACGAAGCCAAGGTGCACTTGGCCAAGGGGGATGTTTATATCAAAGGCCTCAGTCCGTTTGAGCGCGCGGCCAAAATCAAGCAGGCCGGACCGGTTTCGACCGGGCAATATATTGAGTTCATCCAAAGCCAAACGCTCGAGTGGGACGATGCCGACAAAACCACGCTGCGCGAAGTGATCGCCGCGGCCAAGCTGAAACTGGGCAAGTTCGCCAACCACCTACCCAGGCGCATCGACCTAATCAAGACCACCGGTAACGATGAAGGCGCTGCGCCGTACACACGAGGCACGAGCATCGTCCTCCCCAGACGCACCACCCGCCAATCAGCCAAGGACTTGGAGCGGCTATTTTACCACGAACTGTTTCACATTATTTCACGCGGCAATCCCAAGTTGCGCAACGAGCTTTACAGGATCATCGGCTATGAAAAATGCGGCACGGTTTCGTTGCCGGGTGACATGATGCCGCGCCGCATCAGCAACCCTGACGCGCCGGTGGTCGAGCATTGCATCCGCGTTTCGAAGGATGACGAGTCGCACTGGTGCGCCCCAGTGCTGTTCTCGCGCACACCCAAGTACAACCCTGAAACCGGCGGCACATTTTTTCGCTACCTCGAGTTCCGCCTGATGTCGATCGATCGCAAAACCTCCAAGGCCATCCTGAAAGATGGAAAACCCATCCTGTTGGAACCCGACGCCGTGGAAGGTTTTTTTGAACAGATTGGACGCAACACAAACTACATCATCCACCCCGAAGAAACACTTGCGAACAACTTTGTTCACTTGATGACAGCAAAACAGGATCTCAAAAACCCAGAGATACCGGAGAATATCGAAGCAATCCTGATGTCGGATTGAATACTCAGCGCAGGGAATCGTACCAATACCTGCAGTTGTCCCGTTGCTTTAATGTTTCTCCGAAAGTGACGATCGCTTCCAACCCGTGTGCCAAATTCTTCAGCGTGAATAACGCGCGAACCTTGCGCCCGGAACTGATCACTGGCTCTTTTAAGATGATCATGCGCTTTGCCAAATATTGACCCAGCCGGTTAAGGCGGATGCAGTACTCAACCTCCTCGGCGGCGAACCAGTCCTGACTGAAACCGCCAAGCTCCCGGAAGGCGGATGCGCGACAAAACAAAAACGAGCCAGCAGCCCAACGCATCACTCGGCCGATGGTATTCCATATAATTACCGTCTGCCGGGCAAGCCATGGGCCGCTGTCGAACGTCACCCGGCAACCCCCACCAAGACAGTCGTCACACGCCATCGCCCGTATCATTTCGCGGAAAAGCATCGGTGTAACCTGTGTGTCGGCGTCGACGAACACCAGCCAGTCGCCCCTGGCCGCACGGCCGGCGGCATTTCGTGACGCGGCGATCTGGTTGAACGACTCGAACACTACCCGCGCGCCGTTGGTCCTGGCCAGAGCCGCCGTATCGTCGGTCGAGTTGTTGTCGCAAACAACAATCTCGCTCGCCCATCCCGCCTGGTCGAGCACCGCGCACGCCCGATGCACCGCCTCAAGCGTCCTGAGAAGGTACTTGGCCTCGTTGTATGCCGGTATGACAATGGAGATCAGCACTTGGCGAAGTTTAATGGGACTAGCCTTTCGATTCAACTTGCGGCTCTTTCTGCTGGTTTTTACCGACAGAAGCACTATTCTCCCGGCTATGTCTTTCCTACAGAAACGAGCGGGAGGAAGTTTGGCCAAATTACCCATCGTGACCGGACTTTTTGTCATGACAACTATCGGCTTAGCTGCTGATAAACCCAATTGGATTTGGGGACCCGGCGCCGTCAAGAACAACGACACTGTTTACTTCCGGAAAATCGTCCAACTCAATACCAAGGACTTAGGGCCCGGGGCCAAGCAGGTCCAGTCGGCCAAATTCACAATGTCATGCGACAACGGCTTCGAGGCCTTTATCAACGGCAAAAAAGTGCTGACCGGTGGAGACTGGAACAACGCCAGAACAGCGGACGTAAAGAAACATTTAAAAGCCGGCAGAAATGTCATCGCGGTGCGCGGCTGGAATGAGGGCAGTGTCGCCGGACTGGTGGGCCAACTCGACATCACCGCCAGCACCTCTCGCCACAATATAATCAATACCGACTCATCATGGCGTGCGAGCCGCTCGAAAGCAGCAGGATGGGAAACACTTGGTTTCGACGCCAAGGCTTGGGACACCTCCAAGGTAACAGGCGCACTTGGTGACAGCCCATGGGGGAATGTTTTCGCCAAGGCGACCAAGGGTAGCGGCGGCACTCCCGGTGTCCCTGCACCTGATCAACTGACCTTAGCTAAGGGGTTCAAGGCGGAGTTGCTGCATGTTGTGCCCAAAGGCGAACAAGGCTCGTGGGTAGCGCTGACCGAGGATCACAAAGGCCGCCTGATCGCCTCGGATCAGTACGGTCATTTGCACCGCATCACTCCACCCAAGATTGGTGAGGACACCTCGAAGATTTACATCGAGAAAATCGACGTGCCGATCGGCCACGCGCAGGGGTTGCTGTGGGCGTTCAACAGCCTGTATGTCGTGGTGAACGGCGGCGGCATCGCCGGGCACGGCAGCGGCCTTTACCGTGTGATCGACACCAACGGCGACGACAAGCTCGACAAGGTTGAGACATTGAAAAAAATCAATGGTGGCGGCGAACATGGTCCGCACGATGTCATGCTGACCCCGGATAAAAAAAACCTCTATATTGTCGCCGGCAACCACACTCGACTTCCGGCCGAACTCAACGACAAACGCAACCCGTCCGCATTTAAGGAGGATTTGTTGCTCCCGCGTCAACCGGACGCCCGTGGCCATGCCCGAACCATCCGTGCACCGGGCGGCTGGGTCTGCAAGGTCTCACCCGATGGCAAAAACTGGGATCTTATCTCCAGCGGCTACCGCAATGCTTACGGCCTCGCGCTAAACGCCCACGACGAACTCTTCACCTTTGATGCCGACATGGAGTGGGACTACGGCACGCCTTGGTACCGACCGACTCGCGTCAACCACGTCGTCAGCGGCAGCGAATACGGCTGGCGCACCGGTACCGGCAAATGGCCCTCCTACTATCCGGACAGCCTACCACCGACGATCGACATTGGCCCCGGCTGCCCCACCGGTGTCGAGTTCGGTACCGGCGCCCATTTCCCCAAACGCTACCAGGACGCGCTCTACATTCTCGACTGGACCTTCGGCACCATCTATGCCATTCACCTGACACCCGACGGTGCCTCATACACAGGAGCACGCGAAACTTTCATCGCCGGTAAGCCATTCCCGGTAAGTGATCTCGTGTTTCATAGTGACGGCGCGATGTACTTCACTATCGGTGGGCGACGCACACAATCCGCCCTGTACCGCGTGACTTGGGCCGGCAGCAACATCGCGGAGAAACCGGCAACGCAATCCGAGCGGGACGCGGCTAAGCTGCGCGCCCTGCGCAAACGCCTCGAAGCATTTCACGGAAGGCAGGATTCGAAAGCCGCAGCCGCCGCGTTCAAGCACCTTGGCCACGAAGATCGATTCATTCGGTACGCTGCCCGCATCGCCATCGAAAACCAGCCAGTTCACCAATGGGAAAAACGCGTGCTCAACGCCAAGGACGTAGACACGGTCATCACCGGCGCAATTGCTCTGGCCCGAAGCAACTCAGCTGGTTTGAACGACATGCTGAAAAAACTGTTGTCACTCAACTTGGCCAAGCTCAGTGAACGCCAGAAACTCGATCTCACCCGCGCCTACGCCCTGGCCTTCATCCGCATGGGCGAACCGGCCGACAAGAACTTGGCCAAGCGCTTGGTCACCTCACTCGACAGTCTCTACCCGGCCAAGGGCGCCGACCTCAACCGCGAGCTGTCGCAGTTGCTCGTTTTCCTCAAGGCGCCGTCGGTCATCGGCAAGACGCTGGCCATGATGGACACCAAAGTTGAATCCAAAATGGTCGTCGACAAGAAGGCGCTGGACAGAAACGACGGTTACGGTGGCACCATTAAGAAGGTTTTGGCCAACACGCCGGAGATTCAAAACCTCCACTATGCGATGACACTGCGCAACTTGCGTTACGGCTGGAGAGAGAATCAGCGCAAAAAATATTTTGATTGGTACAAGGATGCCGCGACCAAGAGCGGCGGCGTCAGCTATGGAGGTTTCCTGAAAAATTTTCAAAAAGACGCCCTGGCCAACGCGCCGGCCAGGGAACGTGCTGCGCTCGAGAAACTCGTCGGCGATGCCTCACTGGTCTACAAGCCGGCCGCCCCACCCAAGCCCAAGGGGCCCGGCCAACTTTGGGAACTCGAAAAAACCGCCGAGTTGATCGACACCAACATGACAGGCCGCAACTTCGCCAACGGCAAACGCAGTTTCGCCGCCGCACTCTGCGCCTCCTGCCATCGATTCGACGGCCAAGGCGGTGCCACCGGGCCGGACCTGACCTCCGTCGCCAGCCGATTCAGCACCCGCGACCTGCTCGACTCCATCCTCCATCCAAACAAAGTCGTCTCCGACCAGTACGAATCATCGCTGATCACTAGGAAAAACGGCGACGTGGTGAACGGTCGCGTGTTGTTCCAGGAGGACGGCGCGCTGCACATCTCCGTCAACCCGCTCGACCCGGATCAAGTCACCGTCGTGAAACCTACCGACATCAAAAGCGTAAAGCCGTCCCCTATCTCACCGATGCCTCCGGGACTCATTTTCACCCTTAACCGCAACGAACTGCTCGACCTATTCGCCTACATCAAGTCCGGCGGCAACAGTCGCGACAACACAATTTTCTCAAATTAAGAGAAAGCTTTTGTAACGCTTCACAAAGTGGCTAACCGTTAGTTCTGCAGCTTGGTGGCACCCAGATCGCCGGCTAGGCGACGGGCGATAAATTGGCGTATCTTGGGAATTTGACACTTGGCAAGGAGTTGGACAGCCTTGTTCCTGTCTTCAACGACGGCCGGATTGATCCCGTACCAAATCATCAAAGGCAAAACCGGATCAGTAGCGTAAAGCTTGTGCGAAACCAATTGGGTGGCCAGTGCCCAGCGCTCGGCCAAGGGGAGCAAGCGCAGCGTCGAGGCCAGATGCAGTTGAACAAGACCGGCCATGTCCGATCCGGCCATCTCGACGAAGCGACCTAGCGCTCTGGGTGACACCCGGCCGCCATCCGTCAGCAACTTGATCGCCCAGACGCGCACATGCTCACTTTCGTCGTTCAACTGTCTCAGCAGCCATTCTTCATCCAAACCGCCGGTGGTGTGCAGCGCCCACATGGCGCGGAGGCGGTGCGGGATTGATTCGCTCCCGGAGTACAGTGCAAACAAATGTTCCCGCGCTTGGCCAAGGTCATCCCCGGCAACGGTGCGTTCCTGCAACAAGCGGCGCGCCATGCGCGCGTGCCACTCGTTACTGTGGGTTTGCAGCCTAGCCAAGTCGAGGCTGCCCAGTTTATCCAAATCCCTTTCCAGCGGCTTGGTTTCGCCATGAGTGATCTTGAAAATGCGCCCGCTGGTGCGGTGGATGCCGTCGCTCTCGTGGCATTCACCGATATCCGACCAATCTAGAACAAACACACCGCCGTCCGGCCCGTAACCCAGATCAATGCCGCGAAACCACAGGTCGCGGGTTAGCATGAAATCGTCCTCATGGCTACCAACGTAGCCGGTCCCATCCCGGCGCAAAGTATCCTGGTTAATCCGACGGCCATGTAGGTTGGGCGTAAACACATTGCTGCGATATTCCTCCGGCCAGTTGTCTGCTCCGTAGATCATCATCCCGCAATGCGCATGGCCGCCACCTGCCGCATCGGTGGTCGAGGTCATCCCTTGTTTTTTGAGGTCGGCCCAATGCTCGCTACCTTGATCCCAGTGGAAGTGATCACCAGTCTGCGGGATGAGCTCGTATAGGAACTTGTCAAAGTGGTTGCCGTACATACGCCGGTAGCGCGCGCCGGGAACCGCATGCCAGAGGTGACCGATCACTGAGTTGATGAAAAAAAGCTGCCCGTGCCTGTCCCAATCGTGTCCCCATGAATTGGTCGTGCCGTGGCAGACGACATCAAACTCCTTCGTAATAGGATGGTAACGAAATATGCTGCAGTTGATACGAGTGCGCTTTTCAATGGGTGTCCCCGGAACGCCAACATGCGAGCTGGCGAGGATGCCGTGTCGCCCGTAAAGCCAGCCGTCCGGGCCCCATTTTAGCCCGTTGACGATGTTGTGACGCACGCGGTCGTTGTCGAAACCATCGAGCACCACCTCCGGCTCTGCGTCCGGCACGTCGTCACCGTTCCTGTCGGGGATGAACAGGATATTGGGAGCGCAGGCGGCCCAAACACCGCCGAACCCAAGCACGATTGACGAAAGCTGCGATGCCTGATCCCAAAAGACCTTGCGCCTGTCAAAAACGCCGTCGTTGTCGGTGTCCTCGAAAATCAGGATACGATCCTTGAGTTGCATATCGAAGTTCACCCGACTCTCGGCATAGGTGTAGCACTCGGCCAACCACAACCGCCCGCGGCTGTCCCAAGCCATGGCGATCGGCTGCTGAACGTCCGGCTCGGCAGCGCTGAGTTGCACCCTAAACCCATCCGGCAGCGAGATGCCCTTCAGCGCATCAGCCGGTTTCACGAATGGCGTGGTGATCTCCTGTGTGTTGGTGAACTGTTGCTCAGCCGCGTTCAACAACACGGAACCAAGCAGACAAACACTGAATAGTGTCAGGCATTTCACCGATTCGGTGCGGGGGATATCCACCCGTTGATGAGCCGCCATATTGCGCATGACCACGGCGCCCTCGGCCAAACTGTCGATTGCCGAGGTGATGTCGGCAGGGGAAGCGCTTGGCACGGTGTCGCTGATCGATCCGTCGTACGGGTTTACCACCTCGACGATATCGCTGAGCCCGGTCCATTCGTTGTTGAGAAAAAGCTGCATGGACGCAAGTGTCGTTCCGGCGATTGGGCAAGGGCAACAAAAAAGCCCCCGGACAAGCGGGGGAATTCGTCAAAGTGCGGAGCAAGTGATCAGGCCATGGCGGTGTTCTCCTCCGACAGGGCAACCAACCATCGAAGAGTGGAGGGGTGTAGTTTCGGCTCGTCAGCTTGCATATCGCCCTGCCGAGGTATAACGCTGCGGCGCGCACTTTGGAAAGAAAAATTTGGAGTGCGCCGGCAGAGCGAAGAGGTAACGGCGCACTCCACACAAAAAAGACGGCCCGCGTTTACGGGCCGTCTTGGTAAAAAAATGTTTCAGAAAACTAACGATTGGATCCGCCCCACCAGATAGGATTAATATAACTCGAATTCTGTGCATATGAATAGAATTTTTTGTAAGTTAAGTTAAGAGCCTCGCCCGAGACACATCCAACCGCTGCTGATCCACCCACATCCTGATCCGGCCTGGTGTTTTGTCCAGCAGTCACATGACGTTGGGATATGCCCTCAAGGGGTTGGTTGCCGGCGTCGTTAAAATAAAATGGGTTTGTATCATCTGTTTCCCACTGGACAATATCCCCAGGTGTAGTGGCCGATCTTTTCCTTGTCCAAGTTGTCCTCCAATTAGACCCACCCATCGCACTTGGCTTTGTTGCGTGATTGTAACTTCCATTACCAGGGTTCCCGCGACCGTTCCATTGACGGATGATGTTTCCATTCCAAGTGTAACTTGTAATCTTTATAGGTCTCGATAGGTATCTCTTGCTATTGGATCCTGTGGAGGTGGCTTTGTCCTTAGGACACATCAGCACGTTGGCATTGTTACCCAGAAACACCGCAAGTTGGCCATGTCTAAATGCCTCAACTTGACCGGCAAGTTGTTCAGCCAAACCCGCAATACCTGTGTTTCCAACGTATGCTGGCATGGAAGTTGAGCCCGTCCAGTTGTGTGCGGGCTTGTCACATCTTCCTGCATTGCTGGCTCTGTAAGCCCAACCGTCTGGGCCGACCCCGTTGCTGCCCCAAGTCGGGTGTGGGAGGTAATCCTC
>Ga0315328_10000877_pt1 | contig 13546 bp, 14 predicted proteins | sample M120032315metaG_FD_203462 | JGI IMG/M metagenome (GOLD analysis project Ga0315328, IMG submission 203462) | Ammonia-oxidizing marine archaeal communities from Monterey Bay, California, United States - M1 200m 32315 | ecosystem: Environmental > Aquatic > Marine > Intertidal zone | place: USA... | reverse complement strand
CAGATTATAAATTTGATGCTAAAATAGAAATATTAGATGGCTCTCATGCAGATTCAACAGAAGTATGGGAACTCGAAGGATGTTTCATACAAAATGTTGATTACAGTGACTCAGATTATAGTGCTAATGACCATGTAACTGTTACCATGACTTTACGTTTTGATAATGCTCAACATACAGTTGGCGAAGGAGACAACCAAAGTCATGAACTAGAACCGAGTGATCCATTTACAGTTGCAGATCATTCTACAAATCTTAATGCACCGACAAGAGTTCAATAGATTGGTATTTACGATTAGTTTAGGAAATTATTAAAAATGATTGGGGGAATTTCCCCCAATTATTTTAATTCATAGAAGGTTATCACATGGCATATTTAAGAGACGTTTATAATGCGAAGCATTTAACAATCGGTCTTTTTCCACCTCGATTAAGATTTAACGGCTTTGTAGAATTTCGTGTGAATCCAGACATTAATATACCAGGACTAACTAAACCTAATTTAGCAGGTTTTACCCAAACTTTTTCTTTACCTAAAATTCAATTTAAAAATGAAGTAAGAAATCAATACAATATTAAACGTGTTGCAACAACTGGTGTAGACCTTACTCCTGTCTCTGTAACAATGTATGATACAGTAACTAATGATTGGTATGAACTATTAATGACTTATTATTCATATATGTTTATGAATCCTAGATCAACAAGTAAAACAGATAGTATTGCAAATACAAGAGCAATTCCAAATAGTTCAGACACCTGGACTAGGGCTTCAAAATATGGAACTGAATCATTTCCTAGTAATTCTTCAGGACTTGATGTTAATGATAGAATTAATCTTTTTGATGCTATAAGAATGGTAGTAGTAAACGGGCAACAAGGCAGAGAAATAACATTACATAGGCCTCACATTAATCAAATGAACTTCGGTGAGATTGATTATGCTTCTAACGATGTAAATACGTTTGAACTTGAAATAGAATATGAAAACTTTGTAATTGGAAATGTAATAGAAAATGTATTAGAAGATATAGATTTACAAAAATTTAACATTTCTGGTAAGGGCGTCGATACTGGTGATTGGGCGGCAAATAAACCGATGGGCATTGCTTCAAAACAAGACCCATTTAAAACAATCGTTGGCAAGCCGATGGTAGCCGATGGCTTAATAGATGCTGACAGAAGGTCACAACCGCAAGTTCAACCTCCGAAAGAAAAGAAACCACAATCTGAAAAGAAAGGCCCACGGGATAAGGTAGGCCGCGAAATTCCTAGTTAAATGACTACTTCACTTTACGATACTTTTGGAAACGATGTCTCATATGAAATTAGAGGCGGCATACTTTCTGCATACTTAAAAGACTCAACAGTAGAATTTCCATTACCAGAAGCGGCATCAGAACTATTATCAGATTTATCAGATCCGCCACAAACATTTAATTCTACAATATTAGCAATGGTAACAAGCAAATTAGAAAAAATTGGCTTTAAAAAGGCTAATGCAAATGCATTAGCACCTGTGTTACTTACAGTAGCAAAACAATTAAATGTTGATCCTTTAGACTTTTTTAGTAATACAGAAGCAAGCCTAGATTTAACAACAGATGCTTATGATGCTATAAACAATAGACGGCCTGCAGGCAGTATAGTTAGTCTTGCTTTACCAACATTAAACTCTAAGAGCAAAATATCCGCTCTTATCAAACCCTAATAATAATAAATACTTAATATGAGCAAGTTCGCACAGGGCAGTTATACGGTTGTCAACAAACAAAAGTATGCTGGAACAAAAGATCCTTTCTTTAGAAGTAGTTGGGAGTTAGCATTTATGCGAATGTGTGATCAACACCCTAACATAACTAAATGGGCAAGTGAGAATGTAAAAATACCTTATCAAAGGCCTGACACAGGTAAGTATGCAAATTACATTCCTGACTTTATGATTCAATACATAGATAAAAATGGCTCACATCACGTAGAACTAGTTGAAATAAAACCACGCAACCAAACAACAATGGAAAGTGCTAGAACACAAGGCCAAGCATTTCAAACAGCCATAAACGCCGCTAAATGGACAGCGGCACAAGAATGGTGCAAACGTAAAGGCATACGTTTTAAAGTTATTAACGAAGACCAAATATTCCAAAACAATAAACCTCGAAAGCCAAAAAGAATATCTAAACGTAAATAAATACTGATATGAAGTTATTAGTAGGTGGAGATAGTTTTGCAGAATTTCCTAAACAATCTTATAATTATGTTGAGAAACGTGAGTTTATAGATTGGCCATCATCTGGTAAAGGATCAGGATTTAGGCAATATCTTAATTATAAACACTGGTGTCAACAACTTGACAATAATGCTGTATCAGTAGGCATAGGTGGTGCTGACATTAGTATTACCACATTTGTAACTATACAACAGTTGATGACTAACGAATATTCTCATTGCATATTTTTTGTTACAGAGTTTTACAGAGATATAATAGAAATCAATAAAAAGCAATCAATAAACTCGGCACACTTTGCACAAAATACAGACTTTGATACATTATATAAAAATACAGAATACATAAAAAATATAATGTGGTCAAGCCAAGCAGACGATCTAGCAGATGCTACTGATGAAAAAGTCTATAAAAAGATAAGAAGTAGTATTTGGTATGATACTGATGAGATAATAGGAAAGCATAAACCAGGCGTAATGCAATATTTAAGGTATCATGCTGATTTCAAATATATACATGATCGTTTATCCAATTTAATGTTTTTAAAAAAATGCTGTGATGATCATAATATAAATTTGTGCCTTGTTTTGCCATTTTGGCCATTACCATCTGCACAAGGTGTGATAGATTATATACCTGGAGACTCAACTACAGTTCATTTTCATTATAAATTTAAAGACGAATCATCAGAATTTTTTAAATGGGCACGATCACATCACTCAGAAGAAGAACATAAGGATATTGCACACCGCTTCAGGAGAGAATACAAATACTGGTTAAATAAATAGTGTTATGACTAAGAAATTAGAAGAAGAATTTAACTTACCACCTATAGATGAAGCCATAAAGTCAGAAACTCCAGTCATAGAAGAAACAAAAAATGAAATAGTTAAAGTTGCTGACGCACTTTCAGTAAGTGAAAAGATAAACATGGCCTTTAGGGAAGTAAAAGGCCTAGAAGAGCATGAATCAGAACTTAACGACATAGCAAGTAAGGCTATAGAAAGTTATGAATCACTTATGGATTTAGGCATGAATGTAAGTGATATGGCCGCAGGTAAAGTGTTTGCAGAAGCAAGTAATATGTTAAAAATTGCATTAGAAGCCAGTGATTCTAAAACTAAAGCAAAGTTACAACAAATTGATTTAATGATTAAAAAAGCAAGACTAGATAAGCAAACAGGCGAAGGCACTGGCCATGATTCGGAAGGGCAGAAATTATTTGATCGTAACGAACTTCTTAAAATAATTAATAAAAATGATAAATAAGTATGTTAAAGGAGTCAATCAATGAAACTTAGAGAATATATAGCAGAATCATTTAATAAAGAATACGGATACCGTATTAAGTTAGCATGTGACTGTTCACAAGAGCAGATAGATGTTATAGAGCAATGTTTAGCAAAATATAACCTTGTTAGTATGTCATCAATCAACAGAAAACCAATAGAAGAGAATCCAATAGAATTTCTTAAAGCAAAAGGTGTAAAACTTGTTACAGAAGTGTCTAGCACAGACATCGTTCTTAAGTATCCTGTGAATGAAAGAATTTTAGAAGTATGGTTAGCAGTAAACTTAGGCCTAGGACACGAACAAGTAATTGTTTATGGTGTTAACGATCCAAGGAGACTTGAATCTGAAATGGCAGAAGAAAGAGCGGAAAATGATGTAGATAGACAAGTTTCAGAAGAAGACGCAGAACTTAACAACGAAGACCAAGCACATTACGAAAGCGAAAACGCAGATCTAGACTTTAGTCCTGAAATGCATTACGGTGAAGAATATAATGCTAAATTTTTAGCAGAACTTGGCAAACTTAAAGCAGAAAAAGGTGCAGATTATTTCCGAAACTATCCAAGTAAGGACGAGTTAATGGGTGATAGCCTAAGACCTGTATGGGATAACATAGTAAATGTTCCAAATATGGGTAAAGGTGCTGAACAACATAAGGAAGTAGATAGGATTGCACAATCAGGGAGCAGAAGCCGATGAAAGATATAGATTTACAAGGAATACTTGAATTTGATGCGGCTCCAGCAGAAGTTCAACCTGATGCGGCTCCAGCAGAAGTTCAACCTGATGGAATTGACAGAACACAATTAGCCAAAGTCAAATCTTTAGGCAGAGGCGTTGATTCTTCATTAGGCGACATTAATATTGCTCTAGTAGATAAAGCAATCAATATCGTATTGGGCGGAAAGCAAGCATTACCAGCCAGCCTAGGAAGACATTTAAAACCATTACTAGCACAATTAAAGAACGTTATAAATGCAGGAATGACTCAACGGTTTTTCCAACTAGATAAGCAAGCAATAGCATCACAAGAAAGCATTGAAGAAGGCGAATGCACTTGTGACTGCGGACAACCTATTTGTGGATCATGTGGTAAATCACATGCAACTGAATCAGTTGATGTAGAAGATATACTAGAAGGAATCGATGACATTTTCTTAAGTGAAAATGAAATTAGTGTTGGTATTTTAAACCAATTTTTAGGTCCTAAAGACGGTAATCTTGTAAGACAAGCACTAGCACATATGGAAAAAGGCGAAGGTGTTCCACCAAACATGGTAAAATCACTTTTAAAATATGTAGACGTTGTAACCCAATTTTTAGCCCAAGGTGCACAAGGACTTTCGAGACTTAGATCAACTTCTAAATCATTCTTAGGAAAAAATGATCCAACTAATCCTAACCGAGACGAGCCAGAACTAGACGCAGAACCAGAACTAGGCGCAGAACCAGAACCAGAATCAGAACTAGAACCAGATGCAGACGATGATAGAAATGTTGTTGATTTTCGTAAGAAAGATGATGATGAAGATGAAGAAGAAGCCAGCGGTGATAGCAAAAAAAGATTAGCCGCAAGTAAATACGAAGAGATTGAAAGGATCAAAAAACTTGCAGGATTATCAGAAGCAATGAGCGATGCTTACGGATCAGTAGCAGAAAAAGATTCAAGCGAAAAAGTGTCATACGAAAAAGTTCATCAAGACGGCGATAACAATTTAACAATACAAGCATCAGCAAACAGCATGGACGCATTACACGATATGCTTAAACTAGCAGGTGTTGATATTGAAACAAACAATGCAGAAGAGCCTGAAAAGCCAGAAGATAGCGAAAATGGCGAAGAACCAGAACCAGAAGTAGTAGTAGTTGGTGAACCAGAACCAGAATCAGATGCAGATGTAGAACCAAATGATGTTAAAGGTATCTTAATTAACAAATTAAAAGACCAATTAGCAACCAAACTTAACTCTTAAACATAAATACTTTTCATGATAGATCATTTATATATAAATGGCTGTAGTTACGCAACCGGTTGGGGTAAAGGCCATGAACTGTCTATTACTAGAGAAAAAGGAATGAAAAGTTGGGTCGATCATTTCGCAAATAAGGTAAGTGCATCAGACGTATGGAATCATTCATTAATAGGCAAACCAATAGGAATGTCAACTATAGATACTCTTGGATTTTGTGAAGAGTATTACAAGAGATATCAAACATTTAAAGATCTTTTTATAGTTATAGAATATACTGGACCAAAATACAAATTATACCCCGAAATTAAAGTTTCCTCAGGCGATTATAAAGGAGAATGGATTTATCCAGTATCATTTATGAGCGGAAAAAATGTAACTGATTTTGGCCCAGTAGGATCTGCTGGTGTAATGTGGAACACGTTGTGGGTCAGAAAAAATAAATCATATCTTAAACCACAAGAACCTGAATTTTTATTTGTTGACCGGAAGAATATAAGACCAGAAGACATTGCAAAACATAATTCAGGTTTAGAACATTGGTTAATGTCGACAGCAGTAGATCTAACACCTGCTGTAACTCAGTCATACTTAGAAATACAACAAACACAAAAGTATCTTAACAATAGAAATATTAGATACGTGATGTATTGGATTGGCGGAGTTAGCCCATCGCGAGAAGATTATGCTATAGGAGAAAAGTTTTATGATCAAAAATACCGGAAGTTGTATAAAAATAACAGATTTATACCTATGTCAACATTTACAGGAACAAAAGCAACTATTAAATTATCCGAAAAACCTTTCGCTGGACACCCTGATGCAACTGGTCACAAACGCATTGCAGATTACTTATATAATTGGGTTACCAAATATAATTTACATAAAACTCCAGAAATTATTCAAGTAACTAACTAAATATTAGTATGGCTAAAGGAACAGTAGAGAGCAGTCTTACCAAACCAGGGTTTAAAAAACTACCCTATACCCCTGAACAATTAAAGGATTTTGAAACATGTTGCAATGAATCACTTGGTCCTAGCCACTTCATGAAAGAGCATATGAAAATACAACACCCTACAAGGGGTGGTATTATGTTCGAACCATATGATTATCAAACAGAACTAGTAGAAAAATACGCAAAATATCGTTATTCAATAAACATGTTAGGAAGACAGATGGGTAAAACTACTGTTGCGGCAGGTTATTTGTTATGGTATGCAATGTTTAAACCAGACAGCACAATACTAGTTGCGGCTCACAAACAAGCAGGTGCTAATGAAATTATGCAACGTATTAGATATGCATACGAAAGTTGCCCTAACCATATAAGAGCAGGAGTAACAGAATACAATAAAACGTCTATGACATTTGATAATAGTAGCAGAATTATAAGTGCAACAACTACTGAAAACACCGGTAGAGGTATGTCACTTTCGTTAATATACTTAGATGAGTTTGCATTTGTTCCACCTAGAATTGCAAAAGAGTTTTGGACTTCACTATCTCCTACATTAGCAACAGGCGGTAAATGTATTATTACATCAACACCTAATAGTGATGATGATACATTTGCTATAATTTGGCAACAAGCAAATAAAACATTTGATGAACATGGCAACGAACAAGATGTGGGTGTAAATGGATTTAAACCTATGATGGCAACTTGGGACCAACATCCAGATAGAGATGCCGCTTGGGCAACAGAAGAACGAGGCAGAATCGGCGAAGAAAGATTTAGACGTGAACATGAATGTGAATTTATTATATATGACGAAACACTTATTGACTCATTAAAGTTATTAGAAATGAAAGGTATTGAACCTATACTTAAAATGGGGCAGACACGATGGTATAAACAACCAGACCCGGACTCTATATTTGTAGTATCATTAGATCCAAGCACAGGAACAGGGGGAGATAATGCGGCCATACAAGTAATTGAACTTTCAACTATGACACAAGTTGCTGAATGGTGCCATAATAAAACTCCAATTGAAGGCCAAATGAAAGCAATGCTAGATATTTTAATGTATCTAAAAGAATGTAAATGTGATCAACTATATTGGTCTGTGGAAAATAATAGTATTGGTGAAGCGGCTTTAGTTGTTATAAGGGACACTGGAGAAGAAACATTTCCAGGTGACTTCTTACACGAACCTAAAAAAATACAAGGTAAGAAAGGGCGTAAAGGATTTCATACTACACATAAGAGTAAAGTAGAAGGTTGCCTATTTCTAAAACGCCTTGTAGAACAAGATAAATTAACTTTGAAAAGTAAAGCATTAATAAGTGAACTTAAAAATTTTGTAGCAAGAGCAAACAGTTTTGCGGCAAAACCTGGTGAATATGATGATTTAGTTATGTCTTTAGTTATTGCTGTAAGAATGATACAGTATATAGGAACGTTCGAAGAAGAGATATATGACTCAGTTAATGCTGGTCTAGGCCCGGAAAGTGATGATTATGACGAACTAGATCCTGATGCTCCGATGCCTGTTGGGATCATTTAGATAAATAGTTGTATGGCAACTAATAAAAAACTAGTATCAGAAAAAATTTATAGCCTTTTAAAAGGCTTCGGCTATGAAGTTAGAAGTTTTGACAAAGAAGGTAATTCAGAAATTAATCCTCAAGAGTCAACAAGATTTGTTGTTGACGAACCAAACATCTTAGTAAGATTGGATTTAAATAAAAATTCTATTATACTTAATACAAGTGAAGACTTATCTGATCATAAAGTTAGACCAATGCTAAAAGAACTTAGTAATGATTATTTACTAAATTTTGATTATAACATTTTTGGCAAAAAATTAAAAGCAAAAGGTGAGTTGCAAGACGCAGAAAAAAATTCGGAGAAAGATATGGCTGACGTAATGGAGGCAAGCCTTGGAAAACTTTCAGGCTCTGTCAAAACAAGTTATCAACCTTTAGAGAATGTAAAGATAGTAGTTAAGCACAAAAAAGCAATAGACGAAGAAATACGCGGTGCTAGAAGTAGAAATATACATAGTATCTTTATACAAAGAGGTGAAGAAAGATTTAAACTACCAGAAAATAATTTAGCAATGGCAAGAGCAGTTGCAAGACATATTCATAGAGGTGGCGAAATACACGATGAAATATCAGAAGAAATTTTTAATATGGCTAGAGACATTAATAAACTCCGAGAATTTGTTGTCTATACCAAAAGATCAAAATTAGTTAATGAAGAAAATGAATCATATGTAGCACTTGCAATCGAAAACATTAATCAAATTAGAACTACATTTAAAAAGTTAAGTGGTGTAAAAAGTTATGATAAAGCAGTAGAAAGCATTATGAACCAAGAAGCATTTAACTTAGAAGAAGACGATTCAGATATACAAGCATTGTTTACTGAAACACATTTTGATGATAAAGTTGCAAATGTAGTAGATAGTCTTAAAACATTAAATTTAAGAAAGAAAGCATTTGAGAATCATATAATGAATTCTATCAAAACAGAATCTTTTAATGATGCTATAAATTTACTTAAAGAAACTGAACTGTTAGCATTTGATACTCCAGAAGCAAAACTAGGACACCAAGTTGCACAATTAGGTTATTCAGCAAAAGACGACAGACTAGGTAACTACTTGACTGGTGTTAGTAAAAAACTTAATAAAGGCGGATCATTAAGTGCATTTGATTATAGAGCAATCAAAAGTTCACTTTTAAGTGCCAGAAATAATCCAACACAAAGCGAAAATATGTCTTATATGGAATCATATGAGAAGTATATGGACCGCTTTTCTATAAACTTTTAACTCAATAGCATAAATAAAACTGTATTTAAGTTAATTTATTTGTAAAAATAGGTTGACAAAGATACACTTAGGCATTAATATAAAACACATAGTAGTGAATTGGAAACAAACACACTACGACATGGCATAAACACAGGAGAAAAATTATGGCATCATTGGCAGAAATTAGAGCAAAGCTCGCCTCAATGGAATCGAGATCCGGTTCCAACAACTCAACTCAGAGTGACAAAGCAATTTATCCATTTTGGAATATAGACGAAGGACAAACATGCGTTCTCAGGTTCTTACCTGATGACGATCCTAACAATACATTCTTTTGGGTAGAACGACAAATGATTCGTTTAACATTTCCAGGAGTATTAGGCGGTGAACAGAAACCTGTAACCGTTCAAGTTCCTTGTATGGAAATGTGGGGCGATACATGTCCTGTATTAACTGAAGTAAGACCTTGGTTCAAGGATCCTTCATTAGAAGATATGGGCAGAAAATATTGGAAAAAAAGAAGTTATATCTTTCAAGGATTTGTTAAAGAAAATCCATTAAATGGAGATGAACTTCCTGATAATCCAATTAGACGATTTGTAATCGGACCACAAATCTTTAACATTATTAAGTCAGCATTAATGGACCCAGAAATGGAAAATTTACCGATTGAATATGTTAATGGTTGTGATTTTAGATTATCAAAGACTACCAAAGGTCAATACGCAGACTACTCAACATCTAAATGGTCACGAAACGAAAGTGCATTAGATGAAGAACAACTTGCGGCAGTTGACACAAATGGTTTATTTAACCTAGCAGATTTCCTTCCAACAAAACCAGGAGCGGACGGGGTTCAAGCAATAGCAGAAATGTTCCAAGCAAGTGTTGATGGAGAGTTATACGATCCAGCAAAATGGGGTTCGTTTTACAAACCTTATGGACTTCAAGTAGCAAGTTCACAAACGCAATCAACAGTTGCACCGGCACAGCCTGCAACAAATAGTGTGGCACCTGCAACAGAAACAGTAGTGGAAACACCTGTTCCTGTAACAGAGCCTGTTGTTGAAACACCTGCACCAGCACCTGTAACAGCAAGTGCTGATACTGGTAAAAAATCTGCAGATGATATTCTGAATATGATCAGAAACAGACAATCATCTTAAGGAGTAAATCATGCAGAGACCATTTGACTTAACCAAGTTCAGAACTGGTATCACTAAAAGCATTTCAGGTATTAGTGCTGGTTTTCATGACCCTAGGGATTGGATTAGCACTGGTAACAAAACACTAGATTACCTCATTAGTGGGTCCTTCGAAGGAGGGATACCACTAGGTAAGGTTAGTGTATTTGCAGGTGAATCAGGATCTGGTAAATCATTTATTTGCTCAGGCAATATTGTTAAAAATGCACAAGACCACGGCTGTCAAGTAGTGTTGTTCGATTCAGAGAACGCACTTGATGAAGAGTGGTTACAGGCATTAGACGTTGATACAGCACCTGAAAAACTATTAAAAATTAGTGTTTCAATGATTGATGATGTTGCTAAAGCAATATCTGAATTCATAAAAGACTATAAAGCAAACTACGGCGATTTAGAGTATGACGAAATGCCTAAGTTAGTTTTTGTTGTTGATAGTTTAGGTATGTTACTTACACCAACAGACGTTGCACAGTTCGAAAAAGGTGATATGAAAGGCGACATGGGTAGAAAACCTAAAGCACTTGCGGCTTTGGTTAGAAACACAGTTAATCGAATTGCACCTTTTCCAATAGCCTTAGTTGCTACAAATCATACTTATGCATCACAAGACATGTTTGACCCTGACGATAAAATATCAGGAGGACAAGGTTTTATATATGCAAGTAGTATTGTAGTAGCAATTAAAAAACTTAAACTCAAAGAAGATCCAGACGGGAATAAAGTATCAACTGTTCAAGGTATTAGAGCGGCATGCAAAGTTATGAAGTCTAGATATAGCAAACCTTTTGAAGGCGTTCAAGTTAAGATCCCATGGGACACTGGCATGGATCCATATAGCGGTATGCTAGAAATGCTAGAAGCAAAAGGTATAGTAGATAAAGTTGGTAACAAACTATCTTATGTATCACCTGTAACTGGTGAAGAGATTAAAGAATTCAGAAAACAGTGGACAGATGAACGACTTCAGGTAATTATAGACGAGTGGGGACAAAATCCAAAAGCACAAGATGAACTTGTTGAAGATATTGACCCGGAAGATCTAGAACCAAACCTGGAGGAAATAGTAGATGAGTCCTGAACTAGCATTACTACACGAAGTGTGGGATTCCATTAGATCGCATATTGCGGCTAAGGAACGACTTAACATTGCAGAAGTGCTTGTTAGAGTATTTGACGATAACGTTGATATTGCAGAAGCAGAAACCCAATTAATGGAGTTTGATTCAGTAATGAAAGCCGCAATAGTAACTCACTTTGACATTGGCTTAGAAGACAATGACGATGACGATGACTGGAACTAATGGCTACATGGTATAATAAAGTTGTAGATGATTTAAGTCAAATTGTTCCATCAATTGACTACTATAACGAGCAACTTAACGAAGCAAAATACGAATGTAGAATTAAAGGGAGCCTGGAAAAAGCCAGTGCTTCCCTTCCAGGCTTAACTGAGTTTCGTTTCAATCAATTACAAGAAATTGAAGCAATCCTTGAGCATCTAAATATTGAACTTCGCCGAGAACGTGCAAAAACTTTCAGAAAATACTTAGAGAACTACAACAGACAATTATCTAGCAGAGATGCAGATAAATTTGTTGACGGTGAAGAAAGTGTTATAACATTAACCCACCTTTGCAATCAATATGCCCTTATAAGAAATCAATATCTAGGCATAATGAAAGGATTAGATACAAAACAATGGCAGATAGGACACATAACACGACTCAGAACAGCGGGAATGGAAGACATAGTGATAGAGTAACATTTCGCTTTAAACTCTCACACGCAAAACAAAGAATTCGTGATAACTTTGAAGATTTTACTGAAACTCTTACGACTGATCTAAAACAGTATATCTCTAATAATCCTCAAGACAAACCATATGATAATGTGTTTGTTATTTTTGATTATACACAAGAAGGAATACTTTGGGTGGTTAACCGCGAATGGTTTCCAGCCGCCATTCATAATTTTGCAAACAAATATAATATTCCTATACAAAATATTTTATATATTGCCGGAAGTGCTACTATACAAGAGTCGTATGATAAATGGCATAGCATTTATAGACCTACAGAGGGTAAAATGAAATGCGATTTTATGAACTTTGGTTTTTTGTTATACGGAAAATATAATAAATATTTTGATATTTTAACATATACTGAATCAGCACCAACGCATATTAGATCAAAAAAGTTCAATTGTTTAAATGCTAATATGGGCTTATATCATAGAATTAAATTTATGGCCGAAATGGATAAAAATGGACTTCTATCAGATGAAAATTTAAAAAACAATCTTCAAAGTTATCATTTGTTCTTCCTACATAGCAATATTCCATATGTTTCTGAATTACAAGAAAAAACAAGACAAAAGTGTCCTATACAGTTTGATGTAAAAGGGGATTGGGAACAAGTGTATAACAAAATATTCGAGCGGTCGCACGATGTAACAGGTATAACAGATTGGAACAAAACAGGCGATTATCGTTACATTTATGAAAACTGTTACTTTACTGTAACTACAGAAAGTGGTGAATGCCCAGAATTGTGCCATCAATTTGATGATGAAGAATTGGACAACTATGTAAAACATTTTATTAAAGATATGTTTATCACCGAAAAAACCACTAGACCAATTCTTAACTTGCACCCTCAAATTTTATATTCTACAACAGGAACATTAGAGTATTTAAAAAATCAGGGATTTAAAACATTTAATAATTATTGGAATGAAGACTATGATAACGAACCACGTAGTAATAAAAAAATTCAAATGATAGTAGATGTTGTTAAAAAATTAAATAACAAATCGTTAGACGAGTTACATGAGATGTATTGGGATATGATGCCAATACTAAAACATAATCAATCACTTCTTTTAGAAAGAAACGAATTTAAACAAATTACCTTTGGAGATGATGATTAACCATTGACTTTTTATAAAAATTAATGTATAATACTATTTTAATTATGGAGAAAGAATGAATATCGAGAAGTTTTTATATAAACATATAATAAAAATTGCAATAGTAATTTCAATTCCTTTAATGTTAGCATTTTTTACTAGTAAAGCAAATGC
>Ga0315328_10000874_pt1 | contig 13559 bp, 9 predicted proteins | sample M120032315metaG_FD_203462 | JGI IMG/M metagenome (GOLD analysis project Ga0315328, IMG submission 203462) | Ammonia-oxidizing marine archaeal communities from Monterey Bay, California, United States - M1 200m 32315 | ecosystem: Environmental > Aquatic > Marine > Intertidal zone | place: USA... | reverse complement strand
TTGTGAATGATCTCCCCGAGAATGTACACCGGCTGTTCGCGTGGAAAATGCCGCCTCGCCGCGTAGGCCAGGTCGATCGCCCGCTCGACCCCGTAGCAAAACCCGAACTCCTTGGCCAAGCGGATGCCGGTGTCGCCGTAGGCGAAGGTACAGCCGTTGGCGCGAAGGTACTCGACCAGTTCGCTGCGGTAATGCGTCACCACCTCGGCCTTGACTTTCTCCATGATGTCTGGCCGGCGGACGTTGATTCGCTTTGGTTTTTCTGTGCTTGGCACCGCGTGTAGTGTCGCACCGACCGGTTGCCGTTGGCAACGGAATTAACCGGCCAACCAGGCGAGAATGGCCTTCTGCGTGTGCAGTCGATTCTCGGCCTGAGTGAAAATCGTGTCGGCGTGGGCCTCGAATGTTTCCTCGTCGATCTCCTTGCCGCGATAGGCCGGCAGGCAATGCATCACCAGCGCATCCGGCTTGGCCAGGCGCATCAACTCCCCGTTGATCTGGTAGCCGGTCAGCTTGGCCAGGCGCTCCTCCGCCTCGGCTTCCATCCCCATAGACACCCAGACATCGGTGTAAACCATGTCCGCTCCCTCGACGGCGGCACGAACGTTTCCCGTGCAGGAAATATTGCCGCCGGCCTTGGCCAAGATTTCCGCGCTTGGCTGGAATCCCGGAGGGGCAGCGACGCGCAACTCGAAGTCCAGCGCCGCCGCTGCGTACACCCACGAGACCGGCACATTGCATGCACCGTCGCCGATGTACGTGACCACCTTGCCCCGGATCGGGCCGCGCTGTTCCTGAAACGTGAATATGTCCGTCAGGATTTGGCACGGATGCTCGTCATCGGTCAGCGCGTTTATGGTGGGGATGTCCGAGTACTCCGCAAACTCCTCGACATCGGACTGCGCGTAGGTGCGGATGATCGCCCCGTGCACCATCCGGCCAAGCACGCGTGCGGTGTCCTTGATTGGTTCGCCGCGGCCAAGCTGCATGTCGTTCGAGTTGAGGAACATCACCGAGCCGCCAAGTTCGCGGATGCCGACCTCGAATGACACCCGCGTGCGTGTGGAAGACTTGGTGAAAATCATCGCCCAAGTCTGGCCGTCAAGCGGCTTGGCTTCGCCACCACCGCGCTTGGCTTTGATGGCTTCCGCCGAGGCGAGGATTTCCTCCATCGCCACACTTGGCATGCCTTCGAGTTTTAAAAGGTGTTTCATTCAATTACCTTCTGGATGGTTTGTTCAAACAAATCGAGACCGGCTTGGGCCTCTTCTTGCGTCAAGTTGAGCGGCGGCAAAAAACGGACGACTGACGAACCGGCCGGGATGGTCAGCATCCCGGCCTTGTGCAGGGCCGATACCCACTGTACTGCGGCCGGTTTGCTGTCATCGAACGATCCAAAGCCGTGACCCATCTCGATGCCAATCATCAGACCAAGTCCGCGCACTTCACGGATGGCTGCCGGATATTTCTCCCGCAGATTGGCCAGCTCATCGAGAAAGAATTGACCAAGCGTATTCGCGTTGCCAGCCAGATTGTCGCGATCGATCACCTCCAGAATCTTGTTTGCCACTGCGCAGGCCAGCGGGTTGCCGCCGAACGTCGAGCCGTGCGTGCCGGGGCCAAGCACCTCGGCGTGTTTCTCGGCAATCCACACCGCCCCCATCGGGAACCCTCCGCCGAGCGCCTTAGCCATGCCGACGGCATCCGGCAAAAAGTCATCGAGTTGGTCGCCGAGTATTGACTGGAAGCTCTGAAACGAGCCGGTGCGAAAATGCCCGCACTGGACACCGTCCCACAACAGTAGCAGGTTGTGCTCGTCGCAAAGCCGTCGCAGGTCAAGCAGGTAATCTGCCGACACCGGCCGGATACCACCCTCGCCCTGGATGCCTTCAATCATCACTGCGACGGTGGCCGGCGTGATCGCCGATCGTACGGCATCGATATCATTCTGTGCCACGTGAGTGAAGCCTTGCAGCAGGGGGGCAAAGCCTTCCTTTACCTTCGCCTGGCCAGTTGCCGAGATGCTGGCCATCGTCCGGCCATGAAATGAGTTTTCCGCCGAGATGATTTCAAACCGCCCCTCCGCTTGTCCAAACCTACGTGCCAACTTGATCATCACCTCCGACGACTCTGTGCCGCTGTTGCAGAAGAACACACGACCCGTGCCGATGCGCTTGGTCAAGTTTTCTGCCAGTCTGGCTTGGCCTTCGAAGTGGTAAAAATTCGTGCAGTGCATGAGCTTGGCCGACTGCTCCGCGAGTGTCTTGCTGATCTCTGCGTTGGCGTGGCCAAGGCAGTTCACAGCGATTCCGCCACCGAGGTCGAGGTAGCGTTTGCCATGGGTATCCCACACGTAAGCACCCTCGCCGCGATCGAGCGTGATTTGGAACCGACCATAAGTCGGGGCAACGTATTGCTTGAAGCGATCCTTAATTGTCTTGCTCATTATCCCACAATTTCCGTACCAACGCCCGCATCGGTAAAAATTTCCAGCAGCAGCGAGTGGCTCATTCTGCCGTCGATAAAAAAAACCTTTTCAACTCCCGCTGCGACGGCATTCACGGCGCTGTCGACCTTCGGGATCATGCCTTTCGAGATGACGCCACTTTCCTTAAGCGACTCCACCCCGGCAATCGGAAGGTGTGAAATCACGCTCGCCGGATCATCTGGGTTTTTAAGCAACCCCGGCACGTCACTCATGTAAACTAGGCGCTTGGGCCTGATCGTGACTGCCGTTTGGCCAGCGGCGCCGTCGGCGTTGCAGTTGTAAATCTGTCCGTCCTCGCCCGTGGCCGTCGGGCTGATCACTGGCGTGATGTCCTGCTCGATGCACTCGAGCAGTGTTCCGGCGTTCACCCCGGTGACTTCACCAACAAGGCCGATGTCGAGCGGTACGCCTGCTTGGCCAATCGGGCGAAACGGTTTGCAGCGAAAAATCTCTGTGCCAGAAAAACCGCGTGCTTTGCCGCCGAGTTCGTTGATCATCGAGACGATACTGGGGTTGATCTCCCGCGACAAAACCTGCTCGACGACCTTAACCAACTCCGGCGTCGTCACGCGATATCCCTGTTCGAATCGGGTCTCGACCCCGGACTGTTCCAAGGCATGGGTGATCGCCTTGCCGCCGCCGTGCACGACGACCGGATTAATGCCGACCGCCTCAAGGAACACTATATCACGCGCCACGCCGCTGCGCACCGTCGAATCGGTCGATTCCATGAAACTACCGCCGTACTTGATGACAAACGTCTTCCCCCGAAACCGCTGAATATACGGCAACGCCTCAAGCAATGTGTCCGCCTTGGCAATGAGGTTGTCCATTTTTTTAGCCCCCGAGCGTTGCTGGGTCGCTGATGTCTCCCTTATTGAACTCGACGTATTCCTCGGTCAAGTCTGCGGCATGGAGCACGGCGGTGGCCTTGCCGAGATTAAGGTTGATGTGCAGGTCGAACTCGCTTGGCTCGACTGCCTTGCAAAGCTTTCCGAACGCGGTGCGCGTGGGCCGGCCTTTTTTGAGCGAGTAAATTTTTTTGAGCGTGCCGTTTGTGCTGTAGGCGATGTCCACTTTTTCCTCGACGACCTTGGCGGGGGAGTAGCCCAGTGCGTCGATGATTCGGCCCCAGTTCGGGTCGCCTCCGCTCCAGCTTGTCTTGACGAGCGCACTGTTGCCGACGGCCCGCGCCGCCGCGTCGGCATCGGCGAATGACATGGCCCCGGTGACGCGCACGGTGACGACTCGGCTGATGCCTTCGCCATCACACACGATCATTTTCGCCAACGCGAGGCAGACGTGGTTGAGCGCGGCTTGGAATGTTTTCAAATCGTTGCCGCTCAACTTGCCGTTACCGGCCAGGCCGTTGGCCAGCAGCAGCACGGTGTCGTTTGTGCTCATGTCGCCATCGACTGTGATGCAGTTGAAACTTTGTGAAACGGCTTCGCGGAGACACTTTTTCAAGTTGACCGCATTGACGTTTGCGTCGGTGGTGAGGTAGGCAAGCATGGTGGCGTGCAGTCCTTGCGGAGCGGAGGCGGGCCGCGCCCCGGTCGGGCTCATGCCGGGCTGGATCATCCCCGCGCCCTTGGCGATGCCGCCAAGCCGAACCGTTCCGCTGCCAAGTTGAAACTCCACGGCGATTTGCTTGAGCTGCGTGTCGCTCGTCAGGATAGCCTCGGCGGCCTGTGCGGCGGCGGCTTGGGTGGGCTTGAGTTGCCCGGCGATTGCGGCGATGCCCTTTCTAATGTTCGGCATCGGCATCGGGACGCCGATCCGACCGGTCGATCCGACGAGTACATCGGTGGTTTTCAAGCCAAGCGCTTGGCCGGTGAGCGCGGCCATTTCGAGTGCGTCGGCCAAGCCCCGCGGGCCGGTACAGGCGTTGGCGTTGCCGGAGTTGATGATGATGGCTTGGGCGGTGTTATTGCGTAGATGGTCGATGCAGAGCTTCACCGGCGCGGCGCAAATCTGGTTCGTTGTGAACATCCCGGCGGCCTTGGCTGGGACGTCGGAGATGATAAGCGCGAGGTCGCGTTTTTGGCCCTTGTTGCTGCCTTTGCCGGTGCCTAGTGTTTTAACATCGCAGAACCGTGCTGCTGCCGCGAAGCCAAGTGGCGCGGTGATCGATCCCCTGATTTTCTTGAGCTTGGCCACGGTTTAGATGGTCAACCCGGCGGTTTCGTCGAAGCCAAACCGGATATTGAACGATTGCACCGCCTGCCCGCTGGCACCCTTCACCAAGTTGTCCTCAGCACTGAAGACGCGCAGCCGCTGGGTGCGCGAATCTGCGGCCCAGCCGATTTCAATCGAGTTTGTTCCGATGACATTCTTGGTGTCGGGCAAGCGGTCGCTGCCGGTGAGGCGCACGAACGGTTCATCGGCGTAGCGTTTGGACAGGCAGTCCGCGACGGCGTCCGTCCATTGGGCAAAGTCGTCCGCTTGGCCAGGTGCGGGGGCGAGGTAAAGCGTGGTGAGAATGCCGCGGTTCACCGGAACCAAGTGCGGGGTGAATTGAATGGTGATCGGCGAGCCGCTGGCCAGGCTAAGTTCCTGCTCAATCTCGGATAGGTGCCGGTGCTTGGGCACGCCGTACGGCCGGAGACTCTCGTTGCACTCGACGTACAGGAACGGCAAATCAGCCTTGCGACCGGCACCGCTGACGCCGCTTAGCGAGTCGGCGATGATTTGCGCAGGATCGATCAACCCGGCCTCGAGCAGCGGGATGGTCGGCAGCAAAATACTCGTCGGGTAACAGCCGGGCGAAGCGATGAGTGTGGCGCCGGCGATGGCGTCACGCCGGATTTCTGGCAGGCCGTAAACAGCCTTCGGCAGCCACTCCGGCGCGGGGTGTTTGGTTCCGTAAAACTCGCTGTACGTGTCGACGTCGTTAAGCCGGAAGTCGGCGCTCAGGTCGATTACTGTCAAGCCGCGCTTGGTCAACGGCACGGCAAACTCGGCGGCCACGCCGTGGGGCAGGGCGAGGAAAACGGCCTGCGCCTTGTCGGCGAGCAGGTCGATTGACGGCTCTGAAAAAGTCAGGTCGTTGGCTTCGGCATGGCCGGCGAAGCGAGGGAAGACGGACTTTATCCCTTGGCCGGCGTGCTGGCGCGAGGTTAGCACTGACAGGTTGACGTGCGGATGCCCGAGAAGGAGGCGCACCAGTTCCTCGCCGGAGTAACCGGAGGCGCCCACGATCGCGGCGGTGATTTTTGTCTCTGACATGATTATAAAATGTTGCGGCTAACACTTGGCCAATGTTGCTTGAAATGACGGTACCGAAAAACAGAAAGCCCCGCCAGCGTTTCAGCCAGCGGGGCTCGAAAAGGATTACAATTTAGCGTTTGCTGTATTGGAAACGTTTCCGGGCGCCAGGCTGGCCGGGCTTCTTTCGCTCCTTCTTGCGGGGATCGCGGGAGAGATGGCCGGCATCCTTGAGCGCCTGCCGTAGTTCGCCATTGTATTTCTCGAGCGCACGGGCAATGCCGAGCCGCACCGCACCGGCCTGGCCGGCGATGCCGCCACCGGAGACTCTCACGCGGACGTCCGCCTTCTCGTTCATCTCGACGGTTTCCAGCGGCTGGACCGCAATCGTGCGCTGATTCTCGACGGTGAAGTAGTTCTCCACGGCGCGACCGTTCACGGTGATCTTGCCGGAGCCGTCAGACGTCAACCGCACGCGGGCCACCGCAGTCTTGCGGCGGCCTGTTCCCAAAAATTCCTCAGTTTGAGCCATATAAAAATCTGTTACGCCAGTTCGATTGCAGCCGGTGCCTGCGCCTTGTGCGGATGATCCGGCCCGGCGTACACCTTGAGCTTCTTGAAAATCTGCCGACCCAGTCGGTTGCGGGGGATCATGCCCTTTACGGCTTTCTCGATGAGCCTTTCCGGATGCTTCGCCCGGACGTCCGCCGGTGAAAACTTCTTCAGGCCACTACGCCAACCGGAATAGGTTGTCATCACTTTTTCCGTTTCCTTTTTTCCGGTCAGCACAACTTTCTCTGCGTTGATCACCACGACGAAGTCGCCCGTATCCAGGTGCGGTGTGAAATTCGGCTTGTTTTTGCCGCGCAGTATATCGGCCGCCTTGGTGGCCACCTTGCCCAGCACAGCGCCGTCGGCATCGATGATTTGCCACTTTCGCGGCTGCTCGTCGATGGTGCGGTTTAGCTTGTCGATCTTTGGTAAATAGGTCTTCATCCAGAACCCCCCCGGAAGCAAAGGGGCAGGAACCGTACCAAAAATGAAGAACGAGTCAACATGTGTTTGAAGAAAAAAAACCGGCTTTTTTTGGTCGGTTTTTTTCTGAAAACAGCGTCGCTGCATTGACTTGGGAGCGCTCGCGCTTATCTATTCGCGCTGTTTTTGCTTTTGTGAGCTTTGAACCGTTAAAAACTGGGCGCCGTTTTTTTATGTTGGTGCTCTTTGCCTTGGTGGTGGCGCCTTACCGTGCCTTGGCCAAGCGATTGGCCAAGGGGCCGCTGGTGTATCTCACATGGAGCCACGATCCCACCACAACCATTGTTGTCAACTGGATGGATGGCGATGTGCGCAGCAATGACTACGTGATGTACCGCCGCTTGGCCGCTCCGACTGGGGGTCAGTGGGCGCTGGCTCGGGGCTTCAAGCACCTCTTCGCTGAGCAGAAGAAACGGATTCTGCACCACGTTGAGCTACGGGGGTTGCAGCCCAACACCGAGTATGTTTTCACCGTCCGCTCGCAGGGGCCGACTCGCGGTGGGCGGTACTTCAAGTTTCGCACTCTGCCGCGCACGATCCCGGCCAACTTTCGATTCGTGACCGGCGGCGACATGATGCACAAACGCAAGTACCTCGACGCGATGAACCAGCGTGCGGCCCAACTCAATCCGTGGTTTGCGTTGTTAGGCGGCGATCTGGCCTACGCCGACGCCAGCAGGAACAACGTGGCCAATTGGGACGACTGGCTGGAATCGTGGATGCTCAACAGCGTGCGCCGGGCCGACGGTTGCCTGATCCCAATGGTCGTGGCGATCGGCAATCACGAGGTCTCCGGCGGCACCGGCAAAAAGCCGAAGGACGCAAAATATTTTTACAGCCTGTTTCCACTGCCAGCCAAGCGCAGTTTTTACGCGATGGACATTGGCAACTACTTGAGCCTGATCGTGCTCGACTCCGACCTGACGGAGCGGGTGGAGGGGGAGCAGACGACTTGGCTTGGGCACGCTTTGGCTAAGCGCGCCGGGAAGGTCTCCTTCATTTTCCCATGCTACCATAAGCCCGCCTACGGCACGGCCAAGCCCCCTAAGAACACCAACGATTCGTCAAAGGATCCGCTGGCGCAGAAGATCATCAAGAACTGGTGTCCGCTGTTCGACAAGTATCGCGTCACGGCTGTTTTCGAAAATGACCATCACACTTACAAGCGTACTCACCGGCTCCGAGCCAACAGGGTGGACAAGGAAAACGGTATCCTCTACCTCGGCGACGGCTGCTGGGGCGTCGATACCCGTACGGTGCCCAAGCCGGGCGAATTGTGGTACCTGGCCAAGGCGGCGAGCAGGCGGCACCTCATTTGTGTCACGTTTCAAAACGGAAAACCGTCCTACGTCGCCTACGAGGCGGACGGAAAAGTGATTGATCAGTACGCCTGATCCGATACGCTTCCGGGCGACTTAAAGTGTAACCTGTCATGCCCATTTATACGTACCAGACTATTCCACGGAAGAAGGGACAGAGAGTCCGTCGTTTTGAGATCGAGCAGCGCATGAGTGACGATCCTCTGAAGAAGGATCCCAAGACTGGCCTGCCGGTGAAGCGCATCATCACCGGCGGCTCCGGCACCATTTTTGGCGGGCTAAGCGTGATGGCGATGAACCGAAAGAAGGGCAACTGATTTTCCTGCGATGAAACTGAAACCGTTTTCGGCGGTCACGCTGGTACTCGTGGCAAGCGCCTGGCTGGCCAGCATGGCCAACGCGGCAACTCTTTTCTCTCGCGGGGTCAAGTGGAGTTACTACAAGGGCAACGACCATCCTTCCGGCGGCGACTTGGAGTGGACTGAGTCGGACTTCGACGACAGTGATTGGCCAAGCGGCGCCTCGCCAATCCGTTACGGAGACGGTAATGGCGGCACGGTGCTGGGCGACATGCGCAACACATACTCCACGATGTTTTTTCGCCGCACCTTCACCGTGGCAAATGCTAGTCAGGTTTCCGCCCTCGACCTGCTTGTAGATTATGATGATGGATTTGTCGTCTGGATCAATGGAGAGCAGGTGCTCAACGTCGGTGGGGCGGCTGACTTGTCGCACGATTCTTTTGCGAGCATCAGTCATGAATCCGGCAACTTCGAGACGTTCGCCCTGGACAATCCCGCGCAGTTTCTCGTCGATGGCATAAACCAGATCGCCATCATGGGATTCAACACCAACTTGACCAGCAGCGACTTCATGATGAATGCCGAGCTTCGGAGTTTCCAGCCGGACAAGTCGCCGCCAAAGGTGGCGTCGCTCGATCCGCCGCCAGGCAATGTCAGCTTGCTGCGTAATATTACGGTTCGGTTTGACGAGGAGGTCACGGGGGTTGATGCCGACGATCTCTGGCTCAACGGCGATCCGGCTGTGCAGCTTCGCGGTGGCAACACCATGTGGACGTTCACCTTTGCGCCGGGCGACTTTGCCGAGGCGACCCTGTCGTGGAATCCGAACCACGGTATCGCCGACACGGCCCGTCCACCCAACCCGATGGATGCCGCGACCGTCGCCGCGACGCATCGTTACCGGGTCGTAGATGACATGCCGCCCGCGCTGGCAGCCATCCAACCGCCGCCAGGCAGCACAGTGCGCGGCCTGGACCGTGTGCGCCTTTTTTTCAGTGAGCCGGTCCGTGGCCTTGAGGCCGCCGATCTGAGGGTAAACGGCAAGCCGCCGGCATCCATCGCCGGTGTGGCTAGCGGTCCGTGGCAGATTGAGTTTGAGCCGTCCGGGAGCGGCATCGTGACGGTGGCCTGGGTGGTGGATCATGGCGTGACAGACATGGCGGCGGAGCCGAATCCGCTCGCCACGGAGGGGTGGCATTACAACGTCGACACCGATTACGAGCCCGGTCAGGTTGTCATCAACGAAATTCTCGCAGCCAATCGTGACGGTTTGAAGGACGAAGAGGGCGATGTTGTTGACTGGATTGAGTTGCGTAACACCGGTGATGCCACGGTTGACCTCGCCGGTTGGTCATTGAGCGACGACGCGGCCAAGCCAGGCAAGTGGGTGTTTCCCGGCGTGACGATCCGGCCAAGCGCGTCGCTGATCGTGCATGCCACTGGCAAAAACCGCCGTACGTCAGGCCAGGCTCTTCACACTAACTTCAAACTGGGTATCGAGGGTGAGTACCTTGGCCTGTTCAGCCCGGAGTTGCCGCGTCGCGTCGCCGACGAGATCGCCCCGGCATACCCCGAGCAGCGCAGCAATATTTCCTATGGCCGATTAGACAACGGTGGATGGGGCTGGTTTGAGTCACCCACGCCGCGAAGGCGCAACGGTGGCAGAACGATTCACGGTCTGCTTGCGCCGCCGGAGTTCAGCGCACAGCGCGGCATTTACGATGCGCAATTCCGAGTGCACATCACCACTGACGATCCGGATGCGGTGATCCGCTACACAACCGACTATTCCGAGCCGACCGCATCCAACGGAAAGAAGTACGTCAATCCGCTGTCGGTGAGGCGGACGACCGTGGTGCGGGCGGCCGTGTTCAAGAGTGGCATGCTGCCGTCGCGCGTGGAGACGCATACGTTTGCCTATAACCTTGGCGAATCGGTGACATCGCTTCCATTGATGTCATTGGTGACTGAGCAATCCAATCTGCGGGGGAATACGGGCATCATGGAAACAAACCCTCGCAACACGACAAAGCGCGGCATTGCCTGGGAGCGGCCGGTCTCAATGGAGCTTATTTATCCTGACACCGGCAAGACGCTTCAGGCTAATGCAGGCCTACGGGTGCAGGGCGGCGACTATATTCGCGGTCGCTACAACCCAAACTCTGGACCGCCCGCCGGGAAGTATTCCTTTCGCCTGTACTTCCGCGGCGATTACGGGCCAGGGAGGCTGCGCCATGATATTTTCCCTGAGCTACAGGTTCAGGATTTCAATCACATTGTTTTGCGGGCTGGGATGAATGACCATTCGAATCCGTTCATTATTGACGAGCTAGTTCGTCGGCTCTCGGCGGACATGGGGCAGATTTCTGCGCAGGGTACCTTCATGAACCTCTATTTAAACGGTTCAAACAAGGGCTACTACAACCCCACCGAGCGTATTGACAGCGACTTTCTGAACTCGTGGAACGGTAGCGATTCGGAGTGGGATATCATCGCGCAATTCGGTGAACTTCGGGAAGGCGACATGGTGAAGTGGAACCAGGTCAAGAGCGCTTTGCAGAGAAATCTCACCATCCCGCAAAACTATTTGGCTGTTGAAAGGTTGTTGGACATCGACAATTTCATCGACTACATCATGCTCAACGTATACGCGAACACCGGCGACTGGCCGCACAACAACTGGCGCGCTGCACGCGAGCGCGTGCCCGGCGCGAAGTGGCGCTTCCTTGTGTGGGACGCCGAGTGGTCGTTCGGCAACAACGGCCGCAGTGTCACCGGCAACAACCTCACCAGTGGCCCGCTGGCCGGTGGCGCAGATATCGCTGTTTTTTATAGGGCGCTTCAGAAAAATCCTGAGTTTCGCATGCGATTTGCTGATCGGGTACAGATTCACTACTTTAACGGCGGCGCTCTAACTGACGAGAACGTGCTCCGCCGTTTCCGGGAAATGAAGGAACGCATGTCGGGCGTTCTGCGGAATCTCAACTCATCTGTCGAGACCAGCTGGGTGCCGCGCCGCCGTGCCATCGTCATGAGCCAGATGGCGACGCAGAATATCCAGGCATCCGACAACGCACCGCAATTCAGCCAGTCCGGTGGCGCGATCCCTGCCGGTTACAGTCTCAAGCTCACGTCGCCCGATGGCGAGATTTACTACACGCTAAATGGCAGCGACCCGCGTCGTCCGGGGGAGGTGGCCGAGACCGGCAAAATCATCCTCGCCGGCTCCGCCGAAAAGTGGGTGCTGGTACCGTCTGCGGACAACGGCGGCGACGCACTCGGCAACACATGGCGCGGTGGCAAGGAGCCGTTCAATGATGAGGATTGGGACACCGGCACCGACGGCGTCGGCTACGACCAGAATGCCGATTACGACCCGCACATCGGCATCGATGTTGACAGCGAAATGAACGACGTAAACCAGTCGGTGTTCGTTCGCATCCCTTTCAGGGTGTCGGCAGCGGATCGAAAAAAGTCCAACTTCATGTTGCTTCGCATGAAGTACGATGACGGCTTCGTTGCATACCTCAACGGTACCCGCGTTGCCAACGCCAACGCCGCGGTCAACCCCGCCTGGAACGCCGGCGCGAGTGGCCAGCACGACGATGCGTCAGCGGTGACGTGGGTCAGCTTCGACGTCGGCAAGCACATCAACAGGCTGAAAACCGGAAACAACATTCTTGCCATTCATGGCCTCAATGCCGGTCTTGGCAGTTCTGACATGCTCATTAACGCCGAGTTGTCGCTTGGCGAACGCAGCGGTGCCGAGATTGCCGACGGCGTGCTCAAGTACACGTCGCCAATCAAGCTTGCGGGCGACACCACGATCCGCACCCGCACGATGTATAACGGTCAATGGAGCGCGCTGGTCGAGCACTCGTTCCAGGCCGGGCGTGCCGGGTCGCCGATGCGCTTCACGGAGATCATGTACAATCCGCCCGGTGGTAGTGAATACGAGTTCGTTGAACTGCACAACAGCGGCACGTTCGATGTACTTCTCGGTTGGCACCGGTTCGACGGCATCGACTTTACTTTTGCCGGCGACGCCGTTATCGGCCCCGGCGAGTTTATCGTGCTGGCGTCGGACAACGATACCGACGCATTCAAGCTGCGCTACCCAGGCTTAGCCGTGAACGGCTGGTACCGCGGCAGCCTGTCGAACAACGGTGAGCGGTTGGCCCTGCTCGATGCCAAGTGGCGACGTGTCGTCGAGGTGGATTACAGTGACGGCGGCGCTTGGCCAAGCTTAGCCGACGGCGACGGTCATTCGCTCGAGTTGATCGATCTGTTGGTTGACCCTGGCGCGGCGTCGAACTGGCGCGACAGCGCAGCCAGGGCCGGATCGCCCGGCGAAGCCAGCACGGTTGCGGATGTGCCGCCGGTCCGCATCAACGAGGTGCACATGCAGTCGCCACTCTCAAGTGAGCCGGACTTTGTCGAGCTGCGGAACCTTGGCCAAACGGAGGTCGATATCTCCGGCTGGATACTCCGTGATGGCGACGACAACTCGTTCACTTTTCCCGATGGAACCGTGCTTGGCCAGGCGGGCCTGCTCAGCATCTGGTGCAGCACGGCAGAGGGTGACGGGTTGCGGGCCGGCTTTGGCCTTGGTCAAGATGGCGACTCGGTCGCGTTGTTCAATGCCGACGGACTACGGGTCGATGCTGTGACGTTCGGTGCCATTAGCTCGTCGATTGTCCGCACGACCAACGGCTGGACGACGGCCAGGCCGACGTTCGGCACCCCAAATCAGCCCACTCAACCGGCGACCCTGACCAACCTCGTCATCAACGAGTGGCTCGCCGATCCGGCGGATGGCGGGAGCGACTGGCTCGAGTTGTTCAACCCCGACGCAAACGCCCCAGCTCTCATCACCGGCCTGCACATTCGTGTCGATCAGCAGGTCGATGGGCTGCATCGCATCGCCACCATCCCGCCTCGCGGCCACATGCGTGTCTGGCTCGATACCCGCCCTGGCGCGGGCCATGTCGATCTTTCGCTGCCGTCTGACGGTGCAATCATCACGCTGATCACTGCGGAGGGTATCGAGTTCGCGACTATGAGCTATGCGAAACAACGATTCGGTGTCTCGGAAGGTCTGCAGCCTGATGGCAGCAGTCGAAAGGTGAAGTTCACCAAGGGAGCAACGCCCGGCGCACCGAACATTGTTCCGGCGTACAACGGGCCCCGAATCAACGAAGTGCTTGC
>Ga0315328_10000872_pt1 | contig 13580 bp, 15 predicted proteins | sample M120032315metaG_FD_203462 | JGI IMG/M metagenome (GOLD analysis project Ga0315328, IMG submission 203462) | Ammonia-oxidizing marine archaeal communities from Monterey Bay, California, United States - M1 200m 32315 | ecosystem: Environmental > Aquatic > Marine > Intertidal zone | place: USA... | reverse complement strand
GGCGACGGCATCAAGGCGCCGTTGCTGCTGATGCAATCCAACGGCGGCCTGATTAGCGCGCACGTGGCGGAGCGCAAGCCGGCAAATATCATCGAATCCGGTCCGGCGGGCGGCGTCGTCGGCGCCCAGGCCCTGGCGCGGAAGCTGGACTTGCCCGACATCATCACCTTCGACATGGGCGGCACCACGGCCAAGGCCTCCATGGTCGAGGACGGCGAATTTACCCGCAGCCTGGATTACCAGGTGGGTGGTGGCATCATGGTCGGCTCCCGCCTGATGACGGGGGCGGGCTATCATCTGAAGGTTCCGGCCATTGATTTGGCTGAGGTTGGCGCGGGTGGCGGCTCTGTGGTGTGGATTGATGCGGGCGGCTCACTGCAGATCGGCCCGCAAAGCGCCGGCGCGGTGCCGGGCCCGGTTTGTTACGGCATGGGCGGCGAGGAGCCGACGGTGACGGACGCCAATGTCATTCTGGGCTATTTGAATCCGGAGTTTCTGGTTGGCGGCGATCTAGAATTGCAGGCGGACAAAGGCCGCGCGGTGTTTCAGGCCAGTATTGCCGAACCAATGGGCCTGGACCTGGCGCACGCCGCCCATGGCGCCCACCAAATCGCTATTTCCAACATGATCCGGGCCATTCGGGCCATTTCCTCGGAACGGGGCCGGGACCCGCGCGCCTACACCTTGTTTGCCTTCGGCGGCAATGGCCCGTTGTTTGCCGCCGGCATGGCCAAAGCCCTGGGCATGACGCGCATCGTGGTGCCGCCCCATCCGGGCCTGTTCTCCTCGTTCGGGCTGCTTTACGCGGACGTGGAACACCACTATTCCCGCTCCATGATGCAGGTTCTGCGCGAGGCTGAACCGGCGGCCCTGGACGGCATTTGGGGCGGCCTGGAGGCCGAGGCGCGGGCGCAGTTGGAGGCCGACGGCTACCGTCCCGAACAGATCGAAATCCGTCGCACGGCCAACATGCACTACAAGGGCCAGATCTACGAATTATCGGTGCCGGCGCCCAATGGCGACTTCAGCCCCGAAATGGTCGCCGAACTGGAAGAACGTTTCGGCCGGGAACACGAACGCACCTACGGCCATCGCGCCGGCCCGGAGGAACCGGTCATGCTAGTCAATGCCCAGCTGATCGGCCGGGCCATTCCCGACCATCCAGGCGTGCCGGATCAATTGAAGAGTGGGGATACCCGCGCCGATCGCGCGGTCACCACCCGGCAAGCCTATTTCGGCCTTGAAGTTGGCTGGCTGGAGGCGCAGGTTCTAAGCCGCGCTGATCTGGACGGTGAACGCAGGGGTCCCTTGATCATCGAGGAATACGATGCCACCTGTTTGGTGCCGCCCGACGCCAAGGCCCGGCGCGACGGGTTCGGCAATATTGTCATCGATCTGGATTATTCCACCGCGTAGACGACTGGTGCGCCGTCCTTGAACTCATGGGTCGTGAAGGGCCAGGTCTTGGGCCCGCCCATGCCCGTAGCATAAATCTCCTAGGTGACAACCGCTATACGGCCAAGGCCGCCGAATGCGACCTGTATTTACAGGACCTGCCGCCGCCGGAAGATGAAGCCAACGGTATTATTGGCTTTATGCGTCAAGATGGAACATCAGATGAACGGGACGGCGAATAAATGCGGCAACCTAGCCAAACTCTACGACTGACCGCAGAGGCGCAAAAGCGTCCTGACAACGCACGGCGCGGAACGCCCGGCAGGGGCGGTTAAGTGGGGATGAAAGCGCCTTGAACTGGCGCATGCAGCATCACCCTCTTGGCGAGGACCAACCCGGTTTGGCCCGTATCAAAATTGCCGGTCCGGAGGTCGGCACTCCGGGCGCCAATGTCGTGTGGGATATCCTTGGCCTGGGCATGACCATCAAGGGCATGCCCAACGCTGCCATTTCGGACGGGGCCGTTCCCTCAACCCCTGACCGCAACCGGTATTCTAGTGCAGGCCTGTTTTTCAATCGCCATCCACTATGGGAAATAGTCTCCAAGGACCATACAATGGCAGATCGGCGGAAGATGGGCCGAATGTGTTATTGGAGACTAATAATGAGTTGGATGGAAACCTGCCGCGGCGTGGTCTACCCCTGGCATTGTGATCACCTGGGCCACATGAATGTACAGCACTATGTGGGCCATTTCGATATCGCCGCCTTTCATTTCCTGGTGGAATTGGGCTTCAAGGCCGATGGCAACCAGGACGCGGGCATCACCTTGGTGGATGCCCAGCATACCATTCAGTACAAGAACGAGCAGCGTGTGGGCGCTTTGTTCAAGATCGAAAGCGCACTGCTGAAGGTCGGCAACAAGTCGGTGACCATGATGCATCGCCTGCGAAATATCGAGTCCAAGATCATTGGCGCCACCACGGAAATCGTCTGTGTATGTTTCGATCTGTCCACCCGGTCGGCCATTCCCATCCCCGATGACATCCGCGAAAAACTAGGCGGTTACATCATGGATCCAGACGACGGGACATGAATATTCGTTCGTAGCCGTCTTCGACGCCCTGGCCCGTCACCACCCAGCCCTTGGCCCTATACAGGGCAATGTTTTCGGTCATGGTGACGTGGGCATGGAGCCGAAGTTCACGATACCCCAGGCGCGTCGCTTCCCCGTCCGCAAGAGCAAGCAGGCGGCCACCCAGGCCTTGACCATAATGGTCCGGGTACACGGCGATATTATCCAACAGCAGAAAATCATCCCGAGGCATCAGAACCAGCACGCCGGCGATCCGTTCACCTGTACATAGTAGCCAGACCGGGTGGGTGGTGATGACCGATCCTTAATCTTGCAACATCGGGCCGGGCGGTGTGTTCATGCGGTCGAGATACATCTCATGCGCCGTCCGGACACAGGCGGCGACGGCGGCCGCGTCTTCTGGCTCGGCACGCCGAATTTCCAGGCCAATTTGCATGCTGCCGGGTCCCATGGTCTATGATACGCCAGCAAATAATAGCCAGATAGGAGAGTAATGTGTCGGGTGAAATGGACTGGGTGGAAAAACGAAAACAAGTGAAACAGTTTATCGAGGAGATCGTCTATCCCCTGGAGAAGGGTTTCGACAAGGATTCCCCCGATAGCCAGGCGGCCCTGAAAGCCGTGCAGCAACAAGCCAAGGAAGCCGGCCTGTGGGCCATGGGCCATCCGGTCGACGTCGGTGGCCAGGGCATGCCGTTCATGGATTATGTGCATGTAAACGAGGTCATCGGCCGCTCGCACCTGGGCTCCGTCGCGGTGGGATCCAACACCTTGCAGGATACCATCATGCTGCGCCTCTACGCCTCGTCCGAATGGCGCAAGAATTATATGGAGCCCCTGGTGGCCGGCGAATTCTATCAGAGTTTCGCCATGACCGAGCCCGAGACCGCCTCCTCCGACCCCACGGGCATTCAGACCGCGGCCGTGCTGGACGGCAACCATTGGGTCATCAACGGCCATAAGTGGTTCACCTCCGGTGCCGACCGGGCCAAATACACCACCGTCATGGTACGGACGGAGCCGGAAGGCACGCCGTCCCACGAGGCCTTTTCCATGATCATCGTGCCCACGGATAATCCAGGCTACAACATTCAGCGGGACATCCGCACCATGGGCATGCTGGGCGGCCATATGGAGGTGCTGTACGAAGACTGCCGGGTGCCGGCCACCAATATGCTGGGCGAGCGGGGCGAAGGTTTCAAGGTCGCCCAGGAGCGTCTGGGGCCGGGCCGCATTTTCCATGCCATGCGCTGGCTGGGTCAGGCCCAGCGCGCCTTTGACATCATGTGCGAACGCCTGAATACGCGGCGCATCCGCGACGAAATGCTGGGCGACAAGCAGTTGATGCAGGCCATGGTGTTCGAAAGTGCGGCGGAAATTCAACAAAGCCGCCTAATGACCCTGGATGCCGCCCGTAAAATGGACAAGGGCGATCAGGCCCGGGTGGAAATTTCCTTGATCAAGGTGACCGGCGCCCGCATGCTGCACAATGTCATCGACCGGGCCATCCAGGTCATGGGCGCCAAGGGGGTCACGGATGACACGCCCTTGGAACGCATGTACCGCACGGCACGGTTCGCCCGCTTGGTGGACGGCGCCGACGAAGTACACATCTACCGCACCGGCCGGCGCATCCTGCGCGCCTTCGAGCGGGGCGAAGGTTACGATTTCGGCGAGCGCGAGGGAGAGGTCGCCCATATTTCGCGGCGGGCGGAGATGTAGCAACGCTACAAGTTTGGCAAATGATCCGATCCGGCGGCATCCACGATGGCGCCGGATCGGACTAAGCCGGACGCCGTTTTAATATCCGGCGCCAGAATGCGGTCGTCGCCCAGGGCCGGCACGTCCCGCCGTAGGCTCGCAATGACCTGGTTCAAAATTGCGCTGGTCCGCAGCGGCGCCCGCATCTCGACGCCTTGGGCGCCCACCAAAAGTTCCACGCCGATAATTCCGGCCAGATTGTCCGTCATGACCAACAGCCGCCGGGCGGCGTGGGCCGCCATGGAGACGTGGTCTTCCTGATTGGCCGATGTGGGGGTGGAATCCACGGAACAGGGCGCGGCCATTTGCTTGTTTTCGGACATCAGGGCGGCGGTGGTCACCTCGGCGATCATGAAGCCGGAATTCAGGCCGGGATTGGGTGAGAGGAATGCCGGCAGGCCGAAACTCATGGCCGGGTCCACCAGCAGGGCGACGCGGCGTTGGGATATGGCGCCGATCTCGGCGATGGCCAGGGCGATCTGGTCGGCGGCCAGGGCCACGGGTTCAGCATGGAAGTTGCCGCCTGAGACAATGGTGCCGTCGCTGGTGAAGACCAGAGGATTGTCGGTCACCGCGTTGGCTTCGATCTCAAGTGTTCGGGCGGTGAAGCGAAGCACATCGATGCAGGCGCCCATGACTTGCGGTTGGCAGCGGACGCAATAGGGGTCCTGGACCCGGTCATCGTCGCTGCGGTGCGACTCCCGGATCTCCGAACCGTCGATCAGGGCGCGCAAGGCCAGCCCGACGTCGATCTGCCCTTGATGGCCACGCAGGGCCTGCACCTCCGGACGGAACGGCGCGGCGGAACCCATGATGGCGTCCGTGGACAGGGCGCCGGTGGCAATGGCGCCCAGGGCGCAACGCCAGGTTTTGAACAGCCCCGCCAGGGCCAGGGCGGTGGAGACCTGGGTGCCGTTGATCAGGGCCAGGCCTTCCTTGGGCCCCAGTACGATGGGCGACAGACCCGCCGCCGCCAGGGCCGCGCCGCCCGCCATTTTCCGGCTGCCATAACTGGCCTCTCCCTCTCCCAGCATGACGGCGGTCATATGGGCCAAGGGGGCCAGGTCGCCCGAGGCGCCGACGGAGCCTTGGCTGGGGATCGCCGGCGTCACCCCCGCCGCCAGCATATCCGTCAACAGATTTATAACCACCCCCCGCACGCCCGAGGCGCCCCGGCCCAGGGAGATCAATTTCAGGCTCATGACCAGCCGCGTGATGGCGGCAGGTAGGGCCGGGCCGATACCGCTGCAATGGGAAAGGATCAGATTGCGCTGCAGGGTGGCCGTGTCCTCGGCTGGAATGGTGGTGCTTGCCAGCTTGCCAAAGCCCGTGTTGACGCCATAGACCGCCCGCCCGCCTTGTGCCGCCCGGGCGATTACCCGGGCGGCGTCGTCGATGGCGGGCTGGCAATCGGAATGCAAGGCCACGCTTGGGCTGTCCCAATACAATGTTTCCAGTTCACCAAGGGATACGCTGCCCGGAACCAACGTTCGTGTCTCGCTCATGGCGCTCCCCTCATTCCACCCCATTGTGGCCGCCCATTGCAGACGGTTGGGAATCAGCCTACGAATTATGATCGGATATATCCAGGGAGCGGACGATGAACCAAGGCTCACGCATCGACAACACGCGGGATATCAAGGCGCCGCGGGGCACCACCCTGAACGCCAAAAGCTGGCTGACCGAGGCGCCTTTGCGCATGCTGATGAATAACCTCGACGCCGAGGTGGCCGAGAATCCGCAGGAACTGGTGGTCTACGGCGGCATCGGCCGGGCCGCCCGCAACTGGCGAGCCTTTGATCAGATCACCGCCTCCCTGAAATCTCTGGAGGCGGACGAGACCCTGTTGGTGCAATCGGGCAAGCCCGTGGCGGTGTTTCGCACCCACGCGGATGCACCCCGGGTGCTGATCGCCAATTCCAATCTGGTGCCCGAATGGGCCAATTGGGACCATTTCAACGAACTCGATAAAGCCGGGCTGATGATGTACGGCCAGATGACCGCCGGCAGTTGGATCTATATCGGCAGCCAGGGCATCGTGCAGGGCACTTACGAAACCTTTGTCGAGGTCGGCCGCCAGCATTACGGCGGCGATCTGTCGGGCCGCTGGATATTGACGGGGGGCTTGGGCGGCATGGGCGGGGCCCAGCCCCTGGCGGCGACCATGGCCGGGGCCTCGTTGCTGGCCGTGGAATGCCAGGCCGGCCGCATCGATGCCCGCCTGCAAGGCGGTTATCTGGACCAGCGCGCCGATACCCTGGACGACGCCTTGGCCATGATCGAGGCATCTTGCGCCGAGAGAAAACCCATTTCCGTGGGCCTGTTGGGCAATGCGGCGGAAATTTTCCCCGAACTGGTGGCCCGGGATATCCGCCCGGATATCGTTACCGACCAAACCTCGGCCCATGATCCCTTCAACGGCTATCTGCCCGCCGGGTGGAGCTTGGAGCGGTGGCAAGTCGCCAAGGAGCGGGACCCCAAGGCGGTGGAGCGGGCGGCCATGAACTCCATGGCGGATCAGGTTCGCGCCATGCTGACCTTCCACGAACGCGGCGTGCCCACGTTGGATTACGGCAACAATATCCGTCAGATGGCCAAGGATATGGGTGTCGGGAATGCCTTTGATTTCCCCGGCTTTGTGCCCGCCTATATCCGACCCCTGTTCTGCCGGGGCGTGGGGCCATTCCGCTGGGTGGCCCTGTCGGGCGATCCGGAGGACATCTATCGCACCGATGCCAAGGTCAAGGCGTTGATGCCCGATGATCATCATCTGCACACCTGGTTGGACATGGCCAGGGAACGCATCCAGTTCCAGGGCCTGCCCTCGCGCATCTGCTGGGTTGGCCTGGGCGACCGCCACCGCTTCGGGCTAGCCTTCAACGAAATGGTTGCCAGTGGGGAATTGTCCGCCCCCGTGGTGGTCGGCCGGGACCATTTGGACGCCGGTTCCGTCGCCTCCCCCAACCGGGAGACCGAGGCCATGAAGGACGGCTCCGACGCGGTCTCCGACTGGCCGCTTTTGAATGCCCTGCTGAACTGCGCCTCGGGCGCCACTTGGGTTTCCATCCATCACGGCGGCGGCGTTGGCATAGGCTATTCCCAGCACGCGGGCATGGTCATCGTCTGCGACGGCACGGACGATGCCGCCCGGCGGATCGAACGGGTGTTGTGGAACGACCCGGCCAGCGGCGTGGTCCGCCACGCCGATGCCGGCTATGACAGCGCCATTGCCTGCGCCCGCGACTTCGGCCTCAACATGCCGTCGTTGGACTGACCGGGCGGAAGGCGCCATGAAACAATATCTGGCCCAGACCACCCTCGTGGTCCGCGACTATGACGAAGCGATTGATTTCTACGTCAACACCCTCGGCTTCACGCTGGTGAAAGATAGCCCGGTGCCCGACCCTCATATGCCCGAAGCCGACAAGCGCTGGGTCGTCGTAGCGCCGCCCGGATCACCCGGCGCACCGGAATCCAGACTGCTGCTCGCCAAGGCCGTGGGTTCCGAGTAGGAATCCCGCGTCGGCAACCAAACCGGCGGACGGGTCTTTCTGTTCCTTTACAACGATGATTTCTGGCAAGACTATACAACCTTCAAAGCCAATAGTGTCACCTTCGTCCGTGGCGAACCCCGCACCGAGACCTATGGCACGGTTGCCGTATTCGAGGATCTCTATGGCAACATGTGGGACTTGATCGAGCCAAAGGACTAGATGGCAAGATCAGCCAATTGTGTACTGTCACCGTAATGCCGTTTAAACCTTGGCTATCAGCACTTCAGCCGGGATACCGAGGCCGGCGTTTAGGTTTCTAATCATGGGCAAGGTCAACGGGCGCTTTTGGGAGAGCACTTCCGAGACACGGCCTTTTGAGCCGATGAGGGGACCAGATTGGCCTGTTTAAAGCCGGCTTGTTCCATACGGAATTTAATGGCCTCGATGGGGTTTGGCGGGTCAATGGGGTGGTGTTTTGCTTCATAGACCTCGACAAGCGTGGCGAGCACGTCCAGGGCGTCACCTTCAGGAGTGCCGGCCTTGGCATCCATAAGGCTTTCAATGGTCTCCAGGGCGGTCTCGTAATCCGCTTCCGTGCGGATGGGCTTTATATCGCAAACCATGATTTATGCCGTCCTCACATCAATCCTGTCGTATTCCCCATGGGTGCCAATGAACTTTATGTAAGCGATGTGGTGGGGATAGTTGATCCAAACCCCAACCGGCACCCAAATAAAGGGATCGGTTCTTGTTTCTTGCATACACGCGCCACCCCAAAACCACAAACCCCCGGCCATTCCGCGCGGCCGGGGGTTTGGTATTTTGGTGGCTCCTCCCAGACTCGAACTGGGGACACCGGGATTATGATTCCCGTGCTCTAACCAACTGAGCTAAGGAGCCGCATGGACTGGACCGAGCTGGGATATAGGGTTCCGGGCGGGCCACTGTCAAGATGTGTTCGACACACGATCATGGGGCATTTAGATTGGCAACCATGTCAGAAAATGCAGATCCTATCGCCCGCTTCCAATCCTGGCTGGGGGAGGCGGAAAAGTCCGAACCGAATGATCCAACCGCGATGGCACTGGCCACGGCGGACGGCGACGGCATGCCCAATGTGCGCATGGTGTTGTTGAAGGGCGTGGATGTGCGCGGCTTTGTCTTCTACACCAATTTTGAAAGCGACAAGGGAGAGGAGCTGAACGCCAACCCCCAGGCCGCCATGTGTTTTCATTGGAAAACCCTGCGCCGCCAGGTCCGTGTTCAGGGCGCAATAGAGGTGGTCAGCGAGGGGGAGGCGGATGAGTATTTCGCCACCAGGGCCAAGGACAGCCAGATCGGCGCCTGGGCCTCCCAGCAGTCCCGTCCCCTGGAGGACCGCTTTGCGCTGGAAAAGGCCGTCGCGCGCTATGCCGCCAAGCACGCGCTTGGCACCGTTCCCCGGCCGCCCTATTGGTCCGGCTACCGCCTGGTGCCCCAGCGCCTGGAGTTTTGGACCGACAAGCCGTTCCGCCTGCACGACCGGGAAATTTTTCATCGTGACGGCGATGGAGACGGCTGGTGGACCGAAAAGCTATATCCCTAGAAACATAAAGAAAGACAAATTCATGTCCGCGTTAGCCTACCCCCTGGAAGGCATCACCATCCTTGATTTCGGTCAAATTTATAATGGCCCCTATGCTTCCTTCATGCTGGCCATGGCCGGCGCGCGGGTGATCAAGATCGAACCGCCCCATGGCGAACCACTGCGCCGGCGCACTGCCGCCGACGGCGGCTCGGTCCCCCTGGCCATGCTGAATGCCAACAAGGAAGGCATCACCCTGAACCTGAAGCATGAGCGCGGCAAGGCGCTGTTGCGCAAAATGGTGATGCGGGCAGATGTAGTATTGGAGAATTTTGCCCCCACGGTCATGGACCGCCATGGCGTGGGCGCGGAGGACCTGATGGCTCTCAACCCGGCCCTGATCTACGCCTCGGGCTCCGGCTATGGCAGGGACGGCCCGCGCCGGGACGATCTGGCGATGGATCTGACCGTGCAGGCGGTGGGCGGTGTCATGCATGTCACGGGCTTTCCCGACGGCCCGCCGGTGAAGGCCGGCCCCGCGATTTGCGATTTCATCACCGGCACCCATCTTTACGGCGCGGTCATGACGGCATTGTTCGACCGCGAGCGGACGGGCAAGGGCCGCCTGGTCGAGGTTTCCATGCTGGATTGCATCTTTCCCACCCTTGCTTCCAACTTGGGCATGTTTTTCGGGCAGAAACAAAAGGGCGGCGAAATTCTCACCCGCACCGGCAACAGACATGGCGGGCTTTCCGTCGCGCCCTATAACGTTTACGCGGCCAAGGACGGCTATGTGGCCATCATCACCGTGCGGGAGGATCATTGGCAAAACCTGTTGGTCGCCATGGGGCGGCAGGATTTGCAGGCTGATGAGCGTTATCTGACCACCGATGCCCGGGTGCTGCATATGGACGAGGTGGACGAGATCGTCGGCGCCTGGGTCGCCACCCTGACCAAGGCGGAGGCCGAGGCCGCGGCGCAAAAACACAAGGTGCCAACGGCGGCCGTGCGGGATTTGGAGGAGGTCGTCAATGATGAGCATTTGCACCAACGGGGCATGCTGCGCTGGATCGACCACCCCGTGGTGGGCCGTATCGCCGCCCCCCACAGTCCCATCCGCATACAGGGCAACGAACCCATGGAGTTGACCTTGAACCCGGAACTGGGCGCCGACAACGACCGGGTTTATGGCGATTGGCTGGGCCTGGACGCGGGTGAAATCGCCAGCCTGCGGGAGGACGGCGCGATCTAGATTTGCTTTAGGCATGTAGAGGCGCACATGATGAAAAAAATTGGCTTCACCCGCCGGGCTCTGGCCCTCGCGGCGCCGGCGTTTCTGCTGCCCGATCTGCTGTCCAGTGCCGCCCTGGCGGTCCTGGCCCCGACGCCGGACACCACCGCCGGTCCTTTTTATCCCCAGCGCCGGCCAACCGATGACGATGCCGATCTGGTCCAAGTCTCCGGCTTCGAGCGGCAGGCGCATGGCGATGTGTTGTATCTTAACGGCCGGGTACTCGATGCCCAGAGCCAGGCCTTTCCCGGCGCCCGGGTCGAGATTTGGCAGTGCGATGCCAACGGTGTCTATCGCCATCCCCGCGACCGCCAGTTCACCATGCGTGACCCCGCCTTCCAGGGTTTTGGCCGCGCCTTGGCGGATCAGTCGGGGCGTTTCGCCTTTCGCACCATCGTGCCGGTGCCCTACACGGGCCGCACGCCCCACATTCACGTCAAGGTGCGTGTTGAGGGCAAGGCCCGATTGACGACGCAATTGTTCATCAAGGGGCATCGCCAGAACGCCATCGATTTTTTGTTCCACAGCCTGTCGTCAAAACAGCGCCGCCGTCTCGAAATGGTCTTGAAACCACGTCGGGAACCGTCGCGGAAGGCCTTCGAAACGGAAATTGATTTGGTATTGGCTGGCTGAAATTTGGCCAGTCAAGGCAAGTCGCTGCGGACGACTGTTGATAAACGCCAAAAACTTTGTTCGCCTAAAACCGCATTTCGCCGGTAGCGACGTTCGGCCTCGCCGGCGAAATCACAAACGGCGATCCGCTTGCCTATTCGGCCGCTTCTTCCTGCTGCACGGCGAAGATGGAGGTGTAGCCTTTCGACCAGTCCGGCGGGTTCAGGCAGGGTTCGGTATCGAAATGGATCCATTTGGCCCGTTGGCCGCGAATGATCCGGTCCGTGTGCTTGACGCCTGTGACCACGCTGTCGGCCATGATCATGGCGTCGGCGGAGGCATAGGTATGTAGCAGCAAGGGCCGGCCGCGGGTGGAGCTGTTGATCATGGAGCCGTGCAGCATGCGGCAATTATGGATGGTGATAGACCCCCTGGGTCCCTTCAACCAGACCGCCTTGTCCAAGGACGCGCGGGACAGATCATCGTCGTCTAGAGCGCCGACCCAATTGCCATCCTTGCCGTAAAGGTCATAGATCTTACCCTTGTGGCTGCCGGGGATGATGCCCATGGGGCCCATTTCATCATCCACGTCGTCCATGTACAGCCCGATGGTTAGCGGTGAATAATTGGTGTGTGGCCAGAACTGGATGTCCTGGTGCCATTTCACCTCCTCGCCGCCTCCCGACCATTTCATGTTCAGCTTGGAATGATGAAACTTTACGTCCGGGCCCACCAGATCCTCGGCCAGATCCACGATGGGCCCGCGCAGACCAAATTCCTCGAACACCGGGTCCAGTTGCACCGGTTGGGAGATGCGGCGCAGGCGCGGGTTGTCCGCCGTATGGTTTGGTTCCAGATCGAACACCTTATTGGAGGCTCCCAGGCTACGGCTTTCCGCGATCAGGCGGTTGGTCACCGTCCACAGGCGGTCCAGCCAGTTCGGGCCGATGAAACTTTCAAGCTGTAGATAGCCGTGCTGAAAATAGAACTCCCGCTGTTCCTGGCTCAGGACTTTTGGTGCGTGGGAGAGGATCTGTTCCGGTTTCATTTATATAGCCTCCTATGGGGTAACACCCAGGGCATCTATTGCGCGTTTAGGAATCCCATCATGGCCGCGTTGAAGCCTTCTGCCTGCTCGATATTGGACAGATGCGCGGCCTCTTCCAGCACCACTAGTTGGGCGTTGGGGATGCGCGCCTGCATGGCCTCGGACGCTGAAACGGGGGTGCCCATGTCTTCGGCGCCGACGATGATCATGGTGGGGGTTATGATGCCGGGCAGTTGCTCGAGATAATCCAGGGTCTTCAGGGCGTGGCAACAGCCCATGTAGCCGGCCGGCGCGGTGGCCAAAAACTGTTTGCGGATAGCATCCACTGATGACGGTTTGCCGGCCAGATAGCCGGCGGTGAACCAACGTTCCATGGTCGGGTCGGCCAGGGGTTCCATGCCTTGCTCCGACACAATTCCGATGCGTTCGTCCCAGCTGGCCTGGCCGTCGGGCGGCATATAGGCGGCGGTATCGCACAGGGTCAGGCTATTGAAACGGCTCGCTTCGCGCAGGGCGATGTTTTGGCCAATCATGCCGCCCATGGAAAGGCCCACCCAATGCACCTTGTGCAGGCCCAGGCCATCCATCAGGGCCATGGCGTCGTCGCCCAGCATGTCCAGGGTGTATTTCCCCGCCGGGGCGGCGGTGCCGCCGTGGCCGCGGGTGTCGTAACACAGCACTTGAAATTTCAAGGCGAGGGGCGGCAGTTGCGGTGCCCACATGATCAGGGAGGAAGCCAGCGAATGGCTGACCACCACCGTCGGCGCGCCCTCGGGTCCGAACAGCTCGTATTCGATCGAAATGCCGTTGCCCAGGAATTTCATGGTGCCGATTCCTATTCTCTTTTATTGATCGCTTATGCGATGGGGGGGATGGGATGGGCCTTCATCTCGATCTCGATAAAGACAACCTCCGCCTCGCCCCCATTGATCACGTTATGATCGACCCCGGCCGGACGGTAATAAGACTGTCCGCTGGTCAGAGGCGCCCTGGTTTCCGATCCGTCGGGCGCGATGATCAGCAATTCCCCATCCGTCTGGGGCACCACCACATAATCCCATTGATGCACATGGGGCGTCGTTTCGGCCCCCGGCGCAAAGCGGAATTCGGTGACCCGAACCCGGTCGTTATCTTCTTGTAGCGTTGCAGCGGCGACGGGTCGAGCGGCAGGGCGGGCAGCGGGTTGGTCTGTCATGCTTGGCCTCCATGTTTGAACCCAGACTAGCATATATTTTCGGGCCTTGTGAGGCCGCCTGCCTTAAGGCAATGTCGGGCCATGAATGATGTAGAAACAGCGTTGGCGACGGGCGGTGATGTGC
>Ga0315328_10000871_pt1 | contig 13589 bp, 11 predicted proteins | sample M120032315metaG_FD_203462 | JGI IMG/M metagenome (GOLD analysis project Ga0315328, IMG submission 203462) | Ammonia-oxidizing marine archaeal communities from Monterey Bay, California, United States - M1 200m 32315 | ecosystem: Environmental > Aquatic > Marine > Intertidal zone | place: USA... | reverse complement strand
TTATCGTAAGTAGAGAAGTTAGTTCTAGCCTCCCTTTTATTATTGTCAATAACACTTTAGATTTCATGGAAACAATTGCAGTTCATAATAGATCATCCTTTAATGGAAATGTTATTGGGATAACGGGGACCAACGGAAAAACTACTTCTAAGCAAATTCTTTCAAGTTTATTATCACAAATACATAAAACTCATAAGACAGATGGAAATAAAAACAACCATATAGGTGTTCCTTTTTCTATGTTAAACATGGAAAATCTATACAAAAGTTCTGTGCTTGAGATAGGAACTAGTAAAGTTGGGGAAATAGAGAATCTTACTAACCTTGTGAAGCCCAATATAGCAGCTATAACTAATGTTTCTTCTGGCCATTTGCAGGGACTTAGAGACACTGATTCAATAGCAGATGAAAAGGGAGATATTCTTGAATTTTATGATTCTAATGGAATTGCCGTACTTCCTAGAGATTCAAGTTATTTTAAATTTTGGTGCAGCAAAACGAATTGTAAGAAAGTAGTCAGTTTTGGCATTCATGAAGATTCAGATTTTAAGGTCATAAATCCTAGCATCGATGTTGAGAATAACTTAACAAGTTTTCAATTAATGCATGAAGGTTTAATAGAAGAATGCTCAATAAACGGAGTTGGTATACACAACACCTTAAATGCCGCTATGGGGTTAGCTATTTGTTCCGTACTTGGGATAGATATTTCTGAAGTTAAGGAAGCACTTCGTGAAGTTAAATTTCCTGAAAGAAGACTTTCTATTCATAAATCTATAGCTAATTCAATTCTCATAGATGATTCTTATAATTCGAATCCTGCTTCAATGAAAAGGTCTATTGATCTATTAGCTTCAATGAATAACTACAAGAAGATATGTTTATTTGGAGAAATGAAAGAACTTGCAGAGGATTCAAGTTCCTTGCATTCAGATGTTTATGAATACGCTAAGGGTAAAATAGATTATTTTCACTGCTTAGGAAAGGAATGGAATTGTATTCAAGATTCTGACAATACAAATTTCAGGATCTTTTCAAATCATGAGGAATTATATAAAAGTGCTAAAAATTTAATAAATCTGAATACTGTAACCCTTGTAAAAGGTTCAAGATCAACGAGAATGGATATTGTTGCCGATAAATTAAAAAATTAAATTATGTTATTACCTTTATTTGAATATCTTAGTGAATTCTTTGGACCATTTCGGGTAGTAGAGTTCTTATCTACTAGAGCAATATTAGCAACTTTAACTTCATTGCTCTTCTCGCTTGTTTTAGGGCCAAGATTCATTAATAAAATGAAAGATATACAAGTAGGTCAGGTTATTAGAGAAGAAGGACCCAAAACTCATCTCTCCAAACAAGGAACCCCAACCATGGGAGGAACCTTGATATTAAGCTCTATAATCTTAAGCGTTATTTTATGGGGAGATCTAGAAAATAGATATTTATGGGTAGCTTTCTTAACAACTATATCTTTTGGAGTTTTAGGTTGGATTGACGACAGACTCAAGATTAAATATAAGTCTAGTGACGGACTTTCTGCTTCAAGCAAAATCTTGTGGCAATCTTTTATAACTATCTTAGCTTGCTCCTTCTTATTTTATAGCCATGAAAATGTTAGAGAGGTTAGCTTAATAGTGCCTTTCTTTAAAGATATCTCTATACCTTTAGGTATTGGTTTCATCTTTCTTTCTTATTTTGTTGTTTTAGGTACTAGCAATGCAGTAAACCTAACAGATGGGCTGGACGGTTTAGCTATTTTACCTTGTGTGATGGTTGCAGCTGGATTAGGTATTATCGGATATCTCGCTGGAAATATTATTTATGCTGATTTCCTTAATATTCCTTATTTACCAGGAACTGGCGAGATGATCGTCTTTTGTGGTGCATTAGTTGGTTCTGGAATTGGTTTCTTATGGTTCAACACCTATCCTGCTCAGGTTTTTATGGGCGATGTTGGATCTCTTTCTTTAGGGGCAGCCCTAGGAATAGTTACTGTTATTATTAGACATGAATATATTCTGTTAGTCATGGGAGGGTTGTTTGTTGTTGAGGCTCTTTCGGTGATTGTTCAAGTATCTTCTTATAAACTAACAGGTAAACGTATCTTTCAAATGGCGCCTTTACATCATCATTACGAGCTTAAAGGGTGGCCTGAGCCAAGGGTGATTGTAAGATTTTGGATAATTACTTTCATGTTAGTCTTGCTCGGTCTAGCTTTATTGAGGTTAAGGTAGATTTTCGAAGTTGAATAAAATCCCCCTAATCATAGGACTTGGTAAAACAGGAATCTCCTTAGCTAAATATCTAGCTAAGTCAGAAGAAACTTTATATATATTAGAATCTTCTCCAAATAATAAATACTTAAAAGAGTTAAAGGATTTAGAAATACATTGCATCCTTAACCCAGAAGTGTCTGAAAGAAATTTTAAATTAATCTCTAGAATCTATCCAAGCCCAGGTGTAAGCATGAGACATGAGGCATTTCAACATGCTAAGAACTTAAATATACCTATTCAGACTGATATGGATATTTATTTAAAAAATAGTCAGAGCTATAACATTTTAGTTACGGGCACTAATGGTAAGACAACCACTGTATCTATGTTAGAGCATCTTTTACAAGCATTCTTAAAAGATAAGTCCATATCTGCAATTGGTAATATAGGAAAACCAGTTTTGGATTTCTTAGATCAAAAAATTGATATTGCAATCATAGAAGTCTCAAGCTTCCAAATTGAAGCAAGTTCAAGATTGGAATCCGAAATAGGAATTCTTTTAAACGTAGAAGAAGACCATATTGATAGGCATAAATCTTTTGAAACTTATAAATCTCTAAAACTACGTGTACTTCAGGAATCTAATATTAATATTTCTAAATTAGAGAATAAAATAATAGGAAAGGAATTCTATGATTATGAAAATTATTTCCCTGAATCTTATATCTTAAATAATCCAACTTTAAATAAATGGCCCATACACGATGTTTTTAACCTAAAGGCTTCTTTATTGGCCCTAAAATTTATTCTTGAAGAAAAAGAAAATTTAGAAATATCTGATATTAATGATTTCTTAGATAAGGCTATTGGAATAATTGCCTCTTTCAAAAAACAACCGCATAGATTTGAAGTCTTAGGAAAAGTAAACGATGTTATATATATAAATGATTCAAAAGCTACTAACTTTGATGCTACTCTCAAATCCATTGAATCAAGTAGGAATTTAAATAAAGAAGGAAATATTTATTTAATCTGCGGAGGAGATTTAAAAGAACAGGGCTTGAGTAAGAAGAGAGCAGTTATTTTTAAAGAAATAAAGAAATGTTTTATCTATGGAAAAGATAAAAATATTATAAAAGAATTATTATCAAATTTTACTAATTGTGTTTCTTGTGATGATTTAGATTCTGCTTATTCGTTAGCCAAGAAAAAATCTCAAATCGGTGATCTTGTTTTACTTTCTCCTGCTTGCTCCAGTACTGATATGTTCGAGGATTATCGAGAGAGGGGCCTTAGATTCAAAGAGTTGGTGAAACAGTCGTAATTTTATGTTTTATAAACAAATTTTAGATTTTGACTTTAGTAAATTAGATTATTTATTAATATCTTTGTTTGTACTTCTAGGGTTCATTGGACTTCTTGTATTAACAACTGCTTCAGTGCATTTCTCAGATTCTTTATATGGGAACCCTATACATATTTTGAACAAACAATTGTTTCATCTTTTTCTAGGCTTAATTTTCTTGATAACTATTTTTTTAATACCCTTAAACTTTTGGAGCCAATTCGATAGATGGTTGCTTTCTTTAGGGATTTTATTGTTGACTCTTGTTTTTATCCCAGGAATAGGAGTAGAAGTTAATGGATCTAATAGGTGGATAAGAGTATTTGGGTTCAGTCTTCAACCATCAGAAATAATGAAATTCTTAAGTATTTTATATATTTCAACATATTGCGTTAGAAGAATTGAGCTTGTTCAAAATGATTTACTTAGTTTTATTAGGCCAGCTGTTTTACTAGTCAGTATTATCTCATTAATTCTTATACAACCTGATTTAGGTGCTTCTGCAGTTATTTTTGCATCTGCTTTGGGAGTGTTATTTGTAGCAGGCGTTCCAATTAGACAATTTATAGTGGTTTTCTTAATAGGGTTGTTCGGAATAACTCTTTTAATAACATACGTTCCGTGGAGATGGGAGAGGATCATTTCTTTCGTAGATCCTTGGAGTGATCCTTTTGATAAAGGTTATCAACTTACCTTGTCTCTCATGTCCATAGGGAGAGGTGATTGGTTTGGTGTTGGTTTAGGAGAGAGTTTAATGAAAATGGGTTATTTACCTGATGCTCACACAGATTTCATTTTCTCAATTCTCATTGAAGAGCTAGGCCTCCTAACTGGAATTTTAATTATGGGGATGCTATTTGGCATTTGTTTTAGGGTATTTTTAATTGGAAGACAGTCTCTTCAAAGAAGAAACCATTTTGGTTTTTTCTTTTGCTTTGGAGCGGCGATTTTAATTGGATTACATGTTTTTATAAATGTTGGCGTTGCGACAGGTCTTTTACCAACTAAAGGACTTACTTTGCCTTTATTTAGTGCCGGTGGCACAAATATATTAATAATGTGTTCAATGATCGGACTTATACTTAGAATTGATTATGAAAATAAAATATCTATGCCTATAGCAAGCATAAAGAGGAGAGTTACTTTTTAATGAAAGTTCTAATTTTAGCAGGCGGAACAGGAGGCCATGTTTATCCAGCCTTATCTATAGCGAAAGAGTTTAAAAAAAATGAATTTTCAATATCATGGATAGGAAAAAAAGACTCACTGGAAAGCAAACTATCTATAGCAGAAAATTTTAATTTTATAAGTCTTGGTACAAAAGGCTTTAAAGGGAAGAGTATTTTTGGAAAGATTATTTCTTTAATCTATCTTGAAATTAATGTTGTAAAGAGCATTTTCATCATTAAAAAGATAAAGCCTGATATTGTATTTTCAACTGGTGGTTACGTTACTTTAGCGCCAGCTCTATCATCTTATATATTGTCTATTCCGCTCTTCATACACGAACAAAATAGTGTACCTGGTTTAGTCAACAGGATTCTAAATAAATTTTCAAAGTTAACTTTTGAGGCCTTCCCTGATTCTTTTAATAAATCTTCAAAGATTCGCACTGTAGGCAATCCTGTTAGGTCTGGGATTATTAAGAACCCTGCAACTAAAGCAAAAAAGAAAGAACATTTCAATATTCTTATCTTAGGCGGTAGTCAAGGGTCTAAACAACTAAATGAAATAGTCTTAAAGGCGTTTAAGGACAAAACCATACCGTCACACTGGCACATAGTTCACCAAATTGGACTTCTAGACAAAAGTTCAGTAGTTGATGTTTATTCTAAGCAATCTTTTAGTTATGAAGTAGTTTCTTACATCGAAGATATAGGGGCAGCCTATCATGAGTCTGATCTAGTTGTTGGAAGATCAGGAGCTATGACAATAAGTGAAATTTGTTGCTCATCTAAACCTTCAATTTTATTCCCTTTGCCTTGGGCGGCTGACAATCACCAATATTTTAATGCCAAATTTCTAGAAGATAAGAAAGCTTCAATTTTATTAGAATCATCTTTAGATAGCGCAAATAGATTATTCACACTTCTAAATGATTTAGAAAAAGATCATAATGCGAGGCATTCTATGAGCTTAAATGCATTCGATGCTTTTCCAGTTTCTTCCGGCAATAGAATTGTAGAGATAATTAATGAATCCTTCTAAATTTTCTTTAAATAATATCCATTTTGTTGGGATTGGTGGAAGTGGTATGAGTGGAATCGCAGAAGTTTTATTTAATTTAGGTTATACGGTCACTGGATCAGATAAACAGGAGTCTGACATAACTAATCGCTTGACTAATTTGGGTATAGAAATTGTTTTTGACCATTCTGTATCTAATTTAAAAAAAGCAGAAATGGTTGTTGTATCCAGCGCAATTTCTGAAAGTAATCCAGAAATTAGAGAAGCAAAAAAGAGATCTATTCCTATTCTTGCAAGGGCTGAGATGCTTTCTAGTCTAATGAATACCAAAAGAGGAATAGCTATTGCTGGAACGCACGGAAAGACATCAACAACAAGTATTATCGCTTCTATAATGACTGAAGCCGGTCTTGATCCTACTTTCATTAATGGAGGTATAATTAATAGCTTTAATACAAATGCTCAGTTGGGCAAAGGCAGATATTTAATTGCTGAAGCCGACGAAAGTGATCAGTCTTTCCTTTTGTTGCAACCTAGTATGTCAATCATTACTAATATAGAGCCAGATCATTTAGTGAATTATGAGAATAACTTCGAGAATCTTAAGATAGCTTTTTTAGATTTTATAAAAAAACTTCCCTTCAACGGGATGGCTATAGTTTGTGGAGATGACCCAATAATTAGAGAATTAATACCTAAATTCTCAAGACCCTACATAACTTATGGGTTTTCAGAAGGCAATGATTACGTCCTTTCAAATTATTCCTCAAGAGACTTTAGATCATCATTTAACTTAAGATCTGAATTGGAGAACTTAGACCTTAGTTTTAACATGCTGGGAAGACATAATGCTTTAAATGCAGCTGCTGCAGCAGTTCTTTGTATTCAAGAAGGAATTTCGACTAAGATAATTAAAAGGTCTCTAAAAAACTTCATGGGTATAAACAGAAGGATGCAAGTTCTTGGAGAGATATCTATAAATGGATCTAGCTGTGTTCTTGTTGATGACTATGGACATCATCCTTCTGAGATTAAATCTACTATTGATTCTATTAGAGAATCTTTCCCTAATAAAAATTTAAATATGGTCTTTCAACCCCACAGGTACACTCGAACAAATGATTTATTTTCTGAGTTCGTAAATGTCTTAACCGAAGTAGATAATCTGATCTTATTAGATATTTATTCAGCTGGAGAAAGTCCTATAAATGGGGTAAATAGTAAAGAATTAATGAAAAAACTCTTAGATCAAGGCTTTAATGAGATTAAGTTATTAAATTCTAGCAATGAAATTATTAGATCTCTTGAAGATAAAGTGAATAATGATTCAGTCCTTATTATGCAAGGAGCAGGAAATATCTCAGATTTAAGTTCGGAAATAAAGAATAAGTATTCAGGCTGATGGAAGATTATTCTTTAGTGAAGGGTAAGAAGATAGCAGTTTTAGCTGGTGGCTGGTCTGCTGAAAGAGAAATTTCATTAAAGTCTGGCTTGGCTGTATCAGGAGCGCTTGAAGAGCTACAGATTAATTATAATTTTATCGATATTCGATCTGAATCTGATGCTGAAAACATATCCTCTGAGATTGAATTAGTATTCATAGCCTTGCATGGAAGAGGTGGAGAGGATGGTTATATTCAAAGAATTTTGGAAGACAAAGGCATTATGTATACTGGAAGCAACCCAGAATCTTGCGAAATTTCTATGGATAAGTGCGAAACAAAAAAGATTTGGAGAGATTTACTGTTACCTACTCCTGATTTCGTAGAGATTAAGAAAGCAGGAACTCCTTCAATGAAGTTAACCCCTTATTTATCTGAAGAAGAAGACATTACCGGCTTAGATAAGACTTTTGTTGTTAAACCTTCCCGAGAAGGCTCAAGTTTTGGAATTTCTATAGTAAAACCTGGAGAAGGAAGTTTAGAAGATGCTATGAAAGAAGCTTTGAAATTTGATGATACCCTTTTGGTTGAAGCCTTTGTTCCAGGTAGAGAGCTTACTGTCTCTATATTGGGTGAAAAAGTTCTACACCCCATTCATATTAAGCCCAGTGGATCTTTTTATGATTTTAAGTCTAAATATGAAAGTAATACAACTGAATACTTAAAAGCAGATATAGATGATAAAGAGCTTAAAGAAATACAAGACATTGCTTGGCACGCCTTTTCCTCTATAGGTTGTAAGGATTGGGGTAGAGTCGATTTTATGCAAGATAAGCAGAATAATTTTCAAATCATAGAGGTAAATACAGTTCCTGGACTTACGGAAACCAGCCTTTATCCAAAAGCTGCTTCTTTCGAAGGTATTTCCTTCGCAGAATTAGTATGTAAAATACTTCTTTTAGCTTGCAAAGGCTCTTAGTTAGCCATAGAATGCCGCCCCTAACCTCATTCCACGCCCTTGTTGGCGGGAATTATTAACCAAGAGGAACTTATGAGACATTACGAAATTGTTTTCTTAGTCCATCCTGATCAGTCTGATCAGACTTCTTCAATTCTTTCTAAACTAGATAAGCTTGTAAAAGATTCAGGTGGAAAAGTTCATAGATCAGAAAATATTGGAAACAGAAGATTGGCCTATCCAATACAAGACCAATTCAAGGCAAGTTACGGGCTAATTAATATCGAGTGCAATCAAGAAACAGTTGAAGAAATTAAAAGTTCTTTTAAGTTTAACGATTCAATTATTAGAAACCTCGTTGTAACAGCAAAAAAGGCGCATACTGAAAATTCAGCACTTTTAATCCAAAGTAAAGAAGATAATGAAAAAGACTCTTACCAAGAAGCAAGAGAGCAAGTTGAAAAGTCGGAAAGTGACGATATTCAAAAAGCTAAGAAAGTAAAAATTTCTAATGAAGCTGAAGAAGAACAGAAAGAAGAACAGAAAGAAGAACAGAAAGAAGAACAGAAAGAAGAACAGAAAGAAGAACAGAAAGAAGAACAGAAAGAAGAACAGAAAGAAGAACAGAAAGAAGAACAGAAAGAAGAACAGAAAGAAGAATAGTTATGGCTAAAAAACAAAAAAAGAATTTTAAAAAAAGGAAGGGCGATTTTGACAATAGACCTAAGTTCTGTAAATTTACGTCTTTAGGAATTGAAGAGGTTGATTTTAAAGATCTAAAGCTCTTAAAAGAGTACATTACTGAAACTGGTAAGATTATCCCAGCAAGAATGACAGGAACTTCAGCTAAATATCAAAGACAGCTAAATAAGGCTGTAAAAAGAGCTAGGCATTTGTCACTTATTCCTTATACAGATTCACATTATAATTAAGATATGGAACTAATACTTTTAGAAAAAGTTGCTCAGTTGGGAGACCCAGGAGACTTAGTTAAAGTTAAGTCTGGTTATGGGAGGAATTTTTTAATACCGACAGGAAAAGCTGTAAGGGCTGATGAAGAGAATAAGGCTGAATATGAGAAGCGTAAGGAAGATCTTTTAAAGGCCGAAACAGAGAGAAAAGAAACTGCTTTAGAAGAAGCCAAGAAACTTGAATCTCTTGTCTTAAATATTGAAGCCCCTGTGTCTGAAGAAGGTACTTTATATGGATCCATTGGAACTAGGGAAATAACTGCCTCCATAGTTGAAAAAGGAATAGATTTAGAGAAAAGTTCTATTAGATTACCTGAAGGAGCTTTAAAAGAAGTTGGTGAATATTCCATAGATATTGAGCTTCATCCCGAAGTTGTTCAGGGCATTAAAGTAGTCATAGCTGCTAAAGAAGAAAATTAATTTAAAACACCTTGTTTTAATTTCTTTTGAGTGGGAGAATTAATCTCTTTCAAAAAAATTGGCATGGCGTTAGAAACTACTATAAAAAGAGAATTACCCTTTTCTACTGAAGCTGAAAAAGCTGTCTTAGGAGGCATCATGTTAAGAAATGAGACTTGGGATCTTGTTTCTGATTTAGTAAAAGAAGATGATTTCCATAAAGAAGAACATCGGCTAATTTATAGAACAATCAATCTACTTCAAGATGCTGGAAAGCCTGTAGATGTAATCACCGTTCAAGAAGCAATAGAAGGAAATGGAGATTTACCAAAACTTATTAATTCCGGAGGAAAAGATTATTTGACTCTTCTAGCGAAAGAGACTCCTAGCGTAGCTAATATCCAAAGTTACGCAGATATTATTAAACAAAGATCTAACTTAAGAAGGTTAATTGTTGCGGCCGACAATATATCTAAAGTAGCAAAAGAATCTGATGCTTCAGGTAGTGACAGAATTATTGATGAAGCTGAAGAAAAAATACTAAGTTTAAGGGATGATTTAAACAGATTAGTTGGTCCCAGGATCGTGAAAGATTTATTAGGACCTGTTTATGCTGATATTCAGGAGTCTGCTGAGAGCGGTAGCTCTTTAGTAGGGGTGAGTACAGGTTTTACTGGACTTGATGACCTAACTTTAGGATTTCAGAAATCAGATCTAATTGTTATAGCTGGAAGACCTTCTATGGGAAAAACAGCTTTTTCTTTCAATATTGCCGAGAATGTAGCTAGACAAACAGATCAAAGTGTATTGCTTTTTAGTATGGAAATGTCCGCTGAGCAAGTGGTTAGAAGATTTATATCCAGTATCTCTAATATTGACCTACAAAGATTAATGAGAGGTCAATTAGAAGAAGATGATTGGGAAGGAATAGATAAGGCTTTATCAGTTTTAAGCTCGAAACGTATATTGCTGGATGATACGCCCGCATTAACGCCTTCAGAAATCAAAGCCAGAGCAAGAAGAGTTAAACGTGAAAATGAAGATTTAGCATTAATTGTTATTGATTATCTTCAGTTGATGCAAGTTCCGGGAAAGGGAGAAAATAGAGTTGCTGAGATAAGCGAAATTAGTAGATCACTAAAAGCTTTAGCTAAAGAATTAAATGTTCCAGTTGTGGCTTTATCTCAATTAAGTAGAGCCGTTGATTCAAGGCCTAATAAAAGACCTATTCTATCTGATTTAAGAGATTCAGGAGCTATAGAGCAAGATGCTGATGTAGTTGCTTTTATATATCGACACAGTGTTTATGATAAATCAGATCTAGAAAGTAGAGGAAAGGCTGAAATAAACGTAGCAAAACAAAGAAATGGACCTACAGGAGCTATAGAAGTAGCATTTATTGAACATATAGCGACTTTCCAAAATCTTTCAAAAGCTGATACCTTTCAGCCCCCAAATTTTTATGACGAGGAAGAGGACTCATAATTATGAAAGTTAAGTACACGGATGATACGCCAAGAAAAGTTAAAGATTTTAATGATGAAGAATTAGAGCTTAATCCCGAACAAGTAGAGGATATAGCTGAGATCTTTAAAACCCCTTTAACGGGAACCTATAATTGGGACTATACAGCTCAAGATAATAGGATTTCTAAATTATACGAACTAGGGAAGAAGCTTAACTGGAATACTTCTATAGATATAGATTGGGATAGACCTTTAGTGGTTTCGGACGAGATTCCTCCTATGTTTTGGGATGAATATCCGCCTTATAAAAAATTAGATGATGAAGAAAGGAGAGAATTCTTAAGACACAGAGGAGCTAGTCAGTTTAGTCAGTTCTTACATGGTGAACAAGGGGCTTTGTTAGTTGCATCGCAGTTAGTTTCATGTGCACCTACCTATCAAGCAAAACTTTACGCTGCCTCACAAGCTTTTGATGAAGCTAGACACGTTGAAGCCTTTAATAGATATATCCAAGAAAGATCTAAATTGATGTATCCAGTTGGGTCTGGTTTAAAAAGTCTCCTAGATAAGATATTAACTGATGAAAGATGGGATCTTAAATTAATTGGGATGCAAATTATCATAGAAGGTTTAGCTTTAGCGGCATTTAATACTGCAAAAGCAGTTACACCAGATCCAGTTTTAAGAGACTTATTACATTTCATAATCAGAGATGAAGCAAGGCACGTTACTTTTGGAGTTAATTATTTAGAAGAGTTTATAGAAAATTTATCGGAAGAAGAAAAAGAAGATAGGGCTATGTTTGCCTATGAAGCTTGTCTAATTAGCAAAGAGAGATTGTTTCCGACAGATGTATTTAGAAAATTTGGTTGGGACGAGGATGAGGCAAGAGAATTCTCAAATAATGCAGGCTTTGCTCAAGAATTCCAACGGTTACTCTTTTCTAGAGTCATGCCTAATTTATCACGAATCGGATTACTGACTGATAAAGTTAGGCTTTTGTACGATAAGCTTGGAGTTTTAGAATTCGAATCTCATTCTAATGATGGAGATATTTCTTGGGCTGAGTTAGAGAAACCTCTAGACTTATCTGCTTAATAAATTAATTTTATTGTTCAAGTAACAGGTTTTTGTTAATCTGTCCTCCCATCTTATAGAAGATTTTATTTAAAGCTTCTAAAGGCTATTTTAGATGGAAAAAGTTCAAACTCGTTTTATTTTCGTTACTGGAGGCGTTGTTTCTTCTCTTGGGAAAGGAATTGCTTCTGCATCTATTGGGGCATTACTTGAAAGTAGAGGGTTAACTGTAACAATCCTTAAGCTTGATCCGTATATCAATTTAGACCCTGGAACTATGAGCCCCTTTCAACATGGGGAGGTTTTTGTAACCGAAGATGGATCGGAAACAGATTTAGATTTAGGTCATTATGAAAGATTCTTAAAAACTAAGATGACCAAGAATAATAATTTTACTACTGGCCAAGTTTATGAAGAGGTATTAAGAAAAGAAAGAAAAGGTGATTATCTTGGCGGTACCGTGCAAGTTATCCCTCATATAACTGATGAGATAAAAAATAAAATTGTAAAGGGCGCAGGAAATTCTGATGTAGCTATTGTAGAAATTGGTGGAACCGTAGGGGACATAGAGTCTCAACCTTTCTTAGAAGCTATAAGGCAGATGAAATTAGAGCTAGGATCTAACCAAACTTTATTTATACATTTAACTTTGGTGCCATTTCTAAAATCAGCCGGCGAAACAAAGACTAAACCTACACAAAGATCTGTAAAAGAAATGTTATCTCACGGATTGCAGCCAGATATATTGATTTGCAGATCCGATGGAGTTCTAGCAGATGAAGAGAGAGGAAAAATAGCTTTATTTACTAACGTAGAAGAGAGTTCTGTTATATCAATGCCGGACGTTAATTCTATTTACAAAATACCAGTTGAATTAAATAACCAAAAGGTAGATGAAATAGTAGTTAATAAACTTAACTTGACGTGTCGTAAGGCCTCTTTAGTTGATTGGAAACGAGTTATTGAAGAAGATTTAAATCCAAAAGATTCAGTCACCGTATCCATGGTAGGAAAATACACCGAATTAGCAGACGCTTATAAATCTTTAAATGAAGCTCTAAGGCATGGGGGATTAAAGAATAGTTTAAAGGTCGACATAAGGTATGTAGATTCTGAATTGATAAACGCAAGAAACGCTAAATCTTTATTAAAAGGGTCACATGCCATTCTTGTTCCTGGAGGTTTTGGAGAAAGGGGAATAGAAGGAATGATAGCCGCAGTTAAGTTTGCAAGAATTAATAAGATACCGTACTTAGGAATATGTTTAGGTTTGCAAATAGCAGTTATTGAGTACGCAAGAAACGTAGTTGGTTTAAGAGGAGCTAATAGCACGGAATTTGATAAAGAAACTAAACACCCAGTTATCGGTCTAATTAGTGAATGGATGGATTCTGAAGGAACAATTGAAAAAAGAGATGAAAATTCAGATTTAGGAGGCACCATGAGACTTGGAGCTCAGGAATGTTTACTGGATAAAGATTCTTTGTCTCGATCGCTTTATAAAAAAGCAAAGATTTTAGAGAGACACAGGCATAGATATGAAGTGAACAATAATTACCTTGATATGTTAGTCTCGTCAGGA
>Ga0315328_10000862_pt1 | contig 13659 bp, 6 predicted proteins | sample M120032315metaG_FD_203462 | JGI IMG/M metagenome (GOLD analysis project Ga0315328, IMG submission 203462) | Ammonia-oxidizing marine archaeal communities from Monterey Bay, California, United States - M1 200m 32315 | ecosystem: Environmental > Aquatic > Marine > Intertidal zone | place: USA... | reverse complement strand
AGATGTGACTCCAGTAATATATCCGCGAACCACCATTTCCACTTGTATTGGATCACATCTTCTAACTGTCCATACATTTGGATGAGGGCGCCTCATTACATGATTAGCAACGATGTCTGCCGTTTCTCCGAACCACCAATCGGCTAATTCAACTAAAGCTTGGCCCTTAAACGGAACTGTTCCTAGAACTCTATCAAATGCTGATATCCTATCTGTAGTTACCATTGTTATGGTATCTTCATTAACGTAATTATCTCGAACTTTTCCTCGATAAAGTTCTCCCTGATCATCAAAATCAGTTCCTTCTAAAGTATATTTCAATTGCTGTTTTAATAAGTCGCGGTCCATGTATAATGGGCTCATTGCGCAAGGGACTAAAAGAACCACTCCCATGCCATATTAGCCATATGCTTAGTAAAACATTGAAAAATAGTGCTGAACATCTTTTGAAACCTGTTGCTATAATCATAGGTAAATTAGGAATCAAACCAAATCATATTACTGTGATGGGGCTTATTCTAACCTTTTGGGCTGCATGGTTTCTTTACAACAAAGAAATATATCTTGCATTTTTCATTGGACTTATTGCTTCTTTGTTAGATGGAGCTGATGGATTGGTTGCCAGAGTTACTGGAACCTCTTCAAAGAGAGGTGGATATCTTGATGCTGTTCTTGATAGATATGCTGATTGTGTTGCCTTTGGAGCATTGATACTAGGTGGTTGGATGGAACCAATAGAAGGACTTGACTTCATATCTGGTGAAATGTGGGCAATGGCTGCCTTGATTGGAGCGTTTCAAACCTCCTATGCTCGTGCTGCTGCAGAAAGATTGGGGCTTTCACAAGAAGGAATTGGAATTATTGAAAGACCTGAAAGATTATTTATTTTTGGAATAGGGCTTTTGATTGGAGAACTAATGGGTGATGTTGAAGTAATTATTACATTTGTTGTTGCATTATTAGCCCTATTAGGCAATTTAACTGTGATTCAAAGAATGACTCATTTCTGGAGAGAAGCTAAAGATGACTAAATCTAATGATTTAATTAATGAAAGTATTGTTTCTTTTTTCTTTCTGGGAAGAGCGCCAGTAGCTCCAGGAACATTTGGTTCTTTGGGATCACTAATATTTGCTTATTTAATTGTTCAAAACATAGACCAATATGCAGGATATCTATTATTGAGCTTAGGGTTGATTATGTATTATATTGGATTACAAGTTGCGCCATGGTGTGAAGAAAAATATGGAAAAGATCCTGGTATTTATGTACTTGATGAAGTCATTGGTTATTTAATCCCAATAAGTCTTTTACTAATTCTTAATTATGACCTCACTCAACGTATTTGGATTTTGTCATTTATTGCCTTCAGAGTATTTGATGTTTTGAAAATATGGCCTGCAAAAGATTTAGAAAAAATAGAAGGAGGACATGGAATTTTGTTAGATGATGTTGCTGCAGGATTTCAAACTTTAATTCTGGTTTTACTTTATCTCCAATTTAATTCTTTCTAAAAAAAGCCGCCGTTTAATTTTTATTCCGGTCTTAAACTGTTAGTTTAGAGTTTTATGGTTACTGAAATAGAAATAAGAGTTGGTCTAAAAACTGGAATGGCAGATCCTGAAGGTGCTAACGTGCAAAAAGCACTTGATCTTTTAGGATTTGAGAATATAAACAAAGTTGAATCGGCAAAATGTTATCGTATCATTATTGACAAAGAAAAAGATGCTGCGCTTGAATTAGCTGAAAAAATGTGCCAGCGATTATTAGCGAATCCAGTAGTTCATAATTATACAATATCGGTGGCTGATTAATGCTTGAACTGGTACCTAAAACCAATAATGTATTTTTCGTTAATTTAAATGAAGACTTGAATGAAGTTGTAGATAAATTAGGACTTGGCCTTTTACCTGATGAGATTTTAAAAGTGAAAGAATTTTTTCAAAAGCAAGGGAGAAAACCAACTGATATTGAACTTCAAGCTATTGATCAGGCTTGGTCTGAACATTGTTGCTATAAATCTTCAAAACCAGTTTTAGAAGAAACTGTTTTTGGATTAGAATCAACTAAGAAGGTAATTGCTAGAGAAGATGCAGGCATTATGGAATTTGATGATAAACATTACTATGCTGTGGGGCTCGAATCGCATAACCATCCATCTGCATTGGATCCTTATGGAGGATCTGCAACGGGCATTGGTGGAATCTTACGTGATGTGGTATGTATGGGTGCACAACCTATAGCACTGGTCGATCCTTTATTTTTTGGTGATTTGGATATTTCACGGAAAAAATTAGCTGATGGTGTTAAACATCCTCGATATTTGATGGGGGGTGTTGTTGCAGGAATACGTGATTATGGTAATAGAGTAGGAGTACCTACTGTAGCTGGCCAAGTATCATTCCACCCTAAATATACTGGAAATCCTCTAGTAAACGTAGGATGTATTGGATTAGTTCGTAAAGATTTAATGATACACAGTAAGGCAGGAGGTGTTGGTGATATTTATATTCTAGCTGGAGGAAGAACTGGGCGTGATGGAATTCATGGTGTAACGTTTGCATCTAGAGATTTAGATGCAGGATCGGAAGATGACCTTGGAGCTGTCCAACTAGGTGATCCAATAACTAAAGAACCGTTAATGCACGTATGTTTAGAATTGAATGAAATGGCTCTTTTAACTGGTATGAAAGATTTGGGCGGAGGTGGATTATCTTGTGTGGTGGGTGAATTAGCCCTAGATGCGGGATTTGGTGCAAGAGTTGATCTTGAAAAAGTTTTATTGAAAGTAAAAGATATGCCACCTTGGGAAATTTGGGTGTCTGAATCTCAAGAAAGAATGATGTTTACTGTGAAACCAGATAATGTAGAAAAGGTACTAGAAATATGCAAAGCATGGGATGTTGAAGCTGTGACGATTGGTGAAGTAATCTCAGAAAAAACAAATATTGTACACTATAATGGCGTCGAAATTTTAAACCTAGATTTGAATTTTACGACTGGAGGGCCCGTCTATAAGAGGCCATATAATCTACCCGAATATAAAACCGATAAAGAGAAAATAAGACCCACATATCCTACTAATTTTACTGATACGATTAATGATTTAATTAAAAAACCTGAAGTTGCCTCAAAAGATTGGGTAATTCGGCAATATGATCATGAAGTACGTGGAAAAACGGCACTAAAACCAATTCAAGGGCCAATTGGAAAAGATGTTCCTGGTGATTCTTCTGTGCTTAAACCAGTCGATAATTCTTGGAAGGGGCTTGCTCTAACATCTGATGTTAATCCATACTTAATGGAAGCAAATCCATACCATGGAACTATGAGTGCTGTAGAAGAAGTATGCAGGAATTTAGCGGCAGTTGGAGCTAGAATAGACTCACTAGCAGATTGTTTGTGTTTTGGAAATCCACGCAGACCTGATATTATGGGTCAATTCAAAGCTAGTTGCGAAGCTTTGAAAGATGCAGCTACTGTTGTTGATGTTCCATATGTTTCAGGTAATGTTAGTTTGTATAATGAAACTGCTGAAGGTGCAATTCCGCCAACACCTGTTTTGATGGGAATTGGATTAGTAGAAGATATTCGGAAATGTGTTACTAGTGATATGAAAAAAGAAGGGAGCATATGGATTGTGGGAGAAACTAAAGAAGAAATGGGTGCAAGTCTATATTACAGAAATTTAGAACTTGAAAGCGCAAATGTACCAACAACAAATTTTGAAGAATTTATGCCAAGGATGGAACAATTAGTTCAAGCAATTGAAAATAATGAAATTGTTGCATGCCATGATATTTCAACAGGTGGATTGGCGATTACGGTAATTGAAATGTGTATGAGTGGAATAGGGGCAAACATTGAACTTACTAGTGATTTAAGAGCTGATATTGAAATGTTTAGTGAATCAAATGGGCGATGGATTGTTCAAGTCGCTCCAGGATGCGATGATAAATTTGCTAACCGCTTTGACTATGCTAAAAAAATTGGAAACTGTGGTAATGAAATTGTATTTACAAAGGATGGAGAAATTCTTTCTAGATTAGACATAGAACAAACAAGAAAAACTTGGACGGATCCAATATGGGACCGCTTGGCGTAACCTTTTATTCCACTTCTAGAATGAAATAATAGATGTCAATTGAAGCGATACTAATTTTGTTTATTTTCATAATTGCCTTTGCCTTAATTTTAGGAGAAATTGTTGACCGAGTTTTAGCTGCATGGGGAGGTGCTGTTGGTATGCTTCTAGTTGGTACCTACTATGATGCTCTTACTTGGTGTACTGGAGGCGGCCATGGAGGCCACGGGAATGTTTGCGAAAACAACCTTTTTGAGGCAATTGATTTCAATGTAATTGGCCTACTATTGGGAATGATGATATTTGCTGGAATGCTAGAAATTAGTGGTTTCTTTGAATTCGTAGCAATCAAAGCTACAAAATTATCTAAAGGCGACCCGTGGCTTTTAGTTGTTTATCTAGGTACATTTACTACTATTATTTCTGTTTTTATCGATAATGTAACTGCATTAATCCTAATTGCTCCAGTTACTTTGAAAATATGCTCGAAAATAAATATAAGTCCAATACCTCCTCTAATTGCTCTTGCTATATTCTCTAATACAGGAGGTGTTGCAACTTTAGTTGGAGATCCTCCTAATGTTTTAATCGCATCTTACACTGCTGAACGTGATTTAGGTTTTGGTTTTCTTAGTTTTATCCAACATCTTACACCTTTAGCAATAGTTGCGTGGGGTGCTACACTAGGATATATGAGATACCACTACACTGAATGGCGAGAAATAAAGCCACAACATGTAGAAGAAATATTGGAAGAAGATGAATGGGCTGCAGTCAATAATGATGTTTTGATGTACCGAACCCTCGGTGCCTTAGCTGTAACAGTTATCATGTTTGCAGCTGTTGAATTAATTCATATAGATTTAGAAATTTCTGCAGTATCTCTAGGTGGTGCAGGTATTGCAATGTGTATTAGCATGATAGGTGTTACAAAAGATAAACGCCTTGACATACATGAAGTTATACACAAAGTAGAATGGGCCGCACTACTATTCTTTGCCGGGCTTTTTGTGATGGTTGGAGGACTAGAAGCTATGGGTCATTTGGAGGCTATAGCAAACTGGATGTTCGATAATTTTGGCCCTGGTGGGAAGAGATCAAGCGATCCTGTAGTATTAGTTATTGTTCTCATTTGGGTTTCTGCTATTGCATCTGCAATTGTAGACAATATACCTTTCTGTGCAGCTATGTTACCTGTAATAAATCAATTAGGTGAACTAAGTGAAGAGGTAAATGTTATCCCTCTTTACTGGGCTTTAGCTATAGGCTGTGGCTTCGGTGGAAATGCAACACCAATTGGATCCAGTGCTAATGTTATGACTATTTCGATTAGTGAAAGAGGAGGGCACAAGATTTCAACTAGAGAATGGTTAGGTGTTGGAGTTCCAGTGATGCTAATTACGTGTACTATTGCATCAATTGTAGTAGCTATATTTTACGACTGGTTTACATGGGCCTGAATCTGAAATTGCCTAATTCAAGTAACTAATATCACATTCAGTACATACGCCTGTTTTGGATAAAGGGATTTTACAATCTGGGCATTCTTGTACTTCCCAAAATGTTTCAATCCAAGCATCTACTAACTCTGGCTCATCTGCAGTTTGCATCATCTCTAATTCATAATGCCCTTTTTTTGTGATGCTGTAAACTTTACGGAATTTGTCTATGTCTAAATTTATTTTATTTTCCAAATTACTATTTTTAGAAGAATAATACGGAGCTACAAAGACACCTATAACAAATGAAGCCATGTGCGTCTTATGGCCAATACCATCTTCAGTTCCCATTCCGACATAAAAAGTTTCCATAGCCACAAAAACTAATGTTGCAAGGAACACAGGTACTCTATGCATAAAAATAGGGCCTAAAAGCATTGGAATCTCATCCCTAGGGTAGAGTAAGGCAAAACCACCCATAATGCCGAAAACGGCCCCTGAAGCCCCTATATTGATGGTTTCTAAACCACTTTGATTCCAAACTGAAATGGAACCTGTGATTAATGAACCAAGAATTCCGCTTACTACATATATTCTGAGAAATGAACTTGAACCAATCCGATCTTCAAAAGGAACTCCCAATAAAATCAGGATCAGCATATTCAATAGCAAATGCATTGGGCCTGCGTGCATAAACATTGCACTCACTAATGTAAGTAATTCTATGCTTGGTGACTCCAAGTAAGCTGACTTGAACCCTAAACTAACAAAAGCATCTACAGCCATACTTGGTTTCAATAATAAAAGAACCCACCATGTGGCAAAAATACCAAAGTTGATGAACACTAATGATTGTGAAACCATGAACTGATTGCGTTTGCAATAGTAGGACACTCCAATCCCAACTAAGACTAGAATCAGAATTCCCCAATAAGAAATTGGTTCTGACATATTACCTAGCTAATCCCTCATTGAATTAAAGCTGACGCTAATACTTTCCGTGATCGGATTAAGAGAGGCTTTCGAGCCTCTCTTATCCTTCATTGACTTACTTCGTCTATTCTTCTTCTCTGCGTAGTGATGCACCGATTGCTGCAACCATTGCTGCTACAGCCAAACCAATGATTCCTACTGCGAAAGATGGAGTAGATGCCTTGTTCTTAACAATGTTAAGTGTACCAACTGCATCATTGTCTTCTTTTTGGTTAAGGTACTCATCTTGAGACTTAATTCCTGCACTCTTATCCATTTCTTCTGCTAGAGGATTGATTTCTGCATACATGTCAACAGTTTCAAAGTCTTGAACTGTTGTTCCTGGGATGAATGTTTCGTCCCAAGTTGCTGTTGCATAATACCAAGTTTGATAGACGCCATCATTTTCCAATACTGGTTTAGGAGCCATTACATCGATAGTTGTTGAAGCTACACGAGTCATACGCTGAGTTCCTGTTGGAGTAGAGTATGCATCACCGGTAGGATCCATTACATAGAAAACAACCAATACATCAGATGCGTAGTTACCTTCATTCCATGCTTTGACCGTTATCTCTATGTTATCGCCTTCAATTACACTTGCTCGATTGAATGTCATTTCGCCAAGTACAAACTGTGAAGGTTTGATGAATAATGTTGCTGCTATAGGTTCTCTTAGAGATTCATCATCACCATACTGTCCATTGATTACAACATCGAACTTGCGGTTACCTGCTGGTTCACCGGATTCAGAATTATAATCTGGAGCTACGAAACGGATTGTGACCATTGCTTCATCATCGGGATCCATGTCAAATTCATGAGTCCAAGTTCCATCTTCATTTTGCGTTTTGATAATGGAATCAAATACTACTCCATTCATCATAACCTCTATGTCTATATCGAAAGCTGGACCACCATATGATTTACCTTGAGCATTCACTTCTGGAGTCATACCGAATGAACTAGATACAGTTCCTATGTTCTTAACAAAGTAATCCATCTCAACAGCTAAACTTGGGAATATATCGTAGGTTAACTTACTGACATCATCTTTTGTCAAATAGAATCCAGTATCGAGTGTTCGAATTACTTGAACACCGCCAATATCGGCTGTACCTTCAACTCCGCGAGCGCGGAAAACAAAAGAGTATGAATTATCATCAGACGGGTCATACTCAAGACTATTGTATCCTAGTTTCTTTGAATTCAAAGATATGTAGTATGGGTTCCAATCTGATGAATAAGTTAACGAATCTCCAACCTCGCTGTGATCCATTCCATCCATTATTGTGAATCCGTTAGCAGACCATAGACCTAATGAATCAGAATCATCTATTGATGAACCTTTCTTTTGTGCATATACGCTAATTGAACTGTCATCTGACATGTCAAAATTAGCCCAGAATACTAAGAATGATTCCTTAGACCATACCTGTACATAGTTTGTTCTAACCATTTCATCTGCATTCTGACTGGAAACTACAGTGATTGACCCTTCCATCATTGGATGGAATTTACAGTAATAACTGAAGATTCCAACTTCATTGAAAGTCATTGAAAAACTTTCAGAAGGAGCAATATCGAAAGAATCGAATTGTGAGTTCTTGTCAGTTACAGTATGTGTACTTGAATCAGTATTTGTCCACGTAACTGTGGTTCCAAGCTGAATTACAGGGTCAGCTGGAGTATATCCTACACCTGCTGCACCAATGTTTACATCCAAAGTATCTGTTGCAATACCTGTCTGATCCCATGCAACTCCCATTGCACCATCTCCGACAGATGAAGGCTCATTAGCAGTAGCTGCCCAGTTTTCACCGCCAGTTAGAAGTGGAGCTCCCATGTCTGCACTCTTTCCTACTATCAACATGTGACTTGCGTCATGATTTGATGAGAATAAATCAGATAAATCAGTTCCATCTGCATTTGTTATTTTAACACCTGCAGTGTAAACTCCAGCTGTATCCATACCTGGATAAGTAAAGTTGATCTGTGGAGTTGATTCCCCAGCATATGTGTTACCTAATGAATCATAGTAAGCCATATTCAAACTACCTAATGTTTGTGATGCAGACCATACTTCAGTACCATCTACCTTATTCACGTATGCAGTTGCAAAAGCTGAAGTTACAGTTCCTGAAGGCCCTAGATCTCCCGCTCCCTGATTCTTGAAAGAGGTTGAGAATGTTGCTTCTTCACCTACTTCTAAAGTATAAGGTGTTGAGTCAGAAGTCATGTCAAGGTCAAAACCAAGACCATAAATTCCTACGCCATCAATTTCCCAAGATGTTTGGTAATTGTAGAAAGCGCCACCTAATCGGAATCTGATTTGTAATGTATCAAATCCAGCACCAGTGAATGAATCTAATCTACATTCACTACTTACAAATGCACCACCTGAGTCCATAACAAATGCTTCCTTTCCTGCTAATGGATTACCATAATATGCATAATTGTAGACAACTCCACCATATGGTTCACCGCCTGTTACAGACAGTCCAGTCCAAGTAGCACCTTCGTCAGCACTAATTTCAACTCTACCACCATCATAGTAGTAGTTAGCCCATGTATACTCATAACCTTGGAAGAAGTATTTGTGATCAAAGACTAGCTTAGCTGATGTTGCTTTTGAAAGATCAAATACTGGTGAAACTAAACTTACATCGTCACCGTTGTAAGCTTGACCATATGCATCAATTCCAGACCACCAGACTGGTGCAGTAGTAGCTCCAGTTGTTGCTGAAGGTCTAAACATGAATCCTTCGGCCGGTCCACCATCTTTCTGAGCACTCCAACCAGAGTTATACATTATTCTACCATTGTCGTCTACTTTCTTCTGATTCGTTGTATCATCTGCAGTAGTTCCTCCGACTGTGAACATAGTCTCTCTAGCCAAACCTAATGAATTATCACCTGCAAACTCATCAATACCGGATGAAGGATTATCTCCAATCCATGTATCAAAAACAATTTTGTATTGTCCTGGAACTTGGAAGTAATAATCGAGACCTACAGTTTGTGAAGCTCCACTCATGAATTCACCAAGTGTTCCATCTCCTGTGATGTCCCAAGTCTGTGATTTGGCTACACTAGCCATTCCAGTTCCTGTGAAACTCAATGAATCAATGTGCCAGTGTTCTCCATCTCCAGGCCATTGATAACTGTACATACCAGTAATGAATTTGATTCTGACGTCATCCATTCCTGAATAAGCTGCCATATCAAAAGTAGATGAAACATATTTATCTTTATCATCACCTGCTCCACCGGAAACTCCTGAACAGTCACCACAGTGAACAAATCCTTTTTGTCCATACAATGGATTACCGTAACCTGCATAATTGTACATTGTTCCAGGATATCCGCCTACTGGCTCAATCATAGAATATGTAGTTCCGCCATCCAATGATATCTGTACTTGACCACCATTATAGGATGTATATCCTGCATAATAATCGAAGTTATATCTGTGTTTTAATGTTAATGACAAATCAGATTCAGTACCAGAGAAATCCAAACCAGGAGTTACTACTTCTGTAGAACCTCCTCCATAATACATTTGGAATTCACCACCATCTGGACCCCAAGAAGTACTTTCATCGCCATCTCCTTCATCATCATTTAGAACGAATCCAGCCTCTCCATAAGTTCCCCAATTAGGACATGAAGTTATGTTACAGTCGTCGCTAGAAGTCCAACCAGCTGTTATTGCTTCACTTTCGCTTGCATAAGATTCGAAATCTTCTGACATAGCATACGTTTCAACACCAATAGGACCTAGCTGAAGCCTTACCTTTGTAGCTCCACTATCTTGGTTAATTAAACCTGCATTGATTACCTCAGTTTCTATTGCTACTGTTGAATCCACGCCAAGTGGATCTGGTAAATCAAATCCGTTGAGACCTACATTGTTGTTGTAAACTAATCCAGTAACTGCCACATCGTCAACACGCATGAAAGAATCGTAGTAAGGATAGGCTGTTGGTAAAGTACCCCAACCTGTTACAAACCGAATCTTAACATCTGGATTGCCACAATATTCAGTTAAATCGAATGTTGCCTTCTTGAATCCTTGTGGATCTGGACTATAAGTGAATCCTGTTGATGATCCATAGTATGCGTAACCTTTCTGGCCTCTCAATGGATTATTGTAATATGCATAGTTGTAAATTACATAATATTGTTTTTCATTATCTGCATCTGGCGTTAAAAGATTCCAGGTTGTTCCACCATCTGGTGAAGCTTGAACTTGGAAACCATCATACGTGTAGTATGCATAATATGCAATATACATTTGTAATGAAGCTTCGACTGGAAGTGACAAGTCCATTGATGGACTTGCGGCCCAATTATCTGCAGGAAGTGGAGATTCATCCATTCTGTGTCCACTGTCCATAGAATAAGAACCACCATAAGCTGAATCATCAGCTACACTCCATGATTCTCCTGAACCATACCTAATCTTACCGTAAGACCAGTCTGACCCGTCGCCATCCTCAAAATTATCTGAGAATATTACATACTTAACATCACGGAATTGGACATCACGATTATTAGACATATCCTGATCTCCACCATTATCTGGAACATTAACTAGAATTCCAACTTTATCTCCAACTTTCATTCCTAAGTCCATTGGTTTGAATGCGTCATTTTCAAAGAAACTAACTGTAGCTGTTTCTTTGAAACCTAAAGAAGTAACAATTTTAGTTTCTTCAGCATACGTCACATCAGCAACCTTCATAGTTACTGAGACATCATCTAATCTGAAGTATGAATTATAGTAATATGTATTATCATACTGATTGAAACCTACAACCCATCGGAATTGAACTGCATCATAACCTGCAAAAGAGGTCAAATCTAACCCCATAGTTTTCCATGGCGCTACTTGCGTATTGTAAGTATATGCAGCATTTGTGTTATAATAGGTCCATTGTTGTTTTGAAATATCCATTGGATTTCCATAATAATTAGAACCAGTTCCATAATACTCACCTTGACTAAAAGCTGTACTTGGAATGTAGTCCCAAGTTGCACCGCCATCCGTTGAACTTTCCATTAATGCACCTTCATACAAATAATAAAATTGGTACGAAATCTTGAACGACATTGTCATTCCTACTGCATCTGAAGTGTCATATATTGGCGTTTTCAATGCTGAAAGACTTGCAGGATTAGGACCTAAAGTTGCTGATGGTGTAGAACTATAATCTGATCCACCAGTAGTTCCTTCATGGACAAATATTTTATCATCCCAATTAGCGAAATTGTAGTAACTGTAAGCATAATTAGTTGCAACATAAATGTCACCAGATGATGTTACAGCCATTGAACTTCGATATCCATTAACTGAATAAGAACTGAACAATGTATTAACTGAACCACCAGAGGTAGATAATCTCTTGATTCCACCATAATAACTGCTATAGTAATATCCAGTAGTATATACATAATCATCAGATACAGTTATAGAACTGTGATATCTAGAATACATGTATGTTTGTGAATAACTTGATTGAGAATACCCTCCACTGCCATCACGGTGATATTCTCTTACCGTTCCAGAAAAATCTCTGTAAGCAATCCATAAAGATCCATCTCCGTCTTCATTGACATCGATATCTTGTGCATATGAATAAGCTGAAATACCACTACCATATGAGAAATCTGTACTTTTAGTCATATCAGTTGCATCTAAAACTATAACCTTTCGGTAAGATGCACTGGAATAAGTTTGTAAAACAAATACTTCACCATCATAATAAGTTAAAGCAGTTCCATATTTCACATTTGTTGTATTACAGAGTGGGGCAGCAGATACATCTGACATAAGCCATTTACATACTTTAGTCATAGCATTATAAGTGCCTGAAGTTCTTGCTAATGTATAATAATTTGTTCCATCTTCAGTAACATCAATATTCATATGTAAGTAATTATGCCAGTATGGAATTATCTCTGTGACTGTATTAGTCGCAGGTGATAACTTCTTAAGACTGTCATCTCCTGGATTGGAAATTAATATATCTGTTCCATCATAATGTATCTTTTGATTATCATCGAACATTCCGCCCAATGACTCAGATTTACGACCGGATGACCAAGCGCCATCATCAGCACCTTCATCTCCTTCGTTATAATTACCGTTTCCATCATTCAAAGCTTGTGTCCAACCATCTACTCCTTGAATTGATTCATGTGTAAATCCTTCAGTGTTTGTTCTGTCATCAAAAGTGTAGTCTGTAGTTTCTTCTTTAATACTAAAAACTTTAGCACTTACTGAAATATCTGTTTCAGCTATTGGTTCACAATCTCCAGCTGTATCACAGTTTACACCATTGTTAGATATGGTTGCACCCATTTGGTTGTTATCTGCTAAAGACACCGGATCTGGAATATTAGTTGCTTTTAAGCGAATATCATTTCTTGCTGGAGGTGGTGGTAAAAATTCTACCGTTGATCCACCATTATCATCAAGCGTATTGAAGGCCACAGGGGAATTTCTGTAAATATATTCTAAACCTACTGAATTACCTTCTGGTTTTCCTTGGATACCTGTTGTAGCTTGTTCATTATCACTACCATATCCACCATTGGTATCTTGGTAATTAACTGAAATTTTATTTGAACCTTCATGTAATATAATTTGCCAAGTCAATGCGTCAGCTGCTGCTGCGCCAGGACACTGGTAAACTGAAGGATACCAAGCACCTTGGTCTTGGTATTGAACAATGAATTGTCGGTTAGGAGTAGTACCTATTGTGTTGTAATAAACACCTGCAGTCGGATTACTACTTCTACAAAAACCGCCATCAAACCAAGCTCCTGCTACTGCAGCGTCACCTAATTGACTGGCTGGGATATGATAAGAAGTCCATTGATTAGAAACAGCAGCGCCTAGAGTAATGTATCCATTATCTCCGCCGTTACCCCATTTTGTATATTCTTTTTCATATAACTCAAAGGCAAACGGAAGATCATATGGTCCCTGACCGCCATCTGTACTTGAGGACAACAATGTTGTTGTGCCTGCGGTACCGATTAATTCAGTCCAGGTAGCATCTAATCCAGCTTCGCTACTATCTTTAAAAGTATAACCGAAAGAATCGCTTCCGGTTCTTGCCGATGCCTCTGGAGCAAAGAGCACAAATGTGCTTCCT
>Ga0315328_10000861_pt1 | contig 13664 bp, 14 predicted proteins | sample M120032315metaG_FD_203462 | JGI IMG/M metagenome (GOLD analysis project Ga0315328, IMG submission 203462) | Ammonia-oxidizing marine archaeal communities from Monterey Bay, California, United States - M1 200m 32315 | ecosystem: Environmental > Aquatic > Marine > Intertidal zone | place: USA... | reverse complement strand
ATTTACAGAGTTATTTGAATCAGAAACAACTTTTCGTTCAAAAACAACATTTTCATAATTATTTTCCTGGATATTTTGTTGAAGAAGTTGAAAATTAGATGATTCAGGTTCAAATGCAAAAACTTTACCGTTAGGACCAACTTGTTTAGCAAGTAATAATGTATAATATCCAATATTAGCACCTAAATCAATAACAACATCACCATCATTGATTTCATTTTTAATAATGTTAGTTTCTAAAACTCCATAAATGCCATTTATTGAAAGATCTAAAGAATCAGTTTTATCCAAAAATATTTTATGTCCTTGTACATAACAGAAATCAGGTTTTAAAACTAATTTACATTTTTTTATAATTTTATTAATTGGATATATTTTTCCAATGCCAATACCATTATTAGTATTAAAATAAATTCGATATTTTTTATAAATTTTGAAAAGAATTCTCTTAATCAACATAAATTAAAAATCAACAACATACTTAATTATATTTCGAATTATTTTTTTAATGTATTATTTTAAAAATAAAAAAATCAATCATCAAAATTTGATTTCAATTTGGAAATTATTCTAATATCTTCTCCAGATTTTTTATTTCCTATTATTTTAGGATAATAGGGGTAAAAATCTTGTTTAAAAAATTTGTTTGATAATTTATTTATTCCACCCTGTATTTTTTTTGGAGGAGCAAAAAAATCACATCGAATTATTTCATAACCAGATTTAATTAAAATATTCTGTAATGATTTAGCAGAAAAATTGAAAGCATGTGGTGTTCTTGTAAAAGTTCTATAATCATTCTCTTTCTCTACATTTGGAACTTCAATGAAAAGTACTCCATTTTCATGAAAATTTCTTTTTAATTTTTTTAAAAAATTGATTGGATCAGAAAGATGTTCAAATACATGACTCATCCAAATTAAATTAAATTTTGATTCTAATTGAAAATTTTCAGCAGTTGCTTCAATTATTTTACATTGCTGTAAAATTTGTTTTAAATTTTGAACATTTTTTTTATCAGGTTCAATTCCTGTTACATTATAATTAAGTTTGTCAAATTCTAATAGTGATTCACCTCTACCACTACCAATTTCTAAAATGTTAGAATTTTTTAAATATTTTTTTAAGTATCGAAATTGTGATCTCCATAATTTTTTTCTTCCATGAGAGTAATTATCAGGATCATTTTCATTAGTCATATTTCTATGAATATCCCAAAAATCTTCTTCATAATATGTTGAAAGAATAGAATCTAATTCATTTTGGGATTTACCAGTTACATATAATTTACAATTTTGACAAATGAAAATAGGTAATTTAAGAGAGACGTTATCTGCATAAAATTTAAAATCAGAATGATCACATGAAATACATTTTTCAAGTCTATTATTCATTCAAAATTTTAGTAAATTAAATAGAATTTATTCTTATTCAATATAATAAATTAAATTTTAAAGGAGAACTTTTTATTGATATCAATAGTTTTAGGTTAAACATGACTAAAAAAATTAGAGTTGCATTCATTTATCATAAATTAAATATATTTTTGACAGGAGAACATTTTGATAATACATATTATCATTTTTATATGAACGCATTAAAAAGAAATGAACAAATTGAAATGTCATATTTTCCTACAAACAAAGAATTTGATGCTGAAATTTTAAAAAATAATTTTGATATAATTTTGTTATGGGGAAATCAACCATTTGGAATGCCAGAAAATATAAAAAATATAGAAAAAGTAGATATTCCAGTAATTGTAAATGCTACAGATGTAAAAGATGCAAAAAAAGCAATCCAGTATCATAAAAAATGGAAAATTGATTATTATTTTGATTTTTATCCTAAAGAATATTTTTATGAATTATATCCTCAAAATTTCAAATATGAGACCATATTTTTTGGTTTAGAATCATCATTGTATCAAAACATCAGTCCTTTTAAATCCAGAATTAAAAATAAAATTCTAAATTCAGGTGCAATAGGAAATACAAAAATTATTTCAAGAATAATTAATAATATTTTAGATCCTAAATGGAATGCCCTTAAAGGATATTACTTGAGAACAAAATGTAATGAATTGCCATATGTTGATTATACTACAACATTGAAAAATGAATTTGTAAATGATAAATATCCTTTACTCTTACAAAAATATGCTTCAGCAATAGCTGCTACATCAGATACTCCTAGTATAAAATATTGGGAAATTCCAGCTGCAGGTTGTTTAACATTTATGGAAATTACTAAAGAAAATAGAGGGAATTATTTGGGTTTTATTGATAACGAAAATGCAATTTTTATTAATAAAAAAAACTATAAAGAAAAATTTAAAGAATTTTTAGATGATTCTGAAAATCCAAAATGGGAAAAAATTGCAGAACAAGGAAGAAAATTTGCATTAGAAAATTTTACTAATGATAAAGCTGTTGAATCATTAATTAAAATAATGAAAAAATTAATTTAAAGAATTTTTTGAATTAAATTAAAATAACAACAAAGAATACAATATTTAATGAATAATATTCTTGTAACTGGGGCATCAGGCCAAATAGGAAAAATTCTTGTAAAGAAATTTAATAAAAATAAAATTGTTGGATTAGACATTATTCAATCAGAAAAAGCAAATTTCCCATTTATTGAAATTGATTTGAAAAATGGAAAAAAATTAAAAAGATGGAAAAAAATATTAGAAGAAGTTAACATACTGATTCATTTAGCAAGCACAGTTAATTCTAGTCAAGATATAATTAAAGATGGAATAAATAGTATTGATTTAAACATTCATGCAACATTAAATTTACTCCAGAATTTACCGAATTTAAAACAAATATCATTTGCAAGTTCATACATGGTATATGGTACACCTAAAAAAAATCCAGTGTTGGAATCACATTTCACAAATCCTGAAAATACTTATGCAGCAAGTAAATTATTAACAGAAAAAATTTTGCGAGTTTATTCTGAGAAAATGAAAATAAATTTCACAATTTTAAGATTTATGGGAATATATGGAATTGTTTCACCATACATTAAACAAGCGATTCCTTCATTTATAGAAAAAATTATGAAAAATGAAAATCCAGTAATTTTTGGTTCTGGAAAAGTTAAAAGAAATCATATCTATATTGATGATGCAATTGATGCAATTATTACAAGTATCAAAAATAAAAAAAATGGGGAATATAATATTGGGGGATTTGATTCTCCAACAAATTTAGAAATAATTAAAATTATAAACAAATCATTAGACATGAAAATCAAACCAAATTTTAAAAATTCTGAAAATAAAGAACATAGTTTTATAGCAAATATTGAAAAAGCAAGATCAATACTACAATTCAATCCAAAAATATCAATTGAACAAGGTATAGACAAAACAATTCAAAAATATAATGATAGAGGGTATGGACAAAAATTTTAAAAATAAAATAATTTTAGTTACTGGTGGAACAGGGCAAGTTGGATCTTTTTTAGTAGAAAAACTTTGTAAAAAAGGAGCAAAAGTTTTTGTTATTGGAAGAGACAAAAATAATTTAAAAGAAATTGAATATTTAGTTAAATTAAAAAAAGTTATTTTTTTAGAATGTGACTTAACAAACATTAAAGATTTTACTAAAATTTCAAATTCATTAAAAAAAGTAAATTTTTTGATTTATTTAAGCTCAGAATTAAATAAAATGAAATCAGATATTATTGCTAATGCTAATGATGCAATAGATCTTAATGTTAAAGGTGTCATTCATCTTCTAAAAATTACACCGAACATTAAAGGAATTATTTATGCTAGTAGTACATCAGTTTATGGAAAAACAAATAAAAATTCAATTAATGAAAAAAATATTACTAATCCGATTTCATTTTATGGGTGTAGTAAATTAGGTGCAGAGAAATATTTAGATATTTATTGTAAATATAATTCAATTTTATTAACTATTTTACGTTATTCAACAATTTATGGCCCAAGAAATAGAACAAATCAAATAATTCCAATTTTAATTAAAAAAGCATTAAAAAATGAAACAATTACATTATCAGATAAAGGGAAAACAAAAAGAGATTTTGTATATATTGATGATGTAATTGATGTGACGATGAATTCCATAAATAATTATCAAAATGGAATTTTCAATATTGGATCAGGGAAAGGGATTACTATGTATAAAATTGCAAAAACTATTTTAAAATTAACAAATTCAAAAAGTGAGATTATATTTGATGGAGTTTCAAATAAATTGAATTTTGTAGCAAATATTGAAAAAGCAAAAAAAAATCTTAATTTAAGATGTAAAACTAATATCGATAAAGGGATATTAAATGAAATTAAATGGCACAAATTGAACTGAATTTGTAATTTTTCAAATATTTTTTATATTGATTAAAAATTATTTATATATGGAAACAGTAAATAAAAAAATTCATAAAATATATCAAAAATTTTATTATCAATTATTAAAAAGGCATTTTTTTGCAATTACTGGGCCATGGAGAGTTTTACCAAATTTAATTGTGATTGGCGCAGTTAGAAGTGGAACTACATCACTATTTCATTATTTTAATGAACACCCATGTATGACATCATCATCATATGATGAATTAGGTTTTTTTGATAATAATTTTGAATTAGGATTAAATTGGTATAAATCACACTTTCCTACAAAATTTCATAAACAAAAAATAATTTCAAAATTTCAAAAATTTTACACGTATGATGTAACACCATTTTATATTTGGAATGAAAATGCAGCAAAAAGAATTTTAGATACATTACCAAATACAAAATTAATCGCATTATTACGAAATCCAATAGATAGAGCATATTCTAATTATCAATTGTCTGTAAGAGATGATGAAAAACAAAGTTTTGAAGAAGTTATAAAAAATGAGATGGAACAAGAGGGAAATTTCAAAACAAAAGCTTATGGTTTACAAAATTATTTAGCAAGAGGAATTTATGTAAATCAATTAGAAAAATGGTATAAATTATTTCCAAAAAAAAATATTTTAGTAATATCTACTGATGAACTAAAAAAAGATCCAGAAAATACTTTAAATTCAATGTTTCAATTTTTAGATATTCCAAAATATAAAGTTAAAAATTTAAAAAAACATAATAAAGAAAATTACAAGTCTATGAATAATGAAACAAGAAAATTTTTAGTTGATTTTTTTAAAGAAGATAATAAAAAATTGTTTGAATTAATAGGAAAAAAATTTGATTGGGATAAATGAAAATTAAAATATTTAATAATGTAATAAGAAATTAAAAATAAATGAAAGATAAAAATTCTGAAATAGAATCAAAAATAAATGAAGAAACAAAAAGATCAAGAGATCATCTTAAAAAAAGTAAATTTTTGAAAAATAAGATTATGAAATATCCTATTTTGTATAAATTTGCTAAATTTATTTACAAAAATTATATAAATATAATAGGTGAAACCCGAGTTTTGCCGGATTTCATTTTATGTGGTGCCCCAAGATGTGGAACTACATCAATTTATGAAGGATTATCAGAACATCCTGATATTTTTAGTGCAAAAGTAAAAGAAATTTATTTTTTTGATGGAAATTTTCATAGAGGAGAAAATTGGTATCGTTATCATTTTCCTTTAAAATTAAAAAAATTTGTTATCAAAAAAATTTTGAGAAAAAAATTTGTTACAGGAGAAGCAACTCCATTTTATCTCATACACCCTCATGCAGCTCAAAGAATTAAAAAAATGAATTCAAAGACAAAACTAATTGTAATTTTGAGAAATCCTATAGATAGAGCATATTCACATTTTAGTTCAGCAATAAAAAATGGAAAAGAAAATTTTTCCTTTGAAGAAGCAATCAAAGAAGAAGAAAATAGGATCAAAGGAGAAATGGAAAAAATGATTGATGATGAAAGTTACTATAGTTCTGAAATATATTATAAAAGAGCATATTTTCTTCAAGGGCTTTATTACAATGATTTAAATAAATGGATGAAGATTTTTCCTAAAAATCAATTTTTAATAATTAATAGTGAAGAATTTTTTAAAAATCCGTCCAAAAAGTTTAATGAAATTTTTAAATTTTTAGAAATATCCCAGATAAAGAATAAAAAATATGTTCAATTTCATCTGGGAAAATATTTACCAATGAATCAAGAAACTAGAGAACAATTAATTAAATTTTATAAACCCTATAATGAAAAATTATATAATCTTATTGGGGAAAAATTTGATTGGGATAAATAGAACTAGTCATCAATTTTATGTTGACAATTATAAGCATGTTTTTTATGTTTTTCAGTTGCCATTTTAACAGTAGGGGTATATTCATCATACTTGCCATTTACAAATGAATTCATGATTTCATTTCGATTTTTATTTTCAGTACTCCACCACATAGGATGAATTAAAATTTGCATTTTTTTATAATTTAAAAAATTTTGACAAAAACAATTTTCTCTCCAATACATTGCACTATCACTAATGTATTTTCTTTCAACCACAAATTTTTCTGAATATGCATTTTTCACATTTGAAGGTAAGTCAAATTGTAATTGAGGAGGAAACCCTATTGATTCATGTGCAGAAACTGCATCAATTGAGGTATCAAAATGGTGATCAAGTATATCAATTTGTTTTTGAATTGTTTCAGTAGGATCTAGAGAACTTTTAATAATAAAATTTTCATCATAATGAAGTCCAATTTTATGACCTAATTTTAAAATTCCACGAATGAATTTAGAAGAATCTATACTAAATGGATTATAAAAATCAGAAGTGAATAAAATGAAATAAGTTGATTGAATTTCTAGATCAGATTCAATTTTTGCCATAGTTAGTGCAGCTTTCAAAGAACAATCAACATCATGTCTTAAAATTACATCATTATCAGAATTATCACTAAACGATGAGAATTTCCTTTTTTCTTTAATTTTTACTAATGTTTTTTTATAATGATCATATGAAAAATCACAAGAATTCATTGACATGTTATAGCATTCATATTTTTTAGTTTAAATAGATTGTTGACTTTTATGATAATTGTCTACATCATCATAACTAGAAAAAATACCATTGTTATTTTCAACAATTTTCTTTAAATCAATAAAGAATTTTCCTCCATTTGAATAAAAACTAACATCATAAGGGTGCTGGCATAAACCTAAAAAATAAGGTTTTCCAGAATTTTCAGATATTTTCTTTGCTTCAGAAATAATTTTTGTATAATATTCAATTATTTTTTCATATGAAAAAGGAACATCGTCAGGAATTATTTCAAATTTTCCAACATGTGAAACATAAGGAGAAAATATCACATCCTGCCAACCCATAGAAGGGATTTCTAAAATTTTATTTTTATAATAATAAGGTTGACGTGGATTCCCATCAGGATAAATCAAAGGTGCATTAATAGAATCATTATACCCTCTAAGATCAGAACTGATGTATTTTACACCTGCTTCTTTCATTTTATTCAATAATGATGTTTCTCCGATAAGTCCTTGATAATGACCTAAAGGAGTACGAAATCCTCTATGAGGAATCAAAATTTCAAAGATTTCATTAAAAATAGAAGTATTAAGTTGATATTCTTCAAAAACTTTTTCAGGAGTCATCGGTATTTTATCAGGTCTAGTAACAATTTTTTTTAAAACATTATGAGAATAACTATGATCAGCAATTTCAACCAATTTATTTTCAATATCAAAAATATTTTTTAATTTTTCAGAACCATATTTGTAATTCATACTTCGAAGAAAATGGCCACATATGAAAAATGTCCTTGGAAGTTTTAATTTATTTAAAACATTTGAAATTTGTTGAATTGAGTTAATTTTTCTCTCTGCCATTTCTGAACCTTCTTTAGATACAATAAATGCATCACGAGGTCTATCACAATCAAATCCAAGCATTAGAACAACATTAGAATTATCAATAAAATTAGTCATAATAAATAATTAAAAATTAAATATGATATATAGATTTTTTAATGAAATTTAACAAAATCATAATTAAAGATGGATAAAAAAATAGAAGAAAGATGGATAAAAGGAACAAAAGAATTAATCAAAAAACTTGAATCAAAAAAAGTAGATTTTAAACAATTTGAAACAATAGAACTTTTTGGAAGGGATGGCTCATGGCAAACATCAGAATTTGCCAAAATCGTTAAATCAATAGAAATATGGGAAATTGAATTAAAATGGGAAGAAAAACTTAAAAAAATTCCAAATTCTACAATAAAAATTAAAGATTCAATTTCTGCACTCAAATCTGAAATTAATTTACCAAAATTTGATTTAATTTTAATAGATAATCCAATGAATATTTTTGGAAAGGAGAAGAATTGTGAACATTTTGATATATTTCAAAACATAAAAAAAATTGCAAAAGACGACGTGTTGGTGATTTTTAATGTGAATAGACAACCATTTGATTATGAAAAATTTCCTTTGTGGAAAAAAAGAAGAAATGAATTTTATGGAGATGTAGATACAAGTAACATGAAAATTAAATTTTTAATTGAAATATACATAAAAAAATTCCTAAAAATAGGGTTTAATACAATTTTTTGTACAAATGTTGTAAGAGTATTTTATGAAGGTATTGATATGACTCATTATTTTGCATATAAATTAAAAAAGATTTAAAATGATAGTCTCTTGCCATCAACCAAATTATTTGCCATGGACAGGTTTTTTTCACAAAATTCTAAAAAGTGATATTCATGTTATAATGGATACCAATCAACTTCCACGTGGAAAAGACTTTGTAGTTAGAAATAGAATTAAAACTGAAAATGGTTCCAAATGGTTAAGAGTTACAGTTTTAGAAAAAAATAAAATGGCCCAAATTAGAAATGTAAATATCAACAATTCTACAAAATGGAAAGAAAAGCACTGGAATTCAATAAATAATAACTATTCAAAATCACCATATTTTTCAGAATTTGAAGATCAATTTAAAAAAATTTTTCAAAAAGAATGGAAAAATCTTTTAGAATTAAATATGGAGATAATTTTTTTGATAATGAAAATTTTACGAATTAAAACAAAAATCATTATGGAATCAGAATTGAATATAAATACTTCCAGTACCCAAGAAATTCTAGATATTTTAGATAAATTAAATGCTAAAAAATATCTTACAGGTGATGGTTCAGGCTCTAAAAAAATTCTTGAAGGAAATGAAAATAAATTTATGGAAAAAAATATTGAAATCATTTATCAAAAATTTAATCCTCCAGAATATTCACAATTATATGAAGAATTTCTACCAAATCTCAGTATTTGTGATATGTTGTTTAACATTGGTTCAAAAAATACACGAAGGATTTTAGATAAACAATAATCAATTTAAAATTAAGGTAAATTAGGAGTAATTGATTTATCAATTAAATATAGAACTGAATCAGAAATTGTATGTTCTTTATGAGTATCATCAATAAAAATCTCAAAATCACCATTAAGATCAGAAAGTTTTTTCTGCAATACACTTTCATATGCAATATAATAATCTCCAGAAAAACAACAAGGATCATACTTGTTGAAAACCTGCAATAATTTTCTAGAATCACCATAACTACTTAATAAATATAATTCAAAATAATTTGCAATGTTATATAATTCAGGTAATGTTTGTTCATAGTCTCCAAAGTTTTTTTGAATTGAACGATAAGATATAGGTACAGAACCTGCAATCGAATAGGTATCAGATATTCTATCATCAATTGCAGAATAAATAATTGCAGTCCAACCACCACCAGACAAACCAACAAAATTATAAGATTCAAAATCGAATTGTTTGTCAACATAATTTAAAGACAAGAAAATAGGTTCTACAAAAAATTTGATTGGTGAAAGGTTAATTGAATTAATAAATTTAAAATGATTGTGAGAGGTTAATTGAATAGTTCCAAAATTTGATGAATCAATCATAGGTTGATTATTCATTCCTAAAAGAGGCATTGAAAATGCTAAAACGGAATATCCTTTATTTAAAAAGAATTCAATAGTATTTTTCCCATTTAAAAAATTACCAGAATGGCCTTGATGATATATTATCAATTTATTATTACTTTGTTCAGCAACAAAAAGATATGAAATTGAATTAATTTCAAAATCCATAACAGTTGTAATTCGATCAATTTTTTTCAGATTTTTGAGATCAACATAATTTGAATCATAAATATTAGAATCAACTTGTGGAATAATATTTTTAGGAAGATTATGTTTCCAAATATAATTTGTAAGTTCAGATCTTGTATTAAGAAGTTCATCTTCTGTAGAAAATCGAATTAAAGAGTTAAAATCATTTTCATAAATTGTAGAATTATCATCAATAGAATTATTGTTAGATAAAACAGAAATTTTTAATTTTTTTATGAAATCAAATGGAAAAATTTCAAAATGGACTACACTCATTCCATAAATGAAACTAAAAAAAATAAGCACAAATAAAATTATCAAAATAACATAATTCATAATTATAATATTATGTTTCTTTCATTAATTTTTTTAAGAGAATTAAATCCATTTTATTCTTTATACTACGTTCATTAACAAATTTTTGAAGTTCATCTTTTGTTTGGTTAAAATTATTAATTTCATTTTCTGTTAATTTTTTACCATCAGATAATTTAATCATCATTTCAATAATTTTTAAATTCAGTTGTAAATTTAATTCAGAATTTATTAAATTTCTTCTTACAAAAGGATTAGATTCAAACCCAATTGATGCTTCAGTTTTGTATGCAGGTGATTTTTTAAAATGTATATATCCAATTAAGACTAAAGCAGGAATTCCAATTATCGATAAAATAAAGGTATAGTGAGTAAAACTAGGAAAAATTTGTGTTAAAAAAGGAATTTTTTCAATAGCTAGATAATACGTAACAGTTAGTGTATTTATTGCAGCAAAAATAAATGCAAGATACGTACTCCAACCATTTCTAAAATAAAACCAGGCTCTAAAAATCACTGTTTTAAGCATTAATTTTATTTTTAATTCATGTATATCAATTTCACGGATAATAATTATGAGTTTCTGCTTAAACAATATTATTAATTTATGATTGTTAATTATTCCAAGAATTCATTAATATGAAGAAAATATAAAAAATAATGAAATTACTTGTTGCATATGGAAGTAAAGGGAAATATTTCCATTTAAAGGAATTTTGTAATGAATTAGAAAAATTAGGTGTAAATTGTAAATTAGTTAAAGATTCAGAATTTAGTAATGGATTTCCGAGTAAAAAAATATCAAGTTGGTTTAATGGAAATAAAAAATATTATAAATTAATTGAAGAATTTAAACCGGATGCAATTTTTGTAGACAGACAAACACATTTTGGATTACAATCAATTAAATCAGGAATTCCAACATTTGTTTTATTACGTGGTCATTATTGGCAAGAATATTTTTGGGCAATGAAAACACTTGGAAAAAATTTGAAGGTTCGAGCAATTATTTGGTATAGAAATAGAATTTCAGAAAAAATATTTTCAGAAGCTACTGCAATATTACCGATTTGTGAATATTTAGAAAATGTTGTAAAGAAAAAGTATCCAAATCAAAACACAGGGATATTTTTAGAAGGTATTGATTCAAAAAAATGGTTTAAATCAGAAACTATGGATTTGAATCATCCATGTATTGGATTAGTACAAGATGCAAATTGGTGGGGTAAAACAAAAGAACTTTTAGTTTTAGAACAAGTTTTAAAAAAAATGCCAGAAATAAATTTTTACTGGGTAGGAGATGGACAATATTGCAATAAAATTTTAGAGAAATTAAATAAATTTGAAAATTTCAAATGGTTAGGAAGATTAGAATATCCTGATGAAATAAGAAAATTTTTAGAAACTATTGACATTTATGCATTAATTACGGGAATGGATCTTGCACCTCTAACACTAAAAGAAGCACAATTAATGGAAAAACCTGTGATTGCAACAGATGTTGGCGGAGATAAAGAAATGATGGTAAATGAAAAAACAGGATTTTTGGTTAAAGAAGGTGATTCTGAAGATATAATAAATAAAATTTCACAGTTATTAAATAATAAAGAATTAGCAAAAAAAATGGGACAAGAAGGAGCAAAATTTGTTAAATCAGAATTTAATTGGGAAAAAGTTGCAAAAAATTTTCTCAATATACTAGAAAAACATACTAGAAAATTATAATTTTGTATTAGAATTCATTTCTTTTGTAATAAACAATCTATACCAAATTTCAAATGCTAATAATCCAAAAAATTTGTTAACATACTTTACATCTAAATTTGAATTATCAATATATTTTTTAATCCATTCATTACTAATCCACCCATTTTTAACAATTTGGCCATTTACCAAAAAGTCTTTACAAATTGAATGTCCAAAAGAGTTCCAAAGATTTATGGTATTTACATTAAAACCAAGTTTTTCTTTTGATATTAATGAATCAGCGTCATTTTGTTTAAGTAAAGTACGTAGCGGAAGTTTTCCAATATTGTTATTTTCATCATACTTGTATTTTTTAGGAATTTTTAGGCCATATGAAATCAAATCATCATTTAACAAAGGTGCCATAACATGAGTATCAAAACTTTTTGCAATTCTTAAATTGATAGGATTAAAGTTATACAATAATTTTCCATTATAATCAGCAACAAAAACTTGTTCTAATCTAGAAAGTGAATTATCAAAATATGGTAAAAGTCGGTCATATATTAAATCCCAAGAAAAATGGGATTTACTCGCAAAAATTGATTCTTGATCAGGAACACGGTCTCGTTCATGGCATGACAGGTATGCCTTAACTTTTTCTAATGGAGTAGAATCATTATCGGTTATTGATAAAAATTTTTTGTATCTAAATGTATATCCTCCAAAAATTTCATCTCCACCATCACCAGAAACAAGAATATTTGAAAGGGTTTTAGATTTTTTTACCACATAGTACCAATGTAAATCCCAAAAAGGCAGTTTAATTTGACTAATAGCTTTTGGTAATTCAGATAGATAATTTTCAAGAAAAATAACATGATGTTTTGCATCAAATTTTTCTGCAATTTTTGATGCATTTTTTGTTTCATCAACACTGTTTGCAAATTTAATTGAAATTGCATCTATTTCAATATCAGGGTTTGATTTTCGAAGTAGTGATAAAATTAATGTAGAATCTACACCTCCACTTAAAGCAATACATAATTTTTTAGAATTTAATGATTCTAGATTTTTAGAAATATCATTAATTATTAAATTTTCAATTTTTTCAATATTTGGAGACTCATTATTAGTTAGAAAATCTTTCCAAGTTTTTTTAGGTAAATTTGGAAATATGGATGGATCATAACGAAGTGTTAGAATATCTACAATTGCTGAAGGTGCTAATGAATGATTAGAGATTTCCACGTCCTAATCCTCTAAAAATTATTTTTTCGTTTTTGACAGATATAGGATCAATTATTCCTCTACAATCAATCAAAATTTTACTTTTCATTTTTGTAAAAGAAGAAAGTGGAATTTTTTTAAAATCATCATGACCTGTGACAATAATTGCTCCATCCATTTGTGAAAGTGTATTTTCAAGGTTTTCTTCAACTTTCAGACCAAAGACTTCAGATGAAAGAAAAAATGGATCATACACATGTACATTTACGCCTAATTTTTGAAATTTTTCAATTATATATTT
>Ga0315328_10000859_pt1 | contig 13688 bp, 6 predicted proteins | sample M120032315metaG_FD_203462 | JGI IMG/M metagenome (GOLD analysis project Ga0315328, IMG submission 203462) | Ammonia-oxidizing marine archaeal communities from Monterey Bay, California, United States - M1 200m 32315 | ecosystem: Environmental > Aquatic > Marine > Intertidal zone | place: USA... | reverse complement strand
CGAGCAGCTAGACAATTGTGGGCACAAATAACAAAAGAATGCGGATGTACACCTGAAAATCAAACACAAAGTCAACACGCTGTTACTTCCAATAAGACAATGGATAAAAAAGATCCTTGGTTTAATTCTTTTAATGCGACAGTTGCAGCATTCGCTGCTGGCATCGGTGGTGCAGAAGCAATTACTGTAATCCCATTTCCTCTTTCAGATGAAGTTTCCGGAGGAGAATCAGAAAGGCGCATGGCGCGAAATACCCAACTTTTGCTTGCAGAAGAAAGTCATATAGGGAGAGTTATTGATCCTGCTGGCGGATCTTGGTTTGTTGAGAAACTTACTGAACATTTAGCTCAGAAATCTTGGAAAATTTTCCAACAGATTGAATCTTCAGGAGGCATCGAAGAGGTTCTTAAAAATAAACAAAAAATTCAGGAACTTTTAAGAATTCGAGGCTCGAATCATGACTAAAATTCCTAATTTTTCCAAAATTGAATTCGATCAGACCACTGGAATGAGTGATAAGGAAATAGCACAACTCACTTCTACTAACCCAGAGCACCATAACGGTGAGCTATGGGAAACAGCAGAAAAAATATCAATCAACGACTATTACACCCACAAGGATATAGAAAGCTTAGATTTCTTGAATGGATGGCCGGGTTTAGCTCCTTTTTTGCGAGGTCCTCATGCGACAATGTATAAAACCAGGCCATGGACAATCAGACAGTACGGTGGATTCTCAACAGCAGAAGAATCAAATGCTTTCTACCGAAGAAATCTTGAAGATGGTCAAAGAGGAATTTCTGTTGCATTTGATCTAGCTACTCATCGCGGATATGACAGCGACCACCCTCGAGTAGCAGGTGATGTAGGCATGGCTGGAGTTGCAATTGATTCTATTTTGGATATGCAAAAACTATTTGACGGTATCCCACTCGACAAAATGAGTGTTTCAATGACGATGAACGGTGCTGTATTACCAATAATGGCTTTGTACATAGTCGCAGCTGAAGAGCAAGGAGTACCAGCGAAAGCATTAACCGGCACAATCCAAAATGACATTCTCAAAGAATTTATGGTTAGAAATACCTACATATACCCACCAGAACCATCGATGAGAATAATTTCTGACATCTTTTCGTATACAAGTTCAGAAATGCCTCGATTCAATAGCATTTCTGTTTCTGGTTATCACATGCAAGAAGCTGGAGCAACAGCAGATTTAGAACTGGCTTACACTTTGGCAGACGGAATCGAATATGTGAGAGCTGGTTTAAAAGCAGGTTTAGATATAGATTCATTTTCTCCAAGAATAAGTTTCTTCTGGGGGATCGGAATGAATTTTTTCATGGAAGTAGCCAAAATGAGAGCAGCCCGCCTTATTTGGGCAAGGCTGATGTCACAGTTCGAACCAAAAGATGAACGTTCTCTATCACTGAGAACACATTGCCAGACATCCGGTTGGAGCCTTACAGCCCAAGATCCTTATAACAATGTGATTAGGACGTGTATAGAAGCCATGGCTGCAACCCAAGGTCATACACAATCACTTCACACGAATTCTTTTGACGAAGCTTTAGCTTTACCAACAGATTTCTCGGCAAAAATCGCACGCGATACCCAAGTCTTTCTTCAAGAAGAAACCGATTCATGCAGAGTCATCGATCCTTGGGGTGGGAGCTATTACATGGAACGACTCACGATTGATCTCGCAGAGAAAGCAATGCAGCACATTGATGAGATCGAAAATTCAGGTGGTATGGCAAAAGCTATCGAAGCTGGAATTCCAAAATTGCGTATCGAGGAAGCTGCCGCAAGAACTCAAGCCCGTATCGATTCTGGACAGCAGTCAGTCATCGGGGTGAATAGATACCGCCCTGAGACAGAATCAGTGGTAAATGTTCTTAGAGTCGATAACGCTGAAGTTAGATCATCACAAATTTCTCAGCTTGAGGAACTGAAAGCCACACGTGATCAAAAACAGTGTCAGATCGCCCTTGAAGAGTTGACAAATGCTGCTGAAAAAAATCAAAACTTATTAGTTGCATCGGTGAAAGCTGCACGAGCGCGAGCTACGGTCGGGGAAATAAGCGATGCGCTTGAAAAGATTTTTGGACGCCATAGAGCGGAGGTAAGAACAATTTCAGGAGTATTTAGCAGTGAAGTAGGGGATAGTGAAGCCGTCCAGACTGTTAGAGATCGCGCTGACGAGTTTGAAACTGATTCTGGAAGACGTCCAAGAATTCTTGTTGCAAAAATTGGACAAGATGGTCATGATCGGGGTCAAAAAGTAATAGCCACTGCTTTCGCTGATCTAGGTTTTGATGTTGATATAGGACCCTTGTTTGCAACACCTTCTGAGACTGCTATGCAGGCAGTTGAAAATGACGTACATGTTGTGGGTGTAAGTTCTTTAGCAGCAGGTCATTTGACCCTGATCCCACAATTGAAAGAAGAACTTGAATCTTTAGGACGTGGAGACATTGCTATTGTGGTAGGTGGAGTGATACCTCCAGATGATTTTGACGCTCTTAAAGATGCTGGAGTTACAGCAGTGTTTCCTTCTGGAACAGTTATTGCTGAAGCCGCTCTTGAACTTTTAGAGAAATTGTCGTGAAGGTTGATCTAGAAGAACTGGTTAAAGGGGTTTTACAAGGAGATCGAACATCTCTTGGAAAGGCTCTTACTCTAGTCGAGTCAAATAGGTCAGATGACCGAGACATAGTTGAAAGTCTCTTAGCTCAGATCTCTTCAAAAACAGGTGAAGCACATCGAATAGGAATTACTGGTGTCCCAGGTGTCGGTAAAAGCACATTTATTGAAGCAATGGGAAGCAAACTCATAGAATCCGGACATAAAGTGGCAGTTCTAGCTGTCGACCCGACCAGCACTGTTAGCGGTGGAAGCATATTAGGCGATAAAACTAGAATGACTCGTTTAGCGAATGACCCCAATGCTTTTGTGAGACCATCACCCAGTGCAGGAACTTTAGGTGGGGTAACTAGAACAACAAGGGAATCCATGGCTTTGCTTGAATCTGCAGGCTACGACATAGTCATGGTGGAGACAGTTGGTATAGGTCAATCAGAAACTGTTGTAGCTGAAATGGTAGATATTTTTTTAGTTTTGATGCTTCCTGGAGCAGGAGATGAACTACAAGGAATCAAAAAAGGGGTTTTGGAACTGGCTGACATGATTGCGGTTAACAAAACGGATGGTGAAAATCAATCCAAAGCCTTTGAAGCAGCTAAGGACTATATTTCTGCACTTAGACTCACACAACCAGCGACTTCCAACTGGATGACCCCAGTAGTTAACTGCAGCTCAATAACAGGAGAAGGTCTTGATGAAGTATGGGAGAAAATTAAAGATCATAAAAAAATTCTTGAAAACAGCGGAGAGTGGATAGAACGTAGAAAAAGCCAAAAATTGAAGTGGATGTGGTCAATAGTAGAAGAGCGTTTATCTTCAGATTTGCATGATCACCCTTCTATAACTGAAAAAGTTCCTCAACTGGAAAAGACAGTCTTAGAGGGGAAAATCAGCGCTACAGCTGCAGCTGAAAGATTGCTTGAGATATTCCGAAAAAACTAATAACTCAAAATAGAAGTAGCTTCGATTTTTTTGAAATGAGACAGAGCGTTAGTGTTCGTACCATGGATCGTAGACAGTTCTTACGAAATGGACTCATAGGTGCAGCAGGAGTTGGGATGATTTCGACTTTAGATATGACTGCTGTGTCTGCCGCAGAGCCGGGAGTTGGACCTTATGGCTCACTAGAAGGAATTCAACCAGACGCCAATGGAATAATTCTGCCAGAAGGTTTCACTTCCAGAATTATTGCCACCTCTGGGGATTTAGTTCCAAATACATCTCATCAATGGCATATCTTTCCAGATGGCGCATCAACTTTCCCTGACGGAGATGGTGGATGGTATTACGTTTGCAATAGTGAAGTTTTTAATTTCATGACAGATTTTGAAGGGCATGGTGGAGTCTCATCCATACATTTCAATAAAAATGCAGAAATAGTTGATGCTTTCCCAATTCTGGAAGGCAGTCATTCTAACTGTGCAGGAGGTCCAACCCCATGGGGTACATGGCTTTCATGCGAAGAAGGTTTTTTCCCTCCGTTATGGGGCAAAGTCTGGGAATGTGATCCGACAGGACAAAATGCTGCAATTGCAAGAGATGCGATGGGATATTTTGCCCATGAGGCTGTCGCAGTCGATCCTGTAGATGAAAAGTTGTACCTAACTCAAGATAAGAGCAATGGGTTACTTTATAGATTCACTCCGGATTCGTATCCTGATTTATCGAGTGGAATTCTTGAAGCTATGTATGTCTCAGATGGGGAATATGTTACTTGGGGGCGAGTTGATGACCCGAGTGGTGTCTCTGTACCTACTGAGGAGCAAGCACCTGGAGCTTTTATTACTCCAGGAGGTGAAGGTATTTGGTATCACAACGGGTGGATATGGTTCGCTACCAAAACAGACAATCGAATCCATGCAGTTGATCTACGAAACCAAAAATATGAACTTATATGGGATGGTATTGACCCAGTTACGGGCGAAATGAATGATAGACAACCGTTAACTGGAGTTGACAACGTTACTGTGGAAGAAGGCTCGGGTGATCTATTTGTAGCTGAAGACGGTGGAAATATGGAACTTGTAGTTATAAGCCCTGAAGGAGAAGTCGCACCATTTTGTCGCCTTGCTGACCTAGCACACGATGGGTCTGAAATGACAGGCCCATGTTTTAACCCAAACAGAGATCGCCTTTATTTCAGTTCACAAAGAGGTCCATCAAACAAACAGGCGAGTGAAGTGGTTCCTGCATATACCGATGGAAATCATTACAAGGCCGGAGCCACGTACGAGATTTCTGGGCCATTTAGAGGAAGATTTGTTCCACCACCTCCAACTACTACTGCTGCGCCTACGACTACTACTGCTGCGCCTACGACTACTACTGCTGCGCCTACGACTACTACTGCTGCGCCTACGACTACTACTGCTGCGCCTACGACTACTACTGCTGCGCCTACGACTACTACTACTGCGCCTACGACTACTACTGCTGCGCCTACGACTACTACTGCTGCGCCTACGACTACTACTGCTAGGCCAACTACAACTTTGGCAAAAGCAATAGAAACAGCAGCTTCTGCAAAAGATGATAAGGGAAGTAATGGGGCACTTATAGGTGGAGTATCAGCCGCTGCCGCTGCTGTGCTTGCAGTAGTTGTAGCTATCCGTCGAAGGACAACAAAAGAAGAAAACCCCGCTGAATAAGTATTAGTTAAGTAAGGTCGGTTTAGCTTTGTTCAGGAGATGAAATGGACCGACGTTCGTTTTTAAAAAATAGTATTGCTGGACTAGCTAGCGTTGGGTTGCTTCTAGAAAGCGAATTGTTAGAAGCAGCATCTGGGGTTGGACCATATGGGTCAATTAAAGACAGAGAACCTGATGAAAATGGATTTATTCTTCCCGAAGGGTTCAAGTCGAAAGTTATAGCTATTGGTGGCGATCAAGTAGAAGGAAGCGATTACCAATGGCATCTGTTTCCTTCGGGTTCAGGGAGTATCCCTGATGGAAGCGGAGGATGGTTCTTTATTTCTAATAGCGAAGTAAATAACTACCTAACACCTAATGAGACATGGGGAGGTGCTTCCTCGATCCATTTTGATCGTTCTGGATCGATTATTGATGCTCACCCGATCTTGGCGTGGAGTCATTCAAACGCAGGAGGTTGTGCAACCCCCTGGGGGACATGGTTGTCATGTGAATCAGATCTATTTAACAAAGGAAAGGTATGGGAGTGTGATCCAAATGGTCTTGATCTCCCTATAGAACTTCAAGGAATCGGGCGAAGAAACCATGGCGATATAGCTATAGACAAAGAACGAGAGTGTCTCTATATGACTGAAAATCATAGAAGAGGACTTTTTTACAGATATGTACCTCACCAATGGCCTAATTTGAAAGATGGATTATTGGAAGCCTTGAAAATTGAAAGTGACGGATCTATTCAATGGATCAAAATTACAAACCATTTGGATGGAACTATTCCAAATAGAGAAAAAGTTAATGAAGCCAAGCTAATGGCAGGAGGTATGGGATGTTGGTATGAAAAAGATTCTGTATATTTTTCAACTAGATTAGATAATAGAGTTCATTCTATAAATATCTCGTCTAACCAGTATGAGGTTATTTGGGATGGAGAAAATGGAAGACAACCTCTTACTGGCATAGATGATTTAACCGTTGACCCATTAACAGGTGATGTTTTTGTAGCTGAGACCAACGGCAATATGGAGTTGGTCGTAATCACTCCTGAAGGTTCTGTTGAGCCTTTTTGCAGAGCCGCCGGTGAACAGCATGATTTCTCCGCATTGACAGGCCCATGTTTTGATCCGTTTAGAGAACGTCTCTATATAAGTTCTCAGAGAGCCGAAGGTAACCGCTTAGTTCGTGATGTCGTTCCAGCTATCAATTGGGGTATCGGTTCTTATGGGAGTCGCACAGGTATAACTTATGAAATTTCTGGTCCTTTTCGGACTATGACTATGAAAATTCCCACTACTTCGAGCACGATTCCTATCGATGCTCCTACTACAACTTTGCAACAAGATCTGCCAGTAGATACGCCTAATGAGGCTTTCCCTCAATCGGTTCCAGAGAAAATAGCAACTACTACAAGCACGCTAAAACTCTCCGCTGAAAAGGTAAAGGAAAAAAACATTAATGATGGCACAGGCGTAAAGGATTCGAATTCCTTGCTAGTAATAAGTTCATTTATTGGAGCCGCTATTTTTCTAGGAGCTGGAGCTGCAGCAATCAAATACCGTTCAAATTCTCTTATGAAATCAGATAAGACCCCCTAAAAAGGGGGTCTTATCTACGTCCGATTGGGGAATCGGGGGGGAGGGAACTAAAAGTCTTCGTTCATAGAGAACTCACCTTCAACACCGGTTTGGTAGGCAGTAACTGTCTTTTCGAAAAAATTTGTTAATTCAGCTACATCTTGAAGTTCCATAAAACCAAAGGGATTTTTTGAACCATAGATCGGTTCTATTCCGAGTCTTGCTAAACGTTGGTCTGCTACGAATCTTAGATACTCAAGAGTGTCAGCGGGAGACATGCCGTTAACACCCTGTCCTCCTAAGAGATCTTCTGCGAATTGATATTCACAGTCCACAGCTTCCTCTATCATTGTAGTTATCTGACTCTTAAAGCTTTCATCAAAGAGTTCTGGTTGCTCTTCTCTAACTGTGTCCACAACTGCAAGAGCAAAATTCATATGACAACTTTCATCTCTGAAAACCCAATTTGTGCCAGAAGCTAAACCATCAAGAAGTCCTTGGTCACGTAAAAAATAAACATAAGCAAAGGCTCCGAAGAAGAATAAGCCCTCTATACAAGAAGCAAAACAAATAAGATTCATCAGAAATGCTTTACGCTTTTCAGCTGTATCAAGTTCATCTAGATCATCGACTGATCCCATCCATTTGAAACAGAAATCAGCTTTTTTGCGGATCGAAGGGATGTTGTGTATAGCCGCAAAAGCTTCTTCTCTTTCTTCGTGATCTGGTATGTAGTTATCGAGAAGCGTTAGATAGAACTGAACGTGTAATGCCTCTTCATAAAGTTGACGTGACAGGTACATGCGAGCTTCTGGTGCATTTATGTGTTTATAAAGGTTCAGCACCAAATTATTCGCAACTATTGAATCACCGGTAGCGAAAAATGCCACAAGTCTCTTCACGAGGTGTATGTGAGCAGAATCCATTTTTCCGCTACGTAGATCATTAAGGTCAGTAGTGAAATCAATCTCGTCCACTGTCCAGGTATTTTTGATGGCGTCTTGGTACATCTCATAAAAATACGGGTATCGCATAGGTCTGAGTGTTAAATCAAAACCTGGCTCTAAAATATTGCTAGGCCGTGTTACTGGGGCGAGATTCGGTTGATCTGCTAGGTCAGCAGAAGGTTCAGGAAAAATTTCAGAAAGTGCCATTAATCGCACGCCTCACAAGTCTCTGGATTTTCTAAGGAACAAGCGACTGCTTCGGCATCAGTAAAAGTTGTCTCCGCAGACTCAACTGTGTCGTCGTTGTTCACAGTTGTTTTATTAATCTTGGTAGCTGGTCTAGATCTCAAGTAATAGGTCGTTTTCAAACCAGATTTCCACGCATGCATGTACATGGAACTAAGTTTTCCTATGGTTGGAGATTCCATAAATAGATTGAGAGATTGGCTTTGGTCTATGAAAGCGCCTCTTTCGGCTCCCATATCAATTAAAGATCGCATCGGTATTTCCCAAGCAGTTCTATAAATTTCTTTCAAATCATCTGGCATTTCTGCAATATCTTGAATGGAACCTTCTGATTGTTTCAGGGCGTTACCCATACTCTCGGTCCAAAGGGATCTTTTTTGAAGCTCGGAAACCAAGTATCGATTAATTTGAAGAAATTCACCAGACAGCGTTTCTCTCTTAAAGAGGTTCGAGACTTGCGGCTCTATGCATTCATAGCATCCTGCTATTGAGGCAATTGTTGCAGTTGGAGCAATAGCGATCATCAAAGAGTTACGAAGGCCATGTTTGGAAATTCTTTTCCTTAAGCTCTCCCAACGTTCCGGATTACTTGGTTCTACACCCCATAGGTCGAACTGAAGGTCACCTGAGGCTGCGCGTGTTTTGTCAAAATTGGGATGAGGGCCTGATGCTTCTGCCAGTTCAGTTGATGCCCAAAGAGCGTTGAAATAGATCTCTTCTGAAATCTTTTTTGATAACTCACGTGCTTTAGGGTCGTCGAAAGGCAAGCCTATTTTGAAGAAAACATCCTGAAGTCCCATCAACCCAAGACCAACTGGTCTCCAAGCATTGTTTGAATTATCTGCTTCTTGTGTCGGGTAAAAGTTTATGTCTATTACACGATCCAAGAAGGGGACTGCTGTCCGAATTACTTCTCCTAGACGATCAAAGTCGAAAGAATTATTTTTTACTAAGGAACCGAGATTCACTGAACCTAAGTTGCATACAGCGGTTTCGTCTTGATCCGTTACTTCTAAAATTTCTGTACAAAGATTTGATAGGTGCACAACTTGGTCTTCTTTGCCGGTCTGATTGCATTTAGTGTTAGACGCATCTTTAAATGTCATCCAACCATTTCCGGTTTGTGCAAGAGTGCGCATCATTTTGCTGTAAAGCTCTCTAGCAGGTATTTGTCTCACATAGAGACCCTCTTCTTCAGCCTTGGTGTAAGCAGTAGAAAAGTCTGAACCATACAAGTCTGTTAAGTGAGGTACTTCTTTAGGATCGAAAAGAGACCATTGCCAGTCCTTTTCGACTCTTTCCATAAAGAGATCAGGCACCCAATTAGCTAAATTTAAATGATGGGTTCGCCTTTGATGATCTCCGGTATTGTCACGAAGCTCAAGGAATTCTTCTATGTCTGCGTGCCAAGTTTCCAGATAAACGCACGCAGCCCCTTTTCTTCTACCACCTTGGTTAACAGCTGAAACAGAGCTGTCTAGAGTTTTAAGCCAGGGAATTATTCCATTTGAAAGACCATTTGTGCCTTTGATTAAGGATCCCTGTGATCTAACCCTGTGCCAAGCCACTCCAATTCCACCAGCGAACTTAGAAAGTTGAGCTATATCTGTATATCTCTTGTAAATACCTTCAAGACTGTCTTCCGGCGAATCCAGAAGATAGCAACTCGACATTTGAGGATGTGTGGTACCAGAGTTGAAAAGAGTAGGGCTAGATGGAAGGTATTCTAAAGAGGAGATTAATTTATAGAAACGAATTGCTTCTTCTGAATTATTTGACAGTCCACAAGCAACACGTAGAAAGAAATACTGTGGTGTTTCTATTACGAATCGGTTGTCTGGGTGTCTTAGAAGGTAACGATCGTAGACGGTCCTTAATCCAAAGAATTCAAATAGATGGTCACGCTCGTGTTCAATCGTGTCATCAAATTTTCGGGCGTTTGTAGAAACAAAGTCAGCTACTGATTCGTGTATCAGACCTAATTCGAAACCAATATCTATCGATTGAGAAAAGGAATGAATTGATTGATTTCTTACTTCTTTATCAATAACAGTTGAAAGGAGTCTGCCAGCCAACCGTGAGTAGTTAGGTTCTTCAACTATAAATCCCGCAGCAGTTCGAATTGAGAGTTCATCTAGCTCTTCTGTGGTGGCTCCGTCCCTTAGGCCAGAGATGGTTCTTGTTGCTACTCGCATCGGATCAACTCCATTTAGACCCGCACTACAACGTTCCACCGCGCGAACAATTTTGTTAACGTCGACTGGTTCAAAGTCGCCGTTTCTCTTTTTGACTTTCATGGCTGAACCGAATTCCGGTTCTTGTATTTGTTCTGTGTCCTCTAGATCTAGGCGGTCCTCTGCGAGCGCCATATTTAAATTCCCTTCCGTTTCCCCTTCTTAGAGATTTCGTTCGCCCAACCGTGGCTCGTTATGAGTGGTGGGATCCGCGATTTCGCTAAGGTTTATATTTCACACATGTAATTACACGTTTGTCAATAGATTATAAATATTTTTTTAAGAAGGAAAGTGTTTCTTGTAACGTTTATGGAGATATGACTATCGAAAAAGTCAGATCGTTGTTTTCAATTTCAACTTGCGTGGTTGAAGCTTCGGGGTTTTCGGTTCTTCCATACAGGATTTCTGTTGCCAGAATTTGACTAGCCACGTATTTCTCGAAAGTTTTGACACCTTCGAGGATGGTTTCTCCGCCATCAAGCCAGATTTGGATTCGGTCAGTTATCACTAACTCTGCATCTCGTCTAGCTTGTTGAACTTGTCTGATTACATCTCTAGCGATTCCCTCTTTAGCGAGGTCTTCAGTGATTTCGGTGTCTAAGACTATTATCGCATCTCCGGAACTTAGTGTCGCTGCAGTAATTCCTTCATGGGGTTGGAGCCCTAATTCAAACTCTTCCTCACTTAGTAAAACATTGGCGACTTTTGCGGTTCCATCGTTATTTAGTACCCAGTCACCATTCTTAGCGGCCACGAAAACTGACTGAACCTCTTTGCCTAATCTGGGTCCCAGTAAAGAACCGTTGGGTTGCAAATTATATGTTGCGTACTTATCCAAATCTTCGGTGAGTTCTATTTTTTTCACATTCACTTCGTCCGTGAGTAATTCAAGGAAGTTGTTTAATGAATTACTCTCAGGTCCTGCTATGACCATTGATGACAAAGGCAACCGTACGCGAATTCCTTCATCTTCCCTAAGTCTCAGAGCAGTTGATGCTGCGTCACGAATACGGTCCATATTTGCTACTAAGGCTTTATCTTCAGGAAGAATTTTGGAGTCCGGCCAATCGGTTAAATGAACACTCGACTCCCCAGTCAAACCGGTGTGAATCTCCTCCATGATCATTGGTAAGAATGGCGCTGACACTTGAGAAAAAATTTTAAGAACCGTGTAAAGAGTGTCGTAGGCGTCTTTCTTTTGGTTCTCGTTTTCTTTTGTGCTTTTTTCCCAAAATCTGTCTCGACTTCTTCTTATATACCAATTATTTAGCGCATCTATGAATCCTTGAATTGATTCGGTTGCCCCTGGCAGGTCGTACGATTCCATTTTACTGTCGACAGATTCAACTAGTTGTCGAGTTTTAGCTAGGAGGTAGCGATCTAATAAGTGCTCAGACTCTGTTCTAAATTCCGCTTTATAGTCATCAACATTCGCGTAGAGGGTAAAAAAACTGTAGGCATTCCAGATGGGCAATAGGACATGGCGTACTACATCATCTATTCCAATATCGCTTATGCGTGAGTCTCCGCCTCTTACAATATTTGCTGACATTAAGTACCAACGAAGAGCATCTGATCCTTGTTTGACAAAAATTTCATTTGGTTCTGTATAATTTCTCAGTTTTTTTGAGAGCTTTGCTCCGTCCTCTGCCAAAAGAATTCCATGGCAGATCACATTCTGGAAAGCAGGTCTATCAAACAAAGCTGTCGCTAGAACATGCAGAGTGTAGAACCAGCCTCTTGTTTGATTTATATATTCGACAATGAAATCAGCAGGAAAATGATCATCGAACCATTCCTTGTTTTCAAATGGGTAGTGAACCTGGGCAAAAGGCATTGATCCGGATTCAAACCAGCAATCCAGAACTTCTGGTACACGACGCATTAAAGACTTGCCAGTTGGATCATCAGGGTTAGGTCTTGTGAGTTCATCGATGAAAGGCCTATGAAGATTGTCTGGTTTTACACCAAAATCCTTTTCTATTTCTTCGATGCTTCCATAGACATCAATTCTGGGATAGTCAGGATCGTCACTTTTCCATACAGGGATCGGAGAACCCCAGAATCTATTTCTGCTGATTGACCAGTCACGCGCTCCTTCTAACCACATTCCAAATCTTCCATTTTGGACGTGCCCAGGGATCCAATTGATTGCTTGGTTATTAGCAAGAAGTTGTTCGGTCAGGTCGGTTACCTTTACATACCAAGAAGAAATCGCCTTATAAATTATTGGTGTATCTGTTCTCCAACAGTGTGGATAGTTGTGTTCATAGCTGTCATGACGGATTAATTTACCGTTACTTTTTAAGGTAGAAATAATTTCTGAATTGGCATCAAAAACGTTCATTCCCGCCCAGGTCTTTACTTCTTCTGTGTAACACCCTTTATCGTCCACAGGTACCACATCACCTATTGGAATATCGTTAGCTTCGCATACTGTTTGATCGTCTTCACCAAAACCGGGTGCCATATGCACTATTCCCGTGCCTTCTTGGTCGTCTATCCAATCAGCTTGTAGAACTTTGAATGCATCAGTCCGATACTCGAAAAAATCGAATAAAGGCTTGTAGCTCTTGCCAATAAACTCAGAACCTTTAATGACTCCAAGATCTTCCATGTTTCCAAGTTGCTCTTCGTAACGACTTAGAGCATTTTTAGCGATAATCCAGATTGTTCCATCGGAGTCTTTTCTTTTTGAATATTCGATTTCCGCTCCAACAGCTAAGGCAAGATTAGAAGGGAGTGTCCAAGGGGTCGTTGTCCAAGCTAGTAAGCGGACTTTTTCGGATTCGTTTTCTTTAGCTTCGAGATCGAAAGCTACTGTTACAGCAGGGTCTTGTCTTGGTCGCGTGGCATCATCGAGTCTGATTTCGAAATTTGAAAGTGGTGTTTCCGCTCCCCATGAGTATGGCATCACCCGAAATGCTTCGTAAATTAAATCTTTTTCCCATAGCTGTTTGAAAGCCCATATGACTGATTCCATATAAGAAGGATCCATAGTCTTGTAGTCATTTTCAAAATCAACCCATCTAGCTTGTCTGATTACAGTTTTTTCCCATTCTTCTGTGAAACGAAGAACTGATTCTTCACAGCGCTCATTGAATTTATCTATTCCATATTTAGTAATTTCACTTCGCCCGGAAACCTTTAGTTCTTTTTCGACTTCCATTTCTGCGGGTAAGCCATGACAGTCCCATCCGAATCGTCTTTCTACTTTTTTACCTTTCATTGTCTGAAACCTAGGAACTACGTCCTTTACATATCCGGTTAGTAAATGGCCATGATGTGGAAGGCCGTTAGCGAAAGGTGGGCCATCGTAGAATACGAATTCTGCCTCTTCGGGTTTATTGTCGACAGAAGCTTGAAACGTATTGTCTTTCTTCCATCTATCTA
>Ga0315328_10000855_pt1 | contig 13733 bp, 9 predicted proteins | sample M120032315metaG_FD_203462 | JGI IMG/M metagenome (GOLD analysis project Ga0315328, IMG submission 203462) | Ammonia-oxidizing marine archaeal communities from Monterey Bay, California, United States - M1 200m 32315 | ecosystem: Environmental > Aquatic > Marine > Intertidal zone | place: USA... | reverse complement strand
CCGCTGGACGTCTCGCGTGGCAAGGCGAGTGCCGCCGGCGAGCCGATGACGGAGACCAAGCGGCGCGGCGGCGTGGCTCTCTTTTGGACCGGGAGCGTCAAACCGATCGAAGACGAGAAACTCAAGGAGATTGATCGCCGAAAAGTGCCGGGCGGCGAGGAGGTGGTTTACGAGTACGACTGCGAACTGAAAGGCAGCGGCCGGTTGCGGCTGGACATGCTCATCATCGACAAGTTGGGCCTCAACCTGGCCTCGATGGACAAGGCTGCCATTAAAACGCTCGACCTGCCGTTTGCCACGGTGGTGCCGTTTATCGTGATGATCCTCGCCAGCTTGGTGACCAAGCCGAATAGCAAGGAGGCACTCGACCGGCTGTACGTGAAAATGAAAACTCCGGTTGATCCCGACCCAGCCGGCGACCGGGCTGAGATGGAGAAGAGCTACGCGCAGCCGGACCGGTTCGACGAGCGCAAGCTGTTCCCGGGCAGCTCGCTGGAGTTTCAGCGGCCAACCGCGCAGGATTTCTGGGGGTTTATCGTCTGCTTCGCCATTTGCTTCGGTATCATCGGACTGGCGATCCTGGTTTCCGGTATCGGTAGTTGATCGCTTGGCCAAGCGCTTGGCTTGTGGGCGGGATTGTTTATCATGCCGCGCATGTCGTCTCCCCTGTCCGGAGAGTTTCCGAGTTATCAGCCGCGCCGACTGCGCGGCTCGGCTGCGTTGCGCCGAATGGTGTGCGAGACGCGTCTGCACGCCGACCAACTCGTGCTGCCTCTGTTCGTACGGCCCGGCCGCAAGGTTCGCAACGCTGTGCCGTCGATGCCGGGGGTGTTTCAACTTTCGATAGACGAGACGGTACGCGAGGCCGCTGCGGCGTATAAAACCGGCGTCCCGGCGGTGATTCTGTTTGGTATCCCTCTAAAGAAGGACGAGCGCGCCTCCGGTGCCTACGCCAAGAACGGCATTGTGCAAAAGGCGGTGCGGCAGTTGAAACGCGAGCTGCCGGGGCTGCTCGTCATGACCGATGTTTGCCTGTGCGAATACATGAGCCACGGCCACTGCGGCGTGGTGAAGGAGAGCGGCGGGCGGGTGGTCATTGACAATGACACGTCTCTCAAGCTTCTGGCTCGCACGGCGGTGAGTCACGCCGAGGCCGGCGCGGATGTCGTTGCACCAAGCGACATGATGGACGGTCGCGTGCTGGCGATTCGCGCGGCGCTCGACTCGGGCGGCCTTGGCGACACGCCGATCATGTCGTATGCGGCCAAGTATGCCTCAGCGTACTACGGGCCGTTTCGCGATGCGGCGGAGTCGGCCCCGCAGTTTGGCGACCGGCGCAGTTACCAGATGGACGCCGCCAACGCGGAGGAGGCGTTGCGCGAGGTGGCGCTCGATCTGCGCGAGGGGGCGGACATCGTGATGGTGAAACCGGCCCTAGCCTACCTCGATGTCTTGTACCGGGTGAAAGCGCAGTTTGGCTACCCTACGGCGGCGTACGCGGTGAGTGGCGAGTACTCGATGGTGCAGGCGGCGGCCAAGCGCGGCTGGGTGGATGAACGAGCAGTGACGATGGAGTCGCTGCTTTCAATGCGGCGTGCCGGCGCGGACATCATCGTGAGCTACGCTGCGGTAAAGGCGGTGCGTTGGCTGAAGGAGGGTTGAACGGGATGCCGCGCCTGGCCAATCGCCTTAGCTGCCGCCCTTGAATTTTATCCAGGCCATGGCCAGTACGGCGATCACCACGATGGCCACGACCACTCCGAAAATGACGAAGTATTTACCGGACTTGTCGGACTTTTTGCTGAACCCTTTCGCCGGCCCTTTCGGGGCTGAATCGAGGTTGCCAAGTCGAACGCCCTGCTCGAGGTGCTTGTCGTGGGACTGGGCCTTCCGGGGGCCGTCGATTTTCAGCTCCACTTCGCCGAAAGCGATCACCTCGCTGGGTTGCAGCGGCGACTCGGCGACCTTGTTGCCGTTGATGTAGGTGCCGTTGGTGGAGCCCAAGTCGCGGACGTGCACGTCTGCGCCCCGCAACACCAACTCAGCATGGCTCCCGGAGACGGACTGATGCGGGAGGGTGATGTCGTTCTCATCGATGCGACCGACTGAAGTCGCCTCCTTCGTCAATTCAAACGAGGTCGGCTCGATTCCTTCGGTTAAAACGATCAGCTTGGGCATGTGCTCAGTCCGGGGGCGGCAGACTAGCTTCCCAAGTTGCTACAAGTCAACGGGTTTCTGGAAAACCGGCATGTGTTTCTGCCTGAATATCAGGCGGTCGCGGGGGCGGGGTCACCCAAGCCATCATCGAGCTTTGGCTTGTCGCTTTTGGGCGTGCCCGCTGTGGGGGTGGCGGCGTCAGCTCCCGAGGGGGGGTCAATGTCGGGCGGCCGCTCGGTGGGGATGAACTTGCCGGTGCGGACAATGTCCTCGACCTGTTTGCCGTCGAGCGTCTCGTACTCAAGCAGCGCGTTGGCGATGAGATCGAGCTTGTCGCGGTTTTCCCCGATAAGGCTCTTGGCCAGCTTGTAACCTTCGTCGATCAGGCGCCGCACCTCGGTGTCGATCTGCTGGGCGGTTTGCTCGCTGTAGCTTTTGTTCTGTGAAATCTCCTTGCCGAGGAACACGTAATCGTCGCTGTCGCCATAGAGCACCATGCCGAGTTTGTCGCTCATACCCCACTGGGTGACCATAGCACGGGCCGTGTTGGTGGCCTGCTGGATGTCGCTGGCTGCGCCGGTGGAGACATCGCCGGTCACGATTTCCTCCGCAATCCGACCAGCCATAGTCATCGCTATGGTTTCGCGCATTTCCTTGCTTTGGCGGTTGAGGACGTCGTCCTTGGGCAGGGACATCGTGGCACCCAGCGCTTGGCCACGCGGGATGATGGTCACCTTGTGCAGGGGATGGCACTTATCGAGCAGAACGTTGACAAGTGCATGGCCGGCCTCGTGCCAGGCGGTGATTCTTTTGTCTTCGTCGGTCATGGCCATGCTGCGGCGCTCGCGGCCCCAGCGCACCTTGTCGCGGGCCTCCTCGAGCTCGGGCATGCTGATGGATTTCTTGTTGGAGCTCGCGGCCAGCAGCGCGGCCTCGTTGAGCAGGTTCGCCAGTTCCGCCCCGGAAAACCCGGGCGTCCCCCGGGCAATGATGCTGAGGTCGACCTGCTTGGCCAGTTTCACTTTCTTGGCGTGTACCTTGAGAATTTCCTCGCGGCCCCGTACGTCGGGGAGGTTCACCGTGAGCTGCCGGTCGAAGCGGCCCGGGCGTAGCAGCGCGGGGTCGAGCACATCCGGCCGGTTGGTGGCGGCGATGACGATGGTGCCTTCATGAGTGTCGAAGCCGTCCATCTCAACGAGCAGCGCGTTGAGCGTCTGCTCGCGTTCGTCGTTTCCGCCGCCCAGCCCGTGGCCGCGTGAGCGTCCCACGGCGTCGATCTCATCGATGAACACCAGGCATGGGGTGCTCTTGCGGGCCTGCTCGAACATATCGCGCACACGGCTGGCGCCGACGCCGACAAACATCTCCACAAAGTCCGAGCCGCTGATGCTGAAGAAACTCGCGTCGGCCTCGCCGGCGATGGCCTTGGCCAGGAGCGTCTTGCCAGTGCCGGGCGGGCCAACCATCAGGATGCCCTTGGGGATCTTGCCGCCAAGTTTCTGGAATTTTTTTGGATCCTTCAGGAAGTCGACCAGTTCGGAGACCTCCTCGCAGGCTTCATCGACACCGGCCACATCCTTGAAGGTGGTTTTATTTTTCTCCTTGTTGAGCATGCGGGCTTTGCTCTTGCCGAAGTTCATCGCGCCGCGGCCCGCGCTTCGAATCTGCCGGATGAGTACAAGCCAGATGAGTGCAAAAATGATCAAGATCGGCAGCAGGTTCACGATGAACGCGGAGAGCAGGGTGCTTTTTTCGCGGGGCTGGAACCCTGCGTCATCAATAAGGTAGCTCTCCCGCCCCTCGATCAGCTTGTCCTCGAACGAGAACGGGACTTTGTTGCCGTTCTCGAGGTGAATCCCCTTGATGGTGCAGAGCGCGGAGGTGTTAGGTGGGGGGTACTCGATGTGGCCATCGATCACCTCGCCGCTCTCGATCCAGCCCTGCAGAGTGGTGTAATCGACCTTCTTAGCTTGGGTAGTGCCGGCTGTTTTGCCGACCTGAAAAAGCATCACGACCATGAAGATGCCCAGCGCCCAAAGCATCCAGGAGCGCGGATTTGGGAAACGATCCTCGCCGTCGGTCTTGGGTTTTTTCTCCCTTATTTTTGGCGGTTTATTGTCAGCCATTCCCTTCGAACAGAGGAACATACCATAACCGATTCTCTTGTGGCAACCAGCAAACAAAACTATAAAAGCAATAATCAGGCCGCAGCATTCGCTGCTTGGCCAAGCGGGGCTATTTGCCGGCCTTGGCGTCGGGCTTAGTCGCCCTTGGCTCGAACTCGAAGCCGACGTCGCCGTCCGGCTTTAGCACGAGGTATGCCTTGAACGGCCGACCGCGCTTCGAGATGAAGTTGGGGATCAGGTCCGTCCGGCCCTCCTTTAGCAGCTTGGCAACCTGTTGCTTTTCGATATCGCGCTTGAGGATCGTCTTGCCGGTGCGAAACTTGCACTGCCGCGCCTTGCCGGTGTTTTGTTCGCAGACGTAGGCTTTCCCGTGCTCGTAGACTGGGGCTTTGCACTTGGGGCAGGTGCCAACCGGATCCTGTCCGCTGAAGTCGGCTTCCTCTTCCTCTTCGTCGTTGCCGAAGTCGAACTCCACCTTGTGTTCGTCAGTCAGCTTCAGCTCCGCCGAGAAGGCGCGGCCCATTTTGCTGCGGAAACCGTCCATCGGCCCGATGCGGCCGTTGGCCACCAACTCGTCCGCTTCGGGCAGTTCGAACTGGCGCCCACCCATCGTCTTCCAAAAACTGAATTCGCACCCGTCGGCCTCGCAGTGGAACCGCTTGTACGTCTCGCGGACCAAGCCGCCGCACTTGGGGCAGGGCGTCTTCAGCCTGCCGTAGTCGCCCGGAACGGTATCGCCGTCGAATGCCTTGGCGGTGCCGACAAGTTTCTCGGTCATCGAGCGAATCTCATTCATGAAAGACTCGCGGTCGAAGTTTTGTCGCTCGATCTCCTTGAGCTTGAATTCCCACTCGCCGGTCAGCTCTGGTTTGGTGAGTGCGTCCACCTTGAGCGCCGTGAGCAGCGTGATCAGCGAGAAGGCCTGCGCGGTGGGCACCAGTTCCTTTTGCTCGCGCACCATGTATTTGTGGCGGATCAACTCCTCGATGATCGAGGCCCGGGTCGCCGGGGTGCCGAGCCCCTTGTCGCGCATCGCTTCGCGCAGTTCCTCGTCATCTACGCGCTTGCCGGCGTGCTCCATCGCGCCGAGCAGCGTGGCCTCCGAGTAGCGCGCCGGCGGCCGGGTGGCCTTGGCCTCGACGTTCACCTGGCTTGCATGCACCGACTCGGCAGCCTCGACCGGCACCAGGTGTCCGGCGTCTTCCTTGGCCAGATCGCGTCCGTATACCGTGAGCCAGCCCGGCTTCATGAGCACCTTGCCCTCGGTCTTGAACGGCTCGCCTTGCACGCGGGTGATGCGGGTCGTGACTAGGAATTCCGCCGACGGATAAAACACGGCGATGAACCGCTTGGCCACGAGGTCATAAATCTTCTGCTCCTGCTCCTTGAGCGTTGCTGGGGCCGGCTTGAGCGTGGGGATGATGGCGAAGTGATCGGAGACCTTGGCCTGGTTGAACACCTTCTTGTTGTCGCCGTGCACCCAGTCATTTTTCAGCACGTCGCTGGCGAGGCTGTCGTAGCGCGCTTGGCCAAGCGACTCGAGCGTTTGCTTCACCGTGTCGGTGTAATCCTCCGGCAAATAGCGCGAGTCGGTTCGCGGATAGGTCAGCACCTTGTGCCGCTCGTACAGCGCCTGCGCGATGCCCAGGGTGTTGCGCGCCGAGAAACCAAACCGCGAGTTGGCCTCGCGCTGCAGCGTGGTGAGGTCGAACAGCGTCGGCGCGGCCTGCTTGGTCGGCTTGCTCTGCTCGCTCACCTCGCCCGCCTGGCCGTCGCACTTGGCCTGGATGCTGTCCGCCCTGCCCTGTTCCCAGATGCGTTCCGCCCGCTTGTGGGCGTCGTCAGAATCTTTCTTGAACGCCTCGTCGAACCACCGGCCGGTGTACTCGCCGGCGGCGGCCCGGAAGGTGACGTGCACCTCCCAGTAATCTTTCGGCTCGAACGCGCGAATCTCCTTCTCGCGCTCGACCACTACGGTCAGCGTCGGCGTCTGGACCCGGCCGACCGGCGTCAAGTAAAACCCGCCGCTCTTTGAGTTGAACGCCGTCATCGCCCGTGTGCCGTTGATGCCGACGAGCCAGTCGGCCTCGCTCCGGCAGTTGGCGGCGCTGGCCAGCGGCTTCATGTCGTCGTCGCTGCGCAGGTTGGCAAAGCCTTTGTGGATCGCGGCCGGCGTCATCGACTGCAGCCAAAGCCGCGAGACCAATTTGCCCGCCGTTTTCTTCGGGTGCTTGGCGCACGCATACTGGATGATGTAGCGAAAAATCAGTTCGCCCTCGCGTCCGGCGTCGCAGGCGTTCACGAAGCGGTCGACGTCGTCTCGCTTGATCAAGCGCAGCAACACCCTAAGCCGCGACTCGCTCTTGGCGATCGGCTCGAGGTCGAAATGCGTGGGGATGTGCGGCAGTTTGTCTAAGGTCCACTTGCCGCGCTTGATCTCCTGTTCGGGCGGCACGATGATAGTCAGCAGATGGCCGACGGCCGAAGAAATCACGTACTCGTCGTTCTCGAAAAAGTCCTTCGACTTGTCACGAGGCGCCTTGAGTACTCGGGCAATATCGGTCGCGACCGACGGTTTCTCTGCGATGACGAGTGCTTTTCCCAAGATGTTTTTGGCGGACTGCGGTTTCAAATGGTGCTTGGCCAGGCGCGGCCAAGTCGTGCGGCGCGGAAAATGGAGAAAAATCAAAACCAAGTCAAAGACCAAAAAACCGGGCCAAGCGAAGTCAAAAACGGCACCGAACCGACTAAACCGCCTCAATCATTGGCCAGGGCGTTGATCTGGTTGGCGGCGAAACCGGCGCCGAAGCCGTTGTCGATGTTCACCACCGTCACGCCGCTACCACAGCTGTTGAGCATCCCGAGCAGCGCCGCCACGCCGCCAAAACTCGCCCCGTATCCGACGCTTGTCGGCACCGCGATCACTGGCCGGTGCACCAGCCCGGCGACGACACTTGGCAGCGCGCCCTCCATGCCAGCGACGGCGATGATAACGCTGGCCTCGCGTACGGTTGGCATGCTAGCTAGCAGGCGGTGCAGCCCGGCCACGCCGACGTCGTTCACGCGCGCGACGTTGTTGCCCATGAAGTCCGCCGTGACCGCCGCCTCGTCGGCGACCGGCAAATCACTCGTCCCGGCGCACAACACGGCGATGGTGCCGGGGCGCTTGGCCAAGCGCTTGGCCTCGACTGCGATACACTGCGCCGACTCGTGATGCACGGCATCGGGAAACTCCCCTGCGACGGCGGCCACGTGGTCGGCGTCGGCGCGGGTGATCAGCACGCGTTCCTCGCGCTCCATCACCTTGGCCGCGATGGCAGCGACCTGCCCTGGCGTTTTGCCAATAGCAAAGATGACCTCGGGAAAACCCTGCCGCAGCGACCGGTGCGCGTCGACCTGCGCAAAGCCGAGGTCGTCGATCGGCGCAGCGCACAGTAGGCGCAGCACATCAGCCTCATCGACCTCGCCGGCCTTGAAGCGCCGGAGCAGTTGGCGGGTTTCGCTTGGTATCACCGCCGGAGAATTAACACCGGCCACGCCGCGGCGTCACGCCGGAAACGCGCTTGGTCAAGGGGGGAATCGACCTTGACCGCCTCGGGGTCGGTGACTAGCCTCCGCGTCGCCAACGGTTGTCGCGCATGGGGTGCAGCGGCCGGCGTTTCCCGGTATTGGGGAGCGGGCAACGTTCAAACCCGGGATCAACGCACTGCAACTGTTCAGCTACCGTGGAATTCAAGGACATAAAAAGCATCGTCGACTTGATGAAGAAAAACGACCTCTCCGAGTTTGAGATGGAGAAGGAGGGGTTCAAGATCAAGCTACGCCGCCCCTCCGGGGAGGGCAAATCCGACGAGGTCCAGGTACAGCACTATTTGCCGCCGGTCGCGCCTGCGCCGGCCGAGGTGCCGGCCGCCGTGTCTGCGCCCGAGCCATCGACCGATCCCGAGATCAAGTCGCCGATGATCGGCACTTTTTACCGCAAGCCTTCGCCCGAGTCAGGGTCGTACGTGGAAGTTGGCGACACGGTCACGGCCGACACGGTGATTTGCATTATCGAGGCGATGAAGGTGATGAACGAGATCAAGGCCGAGATGAGCGGCGTGGTCACGGAGATTCTCGTCGAAGACGGCCGCCCGGTGGAGTTTGGACAGGCGTTGTTCCGGGTGCGTGCGTGATGGAGGACCGCAGTACGATCGTTAGCCAGGACCCACCGAATGTTTGAAAAAGTACTGGTAGCCAATCGCGGGGAGATTGCTGTCCGGGTTATCCGCGCTTGCAGGGAGTTGAACATCCGCACCGTGGCCGTGTACTCGGAGGCGGACTCAAACTCCATGCACGCCCAGATGGCGGACGACGCCATCTGCATCGGCGGCGCGGCCAGTGCCGACAGTTACCTGCGTATCGACCGCATCATCGGTGCCGCCGAAATCTCCGATGTCGATGCCATCCACCCCGGCTACGGGTTCCTCTCCGAGAACGCCCACTTCGCCGAAGTCTGCGAGAACTGCAACATCCGCTTCATTGGCCCGAAGTCCGCTGCGATGAACGCGCTCGAGGACAAGGCCCTGAGCCGTGAACTGGCCCGTAAGGCGGGCGTGCCGGTTCCGCCCGGTTCCGAGAATGTCGTCGATACTGAGCAGGAGGCGCTCAAGATCGCCAAGAAAATCGGCTACCCTGTGCTGATCAAGGCCGTGGCCGGCGGTGGTGGCCGCGGGATGCGTACGGCCCACAACGACATCTCGCTGGTTAAGGGCTACCACACCGCTCGCAGCGAGGCCGAAAAATCGTTCGGCAACAGCGGGGTATACATCGAGAAATACATCGAGAACCCGCACCACATTGAGTTCCAGATCCTCGGCGACTCCAAGGGCAATATTATCCACTTCGGCGAGCGCGACTGCTCCATCCAGCGCCGAAACCAGAAACTCATCGAGGAAACCCCCTCACCACTGCTCGAGGGCAAGCACAAGAAATTACGCCCTCAAATGGGCAAGGCAGCCATCAAGATCGCCCAAGCGGCCGAGTACACCAACGCCGGCACCGTCGAGTTCATCGTCGATGACAAGGGCAAATTCTACTTCCTCGAGGTCAACAAACGCATTCAGGTCGAGCACCCGATCACAGAGGAGGTCACCGGCATCGACCTGGTGAAGCAGCAGATCCTCGTCGCGATGGGCGAGCCACTGAAGCTGTCGCAGAGCGACATCAAGCCCACCGGCCATGCCATCGAGTGCCGCATTAACGCCGAGGATCCGTGGAACGATTTCCGGCCCAGCCCAGGCAAGATCGAGATGTACTACGCACCCGGTGGACGTGGCGTGCGTCTCGACAGCCACGCCTACGCCGGTTACACGATTCCCAGCCACTACGACTCGATGATCGCTAAGCTCATCACCTACGGCACCAGCCGGCGCGACGCCATGAACAAGATGAACCGTGCTCTCGACGAGTACATCATCACCGGCATCAAGACGACCATCCCTTTTGAGAAAGCCGTCCTGCACGACCCGGAATTCTGCCGCGGCGTCTACTCCACCAACTTCGTCGAGGAACTCCTCGGCGGCGGCCGGCGCGAACTCATCCAGGAGAAAGCCTGAGCCGCTTGGTCAAGCGCTTGGCCAAGTAAATGAATCTAACCACTGCTTCCTCACTCCTTCAGCTGTACCGCCGCCAAAACTTGCCAAGTCGGGGCGCTTGGGCGACCATTTCCGCATGAATCAACAGGGCCGCCCGAATCGGCGTGATTTCCTCAAGACCGCCACTGTTGCGACGCTCGGAGCTCTTGCCGCGGGTGCCCCCCGCCAAATACTGGCCAAGTCGGCCAGGGAGAGGATTGAGCCCACCGCCGACGCTATGATCGTCCTCTGGATGGGCGGTGGCATGGCTCATACTGAGACGTTTGATCCCAAGCGCTACACGCCGTTTGAAAAGGGCCTCTCGCCGGATCGAGTGCTAAGCACCTTCCCGGCGATCGACACGGCGGTGGATCACATTAAACTGACCAAAGGGCTAGAAAAAATCGGCTCAGTGATGGATCGAGGCACGCTCATCCGCACCTACAAGGCCGGCGACCTCGGGTTCATTTTGCATTCGCGCCACCAGTATCAATGGCACACCGGCTACGCGCCGCCGCAGACCGTCGCCGCCCCGCACATCGGTGCGGTGATTGCGCGCACGCTTGGCCCGCGCGACCCGGCCATGCCGGCGTTCATCGACATCGGTCAGCGGCTCGATGTCGGAGAGGGCGAGGAACTCAAGGCGTTCCACTCAGCCGGCTTCCTCGGCAGCGAGTACGGGCCGTTTCATATTGCCAATCCGGATCATGCGCTGAACACCGTTCGGCCGCCGTCTGGCATGAGTCAGTCGCGTTTTGCCAACCGCTACAAGGCGTACAAAAAATTGGTGGACCAAAGTCCGATTGGCCTCACCGGCAGTGACTATCAAAAAGAATCGCTCCTGCGCTCGCTCCACAACGCGCATCGCCTGTTGACCTCGCCCGCGGCCACGGCGTTTGATTTGTCGCTCGAGAAAAAGGAGGTGCTCGACACGTACAACACCGGCCAGTTTGGCCGCGGCTGCCTGCTGGCCCGTCGCCTAGTCGAGGCCGGTGCACGCTTCATCGAGTTAACCACCGAGTACGTGCCGTTTCTGAACTGGGACACGCACGAGAACGGTCACACGCGCCTCACCGACCTGAAGCGCCAGGTCGACGCTCCCATCGCCCAGCTCGTGCTCGACCTTGAAGAGCGCGGCCTGCTCGATCGCACCTTGATCGTGCTCGCCAGCGAGTTCAGCCGTGACATGCTTGTCGAGGGCAAGCCGGGTAACAAGGTGAAGAACCAGGTCAATGTTCCGGGTACTATCAACGAGTTGAAGCACTACGGCATGCACCGGCACTTCACCGATGCCGGCTCCGTGCTGCTCTTTGGCGGCGGCATCAGGAAAGGCCACCTCCACGGTGCGACATCCGATGAGCGCCCCTGCTCGACCGTCAGGGATCCGGTCGTTATCGAGGATTTACACGCCACTCTTTACAAGGCCATGGGGATCTCTCCCAAACTGGCCTACGAGGTGGAGAAACGTCCCTTCTACGTCACCCGTGACGGCCTCGGCCAGCCGATCGAGAGCCTCTACGGCTGATCCCAAGCCGAGTGCTTGGCCAAGGGAAGGCGGCAACCTGATGCCGTGTCTTGTCCATCTAAACCGGCGATCGATTTTAATATGACTCACAGGCTATTTTCCGACTTAACGCTCTTATTCTCACTGGCATTGAGCTGCTCTTTGTTCGCGCAAGAACTCTCCGATGACCGAACGGTTCGCGTTTTTATTTTTGCCGGGCAATCCAACATGGTGGGCTCCGATTCAAGAGTTCAGGACATCAAGCGTTACCCGCCATTTGCTGGATTGGAAAGCTCTCAGGAAAATGTCCGTTTTTCTTACTCCATTGGTCGCAAAAATAAAACCAACAGCAACGGTTGGGTGGATCTTCAACCGGTCAATAACACCGTCGGCCCAGAGCTAAGCTTTGCCCGAAAGGTTTCCAAAAACATCACCCCCCCCATTGCTATCATCAAGTGCGCGGCCGGCGGCACCCACTTGGGGGGTGATTGGAATCCAGACGAACCGATCCAATTCAAGATGTATCCGTTGACACTTAATCTGGTTAAATCCTCGCTGGCTGAGCTGGATCAAATGGGCATCAAATATCGAATTGAAGGGTTCATATGGCATCAGGGCGAAAACGATATGTTCGAGGAAAACTATATGACCAACTACGGAAATAATTTGCAGAATTTCATCGCAAAATGGCGCCGTGACCTGAACATCCCGAAGCTGAAATTCTACATCGGTGAACTCTGCACCAAGACGATTTGGGGCATGGATCTTCGCCCCCGCATGTACGCCATCAGCGAGGGGCAACGGGCAGTCACCAAAACCGATCCTTTTGCCGAATACATTCCGACTGCCCACATCGGAGTTGAGATCGGCAATCCTGTTGGCCTGCACTACCACTACGGCACATTAGGGCAATTGGAACACGGTGTGAACTATGCCGACGCTTATTTGAAAACGATCGGAAAACAATTGCTCCCGGCTCGTCCACTGAAAACTTGGCCTTATAAAAAAGGCACCAAGGTGAAATTATTCATTCTCGCCGGCCACCGTAATATGGAAGGTGAACGAGCCTTCGTTCAAGAAGTTGGAAGTTCAAAGAAGCATCAATCTCTCCTTAAAGACAATCCAGCTATCGCCTACAAATACAGTTTGGGTGGCGGTTACCGAAAATCGAAATCATGGGAGCCGCTTGGCCCTGTTGGCTTTTACAACACGTTCGGCCCGGAACTCAGCTTTGGCCAAGCCCTCCAAGCCAAGAACAAAGAAAACATCGTCATAGCGAAGTTTACCCACAGCGGATCGCAGATCATCGACTGGACACCGGGGGGCAGTTTGGCCAAGTCACGCCATATTTATCCGGCATTCATCAATTTCATTAAAGAGACGATTGGCGAACTGCAATCCAAAGACCAAGTGGTGGAATTGGCAGGTGTTTTCTATCACCTCGGAGAAAACGACATGTCCTTTTATCCATACAGGAAACAGGCTGCAGAACGCTTGCGATCGATCATCAACCAAAGTCGAGTGGATCTTGGCCAATCCTCGCTCAAGTGGTATGTTAGCCAGCAACCCCCCACCAATGACAAAGGTGTCAACTCAATCGACGTCGTTTCAGACGTCGAAACAATCGCTGCCGCCGATCCGCACCTCCTTCACATCAAGGCCTTCAATCTTCCGCCGCAGGAAAAGAAACTCGTCATCGACACAGGTGGCATCATTGAACTAGGCAACTTGATCGCCAAACAATACTTGAGCGCGGAGAAAAAAAGTTTTAATCAGCGGAAATGAAGCGGATTGGGCCCGGGCTAACTAGTTTGGATCAAGGATATAAAGCATATGACGAGCTCGTTTTGCCCCATCATAAACTTTTGCTGCACCCCTTTGAAACTCGCAGCAAAACTTGCCTAAACATTTTTCAAATTTAAGGTCGGGCCCCGCAGACCAGACCACGATTCGTCCGCCTTTTTTAAGAGCTCTGCACATTAAGCGGATACCTGAAGTAGAGTAAAGTTGCTCATTATTTGCGTCGACCATTGCAACAGGGCCATTATCCACATCGAGCAATATGGCGTCATAGGTTCGAGGTTTAGCATTTTTGATTAGGTCAATCACGTCCATCCCTTTAATGTCAACACAAGGATCATCAAGTAGTACGCCGTTTAATTCTTTCAGATAAGTTCGGTTCCATTCTATTACTTCTGGAACCAATTCTGCCAACTCGATTTTCATTTTGGGGTTTCCGGACTCCAAGACACTTTTCAACGTGAATCCAAGACCAAGTCCACCGATGAGAACCCGGGTAGGAATGTCTTTATTTATTTGATCGACGCCTGT
>Ga0315328_10000851_pt1 | contig 13755 bp, 12 predicted proteins | sample M120032315metaG_FD_203462 | JGI IMG/M metagenome (GOLD analysis project Ga0315328, IMG submission 203462) | Ammonia-oxidizing marine archaeal communities from Monterey Bay, California, United States - M1 200m 32315 | ecosystem: Environmental > Aquatic > Marine > Intertidal zone | place: USA... | reverse complement strand
GCGGTCTTAATGCGCCCGCGGGAACACCGGGAGAGCGTGGGTTGAACGTTGTTCCTGTTAAGGTGGCTGACGATAAAGCCTATACCGAGGTCAGGTTTGGCGAGGTGGGCCAGAAGCTGCTTAAGGGTATGCGCAGGGCAATCCTCACCTTGGCGCGGGAAGGTAATAACATCATTATTGATGACATCATTCTTAATCAATCTTTCCTGGACGATTACCTGGATGTAATGGCCGGCGAGCAATTGTATTTCGTTGGAGTCCGTTGCCCACTTTCTGTCATCGAACAACGTGAGTCACAGCGATTGGGGCGATTTCCAGGGACAGCAGAAAGTCATTTTATCTCATGTCATGCTCATGACACTTACGACGTACAAGTCGACACCTCAACCGCTTCGCCTGAGGCGTGTGCCGATCTCATCGTCAAACGAATCGCGGCCGGTCCCCCTGAAGCATTCCCGCAACTTACGGGTTAAGCAATATGGTTAAGCAATGCTGGCAATACCTCTGAAGTTATAGGTCGCGATTCGTGGACCTTCAAGGTAGCCTTTCTCGATTTCATCGAAGTTAAAACCGGATCCCTCGTAGAGTGCTTCGATTTTTCGATTCAGGTGACAACCACCACCGATCACATTCCAAACCGGGTTTATACGTGCCTGCCACTTTGCGATGTTAACGTCAGGCGCCTCGCCATGTTCTGCAAAGATAACCTTGCCGCCCGGTTTCAGTACTCGTCTGATTTCCATCAAAGCCTGTCTGGGGTCCGAAATGGTACACAGCGTCCAGGTCATCACGACGGTGTCAAAACTGTTGTTGCCCGCCGGGATTTCCTCACCACTCAGGCCGATAAAATTTACGTCTATGCCCTCCTGTTCGGCCACTTCTCGCGCGTAGGCTTGTAGTTCCAGGGAAGGATCAAGTCCAGTGACATGAACAGATTTTTCGTAGAACGGCAGGTTAAGACCCGAGCCAATGCCTACTTCGAGCACGTTACCCTCGGCCAGTGGTACCAGGCGTTCCCGCAATGCTTTCATCGCAGGCGCTTTCATCGCAAGATTCAGTAGTTTAGGCAGGAAGTACTTTTCATAGATACCCATTATCAGCTTCCTCTGTGGTTGTCTGGGGAAAGGTTACTTTGCCAAAAACGAAGGATCTTTGACAGATTGGTTTGGAAATCAAGGGGGAGTATGCTCAATAACTACCCTATTGGAGATGGCTATGATTGATACTCGGGTATCGGATACTGTTGCGGCACTTCGTGAACTGATCCACGCCAGCAATAACATCGTTGTATTTACCGGTGCCGGAATTTCAACAGAATCCGGCATCCCGGATTTTCGTGGCCCGAAGGGCGTCTGGAACACGCAAACACCGATAGATTTTCGTGATTTCGTTGCCTCGGAAGAAGTCAGGCGTGAGTCGTGGAGTAGGAAGTTCTCCGGTGAAAAGAAACTGGAAGATGCTGCACCCAATGCAGGCCACCTTGCTATCACTACCCTCGTTAAGGCCGGTAAGGTTAGTGCCGTCATTACACAGAATGTTGATGGCTTGCATCAAAAGTCAGGGACACCCGACGACCAAGTCATAGAGTTACACGGGAATGCCAGTTATGCGTCCTGCCTTTCCTGTGGCAAAAGATTAGAGCTTGAACCTGTCAAAACAGTTTTTCTTGAGCACGGCACATTACCCTATTGCCCCGACTGCGGCGGCATCGTTAAGACCGCCACCATTTCGTTCGGCCAGTCGATGCCCGTTACCGAGATGCAAAAAGCTGAAGCTGCTTCATTGAGCTGTGATCTGTTTCTCGCCATAGGGTCTTCGCTCGTGGTTTATCCCGCGGCAGGCTTTCCAAGGCTGGCCAAAGAAAATGGTGCAGGGCTGGTTATTATTAACGAACAGGAAACAGACCTGGACCCGTTCTGCGACCTGGTGTTACATGAGCAGATCGGAACAACGCTATCCCGGGCCGTTGGCTAGTAAGAATTCCGTTTAGTCTTCCATGGCTTCAAGCAGGACCTGGAAATCCAGGGGTTTGCTGACTTTTCCATGATCTCTAGAATCTGAATCCTTGCTCAGTACAATCAGGCCCAGGTCTGGCGAAGCGGTTTGCAGCGTGGTCACCAGGCTAGCATCATTTTCACAGATGAGACCTTCGTCTACGACTGCCTTTTGAATGTTATGTTCGTTGACACGGAAATATTTCAAGGCGGTATTAGGGTCCGAGAAACCAACGACTTTGTATCCTTCATCCCTTAACAGTTCGGAGATGAGTTCAGTCAGTGCATCGTTTTGATCAGCGACAAGCACGGAGCCCTTCTTCATTACCGCTTTATTATTGGTAACAACCCGATGCATCGCGCTCAGGTTCTTGGTCAGTTCGTGTTGATACTGTCTGACCGTATTTAACTTATCTGGGCCAAGCGAGTCGCTGTCAGCCAGAATGACGTCCAGTAATTCCGAATAACCGGCAGCGGTAACCGCCAGTTGATTAATTTGTCTCATTTTATTCGAATCGGGGTGTTTCAGTCGTCTAATCTGGTCTGCAAGCACCAGTTGTTCCGAAACATCCACCAGCCAGACATAGAAGTCGCCGTTGTTTTCCTCAAAACTCACACGACATCTTTTTTCCCCATACTGAAACTCCAGTCTGTATAGCTGTGACTCAGGTTGGTGTCGGACGTGATCGACGAACTTTTCCTTAAGATTTGCAATGTAACTGGCTAGTGTAGTGCCGGCCGAAAGGCCCATGGCAACGGCCTTCTCATTTGCCTGTCTAATAAGATCATCATCATCAAGCACCACCAGCGCAACCGGCGCAGTTTGTAATACTGTATTTAGCTCAATCATCCGGGTCTGTCCCGATAGTCAAAACCAGTGAACGATTGAAATTGACGCCAATCACAACGTGTAGCCCTGCGCTGTGAAGATGACTCAGCATTGCTTTCCAGGGTGATTGTGCACCAACCCTGGACAGGGAATGATCTTCGTTGACCAGCGCGTCAAGGTCAGTCCTGGCCAAGGACAGGCCTGTGAAGGTTAGCGTAAAGGTCGATGGAATAAACAGACTTGCGCCGCAAAGTGAGCAGACTGGCTCAAAAACTGCTCGGTCTAATTCAATATCTGAATCTACCCCCTCCTCCCTCAGGCACTCCTTGATCTCCTTTAGTATCGGTGCCAGCCTCTGTGCTTGTGGAAATTGAATCGTGGAATTTTTCTTAAACTTCAGGCCATGCTGAATGGCGATTGTCTGCAGGTAAATGGTTGGCAGGAAACCCCTGGTGGCTTCAGCCTTATCGACCAGGCGAACCTCTGTCTGGATAGTGCCTTCGAACGTTGCCAATATCACGTGTTCAACTGAGTGAATCACACCTGTCGGCGTTACCAATCGATAATAAAGCCTGTGTGGCGGTTCAATAGCCGGATGTAGCAATACCTGCTGTACAGTTTCCCTGTCCTCATCAACAATTGCCTGCACCCAGGACTGAATATTGTTAATCCCGTAAGTTGAAAAAAACCTCTGGCTACCGGTGAAAGCACCAGACACAAAATCAATCGTAAGCTCAACGCCTGGCGAAGCCGGGGAAAAACTCTCCTGACGGACGCTTTGTATTTGTCTCAATTTCAGTTTCCCACGTCTGTAACCCCTCGAAGTTAGATGATAACAATCATTAGCACAACTCACGCATCCAGTTTGCTAGAATTCAGGGACCTTCAACGACACGTGTCTATCTTTTGCTAAACAATTTAACTTTTCAGGTCTTTATAGCGGCCACACTTGGCATCGTTCTGGCGCTCGGTTATCAACTGCTAGAGCCAAACGGCATTGAAATGGTCGACAACAGTATCAGCTTGCTTAAAGGCGCTTTTCTGGCGTTGCTTAAAATGCTGATTGCGCCGATGATATTTTTCTCATTGATAGGTGGCATTATTTCGATTGGTAACGTCGTTCGATTGAGACAATTGGGGGGAATAACCGTTGGTTACTATCTGCTGACGACCGGCCTTGCGATTACCCTGGCGCTGGTTGCCGTTGTCTTCGTGCATCCATGGACCGCCTACCCTCCCATGATGGCATCGATGGTAGATGCCTCCAGCACCAGGCTACTGGAGCCTGGCAGCGATTCGATTCTTGCGGTACTCGAGACCATGGCATCACTCGCGTTTACCAACCCCTTCAGTGCGCTGGTAAACCTTAACATTCTAGGCATTGTTACCAACGCGCTATTCATGGGGGTCGCAATGGTGCTTGTCCTGGATGAGAACAGCCCGCTCTTTCGCCTGGTAGTTGATGCCAACAAGATCATTTTTCAGGTGCTGCGCTGGGTGATCCGGGTTTTGCCCATTGGCATTTTTGCCATTTTGTTTGATTTCACAGTCAAACTATCAGGCGATAGTGGCCTGGGTGGTACTTTCCTGACACAGTTATTTCAGTTTGGTTTGCTGGTCGTCACCATGACATTGATTCATGGCCTAATTGTGCTGCCAGCCATCGCATGGATAACAACCAGGATGTCCCCACTGGAACTGCTTCAAAAAATTGCAAGCCCGCTCCTTGTGGCGTTCAGCACCTCGTCGTCAGCGGCTACCCTGCCTGTGTCGATGAGGGCTGCAGAGGACAATCTTGACGTTTCCCCTGGTGTTGCGAGTTTCGTATTACCACTTGGTGCAACGATGAATATGGATGGTACTGCGCTATTTGAGGCAGTCGCGGCCATTTTTCTGGCGTATCTTTACGGTATTGAACTTTCAGGAGTCATGGTAGTAACGGTCTTTCTGATGGCAATGGTTGCATCAATCGGAGCGCCAGGTATGCCTTCTGCATCAATGTCTGGCATGCAGATGGTCATGCTCGCTATCGGTATTCCCCTGGAGGCAATCGCGATACTGCTCGTGATTGAACGGCCGCTGGACACGATCCGCACGTCTGTCAATGTCGAAGGTGACCTGATTGGCTCTCTGATCGTCGACCGATACCTGAAACGTTAGCCAAGCGCTCAGTCGCGCGGTAGCACGTCCTGCAGAATCAATCTGGCGAAGTAGTGCAGGAACTCTTTATGATTTGCCGTCACCTGCTGGCGAGTTAACGAATCGTCACCTTTTTTGCTGACGATAAACTCATAACAGTTGGTGAGCGTTTCACCACTTCCCACCAGTTCGCCAATATATTCGTTTAGAAAATCATGCAGATCCGGCAGGTCCGACTCATCAATCCCGGATCGAGCTGGATCAAGTACGGCATTGCCCCAAACAGTCGCAATCATGACCTGAAACTTCTCTTTATCTACAAACTCATCAGCAATCTGGCAACGATTGATGATCTCTTCAACAGCGGGAGTGAATCTGCTTCTCATTTCTTCTATAGGCATACTTTTTTTGGGACTTGCACCTGTGCGTCTGGATTCTAAACTACCCTTCATGGATGCGGTATCTGAAACTCCCGGACAGCGAAAAATTATTCATGTCGATATGGATTGTTTCTATGCGGCTGTTGAGATGAGAGACAAGCAGGAACTAAGGGGCATTCCACTTGCGGTCGGTGGCTCTGCCGATCGTCGCGGCGTGATCGCCACCTGTAACTACCAGGCCCGAGAGTTCGGTGTGCATTCAGCAATGGCAACCGCCTATGCCCGGAGACTCTGCCCAGACCTTAAGGTAGTTCCGGGACGGATGTCGTACTACCAGGAAGTGTCTCGCCAGATCAGGGCGATTTTCAGACGATATACGCGGTTTATCGAGCCACTTAGCCTTGATGAGGCGTTTCTGGATGTCACTGATACGACGCTCTGCCATGGGAGCGCAACGCTAATGGCTGAGGAGATTCGGGGGTCAATCAAGCGAGAACTGAATCTAACGGCATCCGCGGGTATTGCACCTAACAAGTTCATCGCTAAAATTTGCAGCGATGAAAACAAACCCGATGGACAGTTCGTTGTTACCCCTGCGCAGGTCGACAATTTCTGTAGGGATCTTCCGCTACGAAAAATTCCCGGCGTAGGGAAAGTGACCGTAAAAAGGCTGGAAGGAATTGGCCTGAAAACCTGCAAAGATGTTCGGGCGCTCGGCGAGAAAGAATGTGTCAGGCGTCTCGGGAGCCTGGGAGCCCTGCTGTATAAAAGGTCGTTTGGTATCGACAATCGGGAATTAACAACCCAGTGGGTTCGTAAAAGCGTTAGTGTTGAAAGAACGTTCCCTGAAGACATCCCCTTTTGTGAACAGGCCGAAGAGCCACTACACAGTCTTTACATCGAACTGGAACGAAGAATGGAAAAACATGCTGAACGCCGGATTAAGAACCAACAAGTAAAACTCAAGTTTGCCGATTTCACCCAGACGACCATCGAGCGGTCGTCGGGCAGCCTGGATATCAGTCTTTTCTCAGATTTGTTGCCACTAGCCTGGGAGCGAGGCCATGGTCAGGGTATCCGATTACTGGGGCTGGGCGTTTCATTCCGTGACGACGACGTGATAGCCGAAGAGTCGCAGATGACACTTTTTTAGCCCGATTCCTATACTTCGCCAGTGCTTCCAGTATGATTATCGCCTTTTCTGCAAGCACCCTGACGCCATATGCGCAAAACAAAGATTATCTGCACCATCGGACCTGCGACAGACAGCTACCCCATGCTGGCGAAACTGTCGCATGCGGGTATGGATATAGTCCGTCTTAACATGTCCCATGGCACTCATGAGGCAGCCGCGCAGGTCATAAAATCAGTTCGAACCCTGAACCGTAAAGCGAATACGCCCGTGGCAGTGATGCTTGATACGCAGGGTCCTGAAATCAGAACCGGGGATATAGCGAACGAACTGGAAATGAAGAATGGTTCCGTTATTACGATCAGTGTCCGCGACAGTATTGATGTCGAGGAATCATCCTTTCACATCAACTACGACGATTTAATGAACACAGTGGACGTTGGTGACCGAATTACCGTCGATAACGGCATCATCAACCTGCAAGTCCTGAAGAAGAATGAAAACTCCACCATGGACTGCAAAGTCATTGATGGTGGAATCCTGAAGAGTAAAAGACATGTAAACCTGCCTGGGATACGGGTTAACCTGCCAGCCATTACGAAGAAGGACCGCGCTGACATCCTTTTCGGTATGGAACAACAGGTCGACTTTATTGCGCTTTCCTTTGTCCGCGAGGCGAAAGACATTCTTGAATTGAAGGAGCTGATGGGTGACAAGGCAGGCAAGATCAAGATTATCGCCAAGATTGAAGATCAGTCAGGTGTTGAGAATATTGACGAAATAATTGCAGCCGCAGACGGAATAATGGTCGCACGTGGTGACCTGGGTGTAGAGATCAATGTGGCGGAATTGCCGAATGTTCAACGGCGAATCGTTCAACTGTGTGCTGAAGCAGGCAAGCGAGTCATTGTCGCAACCCACCTTCTGGAATCAATGATCGTCAACCCGATTCCTACCAGGGCTGAAGTTACAGACGTCGCCAATGCTATCTACGAAGAAGTCGACGCCGTGATGCTGTCCGGCGAGACGACGGTAGGAAAACACCCCGTTCGGTGCGTGGAACAACTCGACGAGATTGCTGAAGCAACCGAGCCATACACAGGTCTTGGATTTACCAGGCAACTGACAGAAACGAATGACAAGCAAAGTCTGGCAGTGACCGCCGTTCAGCTGGCAGAAACGCTGGACGCCAAAGGGATTATCGTCATCACCCGGCGTGGTTTGATGGCAGATTATGTGACGAATTGTCATCCACAGAAAACCAGGATCTTTGCCTTTACCAATGATTCCCAGACCCGGCGCCGGCTAATTCTTAACCGGAACTTGACACCTTACCGAACGGCATTCAGCTCCGACCCTGAAAAGACCTTACAAACCTCTTTTGATGTCCTTAAAGAGCGCGCCGGGTTACAAAGCAACGACAAAGTTGTTGTGATCTCCGACGTGCTGGCAGGCACGGGCATTGAAGCTATCCAGATCCGGCACCTTCCCTGAGCTATTACCTGAACGCTTAGCTAAACAAAAGTTGTGCGACATCCTGGTACTCCGAAACGAAATGGACCTCCAGGTTTTCTTTCAGGTAATCCGGCATCTCGTCATAATCCCGTTCGTTGTCTATCGGCAGTATTACTTCTGCTATTCCAGCCCTTTTGGCCGCAATAACCTTTTCCTTGACCCCGCCAACGGGAAGCACTCTACCCGTCAGGGTTAACTCGCCGGTCATCGCTACATTTCGGGTGATAGGCTTACCAAGGGCCAGTGACGTCAGTGATGATGCCATCGTTACTCCGGCGCTCGGACCGTCCTTGGGCGTTGCGCCCTCCGGCACATGCAGGTGGATCATTGCCTTATCAAAGAAGGTTTCCGCGACTCCCAGGTATTTCAGGTTTCCGGCCACATAGCTGTAAGCAATTTCCGCTGATTCCTGCATAACGCTACCCAGCTGCCCGGTCTGTTTAAAGCCTCGGTTACTGTCGTGAACGACCGATGCTTCTACCGCAAGCGTGGTACCGCCCATCGAGGTCCAGGCCAATCCGTTAACAACACCTACACCCTTCCTTGGACTCTGCTTACGGAATACAGGTGCGCCAAGGATTTCCTCCACTTCTTTTATACCAATAAAGACTTTTTCTTTCGTTTTTTCCAGGAGATGAACCACAGAGCTTCTCACGATCCGACTAAGCTGCTTGTCAAGGTTTCGGACGCCCGCCTCCCTCGCGTAGCCTTCGATCACCATCTTCAGCGCTGCGCTTGAAATCCTTAACTTACTTAACGGGACACGAGCACGCTCAAGCTGCCGCTTCCACAAGTGCTTTTTAGCAATGCCAAGCTTTTCTGACGTCAGGTAACCGGCCAATCTAATGACCTCCATACGGTCCAGTAGCGGACCTGGGATGGTATCTAGTTGATTCGCAGTGCAAACAAATAGTACTTTTGACAGATCAACTCGCAGGTCCAGATAGTGATCCAGAAACTCCGCGTTTTGTTCCGGGTCAAGCACTTCCAGCAATGCGGAAGCCGGATCTCCCTGGAAAGCAGAGCCAATTTTGTCGATTTCATCAAGCATGATGACAGGATTTTGCACCCCGACTTCCTTGAGCGATTGAACAATTTTCCCCGGCATAGCGCCGACATAGGTCCGTCTGTGTCCCTTTATTTCCGCCTCATCTCTCATACCTCCTAGACTGAAGCGATAGAACTTGCGGCCCAGAGCCTCGGCGACAGACTTACCGATTGACGTTTTTCCAACGCCCGGTGGGCCAACCAGCAACAGGATAGAGCCGGAGATTTCACCGCGATATGCGCCGACAGCGAGAAACTCTATGATCCTCTGCTTAACGTCATCAAGACCTTCATGGTCACGATCGAGAATTTGACGCGCATGAGCCAGATCCAAGCGGTCTTCCGATGACACACCCCACGGCACCGAAGAGATCCAATCCAGGTAGTTTCTGGTAACGCCGTACTCAGCCGACGCAGGTTCAAGGACCTGGAGTTTGTCCATCTCGTCATCAATCCGCTGCTGGACATGCTCAGGAACGAGCTTATCAACCAGTCGTTCAGCGAAGGTATCTGAATCAGACTCGCGATCGTCCTTGGATATACCAAGTTCTTTCTGGATAACGCTAAGCTGCTGGCGAAGGAAGAACTCTCTTTGCTGGCCCGACAACTCTTCTTGTACCTGATCCGTAATCTTCGCCTGCAACCTGCTGACTTCCAGTTCCTTGTTGAGCAGTAGCAAGGCCTTTTCCATACGCGCCAACAGAGGAAATGTTTCCAGTACATCCTGCAGATCGACTGCACTCGCGGAAGTAATCGCCGCAGCAAAATCCGTCAAAGGCGAAGGCTCGTTAGGATTGAAATGATTGAGATAATCTTTTAGCTCTTCGTTGTACAAAGGGTTCAAAGACATGAGTTCCTTGATGCCACTAATCAGCGACATAGCATAGGCACGAAGTTGACTATCATCAGAATCCACTGCTTCATTGGGGTACTCAACACGAACAATGTAAGGCGGTGTTTTTCGAATCCACTCTGTAACGCGAAACCTTCTTAGTCCCTTAGCAATAAACTGAATCTTGTCTTCAGCGTGGTGAACCCGGAGTACCCTGGCGACGCAGCCAATCGAGGCAATATCTTCGGGTCCGGGAATTTTATTCTCGCCAGGCACCGCATAGCTGAGGGCAACGAGTTTGTGTGCACTATCAGCGACAACCTTTATCCCTTCTCCCCAGGGGACCTGGTCGACCACAACCGGTTGAACAAGCACCGGGAAATAGGGTCGGGATGCGAGGGGAATGAGCTGCAGGGTTTCAGGCAGAACCTCTTCGGGCCTCGCCGGTGGCGACGCTTTGTCTTTCGGAATAAATTCTGTACGGTTGTCGGGTTGGTTCATCACTCGGCTCATTACTATGTCTGTTGAGTCGTTATGTTGGGATGAATTTCACCTTTTCAAGTCGTGCCCCCTGCCCCTGAACGTTCATGGACTAATTGCTGGCAGATCAAGCTAGCCACGATTAGCGTGAGGCCGGCCAGGGTCGCTAAGGTTACAGGCTCTTTCAGAATGAAATGAATAAAAACGAGCGAAATAAACGGCGAGAGAAAAACCAGGTTGCTCACCCGAGAGGCGTTATTACTTAGCTTCAACGCTGTGGACCAAAACAGAAATCCAGCGGCCATTTCCGCCACGCCCACGTAGCTAGCCGCTAGCACTCCATTAAACGGCACTTCGAAGTCTGAAAACACATAGCAGCCGACGGCCGTGACCGGCAAAGCGACAAGAAAATTCAAGCAGAGGCCCACCATAGGCTCGCGGCCATCTTTGATATTAACAATCCAGTAGGTCGCCCACACAAAAGTAGATAACAGGGCGAGCACCACGCCCGTGCTACTCTCTACTTGCACTGACGTGAAGTCCCCCCCGGTTGCGATGATCACCACACCAACATAACAAACACCGGCAGCGACGAAATCTATCCGTCGGATCTTTTGTTTCAAAAAAACGACTGCCATTAATGTCAACACAATGGCCCAACTGTAGTTAATGGAGAGCGCGACCTGTGCCGGTAGCAGATCATAGGCGCGAAACAAAAGATGGTAGTAAACGATGGGGTTAAGCAGCCCAGCCAGTAGCGTGAGCTCCCAGTGGCTACAAAAATTACGGACTAGTGTCGTGACACCAAACTTAAACAAGACCAGGGTGAGCAAGATCACCGAAGCTGTCAGCGTCGCAAAGAACAGCAACTGATAAGTATCGACCAAAGACAGTGCAATCTTAAAGGCAGTGGCAACAGTTGACCAGCAAAGTACAGCGCCTAATCCAAATAGCAGCGCACGACGGTCTGGGGACAGGTTACTCAATTAAGTACTGCCCTGGGCCGTGGTCAACAGCATTACTACAGGTCATTATCTATGTGCATTAAATCGTTATTATAGTCGCCGATACCAGTACCCGATTAACTCAGGGTTTTACTGTCACTTCGTGAAAGTCGATTGAAGCGTACCAGAAATCTAAACAAAGCAGAAAGGGATAGCCTGCCGAACCGACACATTGATGCTTATCCTGATCCGAACCAACAATTCTGGCCCCATCAGTGGCTGCAGGCACCTGAAAATCGATTCAACGGTATGTCAGAATAGATCACACTTCTAGTTTTTGAGTTTGAGCCCTATGAGAACTGTATGCTTTGCTTTGCTTGTTTTAGCGGCGTCGATGGCTGGGAACTCGTTTGCAGATCCTGCCCGTTACGATCTGATGATTCACAACGTCACCACAATCGATCCGATTGCGGGTCAGCGTGAAAATCAATCCGTATTCATCGAAGACAATAAAATTGTTGATGTTATCGATAGTGCCGCGGTTTCGGCGAGTTCGGTTTCTGGCGATCTTGCTGGCAACATAATAGACGGCGGTGGGCGCTTCCTGATACCCGGTCTTTGGGACATGCATGTTCACATCGTCTATGAACCAAAACTGACTGAGCAAATGCCAGCGCTATTCCTCGATTATGGCGTCACGAGTGTCCGCGATACCGGCGCATTGCTTGAAGAAATTGCACCAGAGATTGACCGTTGGCGTGAACTGGGAAGCGAAGCGCCCGATATCTTTTTTAGTGGCCCGCTTCTGGATGGAAGCCTTGTCGTTTATAACGGCGAAGGCCGCCCAGAGATAGGCGTAGCCAATAGCACGGCATCTATCGCAGGAGCTCAGATAAAGAAACTGAAGGCTGCAGGTGTCGATTTCATCAAGATTTATGAGTTGGTCAAACCTGAAGTATTTCAGGCGATGGTTGATGCCGCTACGCGCGAGCAACTACCAATCGCGGCTCATGTGCCACTGTCGATGAGGGCAGATACAGCTGGACCACTGGTTGATTCAATGGAGCATCTGCGCAATATTGAAATAGCCTGCGCTGATAATGCAGACGATCTTCACGCGTTGCGGACCCAGACGCTGAATCAGCCAGGCAGTCGTTCGGGCCATGAAGTTCGCAGCCACTTACACAACAGTCAACGACCGCTAGCGCTGGCAACAGCCAACCCCCGGTCTGATCGGTGTCAGCGGGTCATTCAAACGCTAACCGACACGATTCAAGTACCCACGCTGAGGCTTAATACCATCACTCGCTATTCACCGACACTGCGAAATGACTGGCTGATACATCTTGAGCGGTTACCCAAAGGTCTAGCTAAGGGCTGGCGTGAGTCAGCTGATTATTGGGCGACAAGACCCTCGGCACTCGGTTATCTAATGTCAGATTGGAGCCTTGAATTAGTCGCGGCGATGCAGCAGCAGGATGTACCCATCGGCGCAGGTACGGATACGCCAATAGCACAAGCGATTCCAGGGTACAGTTTGCACACAGAATTAGAGCGTTTGGTTGATGCTGGACTCACGACACAGCAGGCGCTTTTTGCTGCAACTATACGCCCGGCTGAGTTCTTTAAACTTAGTAACTCAATGGGGCAAATCCGCGCTGGCATGGAAGCAGACCTGGTTTTACTGCGCAAGAACCCGCTCGTGGATATTCGGCACAGCCGCTCAATCGAGGCCGTAATTTCAAATGGCATACGCGTAAGATGAACTATCTTCCCGTCATATCATCCCTCGTCAGGGTGTACCCAGTCAGCACTAACTGGACAAAAGTACGATTTTGAATAAGAGAGAGTTTTTGCTCATTGTTAACCCCAAGAGGAATGACAATGAACGAGAAAACACCTTACGCTAAAGACAGTGTCGAGAAGACTGTCAGAGATATCCGACGTAGAACCCGAAGAAAGTTTTCAGCCGAAGAGAGGATTCGTATTGTCCTTGAAGGACATCGTGGTAAAGACAGCATTGCTGAGCTTTGCCGCAAAGAAGGCATTAACCAGAACTTGTACTACCGCTGGCCGAAAGATTTTCTTGAGGGGGGCAAAAAACGGTTGTCTGGTGATACCTCCCGGGAAGCTAATACAGATGAAGTGAAGAACCTTCGTCACGAAGCCAGCGGTCTCAAAGAGGCGGTAGCAGAACTCCTGATGGAGAACCGGTTGCTCAAAAAAAGCGTGCTTGGGGATGGGGAGGACGATATATGAGGTATACCGCCTCTGAGAAACAAGAGATTATTCATCTCGTTGAGCAATCCAGTATATCTGTACGACAGACGTTAAAACGCCTCGATATCAGTAAGTCCACTTACTACAACTGGTTACAGCGCTATGCTGAAGGTGGTCTTGAAGCTCTGCTCGACAAACGGCCCAAGCCTGCATATGTCTGGAACAAACTACCGGTAGAACGTC
>Ga0315328_10000850_pt1 | contig 13756 bp, 13 predicted proteins | sample M120032315metaG_FD_203462 | JGI IMG/M metagenome (GOLD analysis project Ga0315328, IMG submission 203462) | Ammonia-oxidizing marine archaeal communities from Monterey Bay, California, United States - M1 200m 32315 | ecosystem: Environmental > Aquatic > Marine > Intertidal zone | place: USA... | reverse complement strand
AGTATAATCATTAAGCTCTTTTATTTTACTAGAAACAGAAATATCATCACAAAATTCCTGACAAATAGATTGAGCGCTACTCATTGTTTCTTAGGGTTAGGGCAATCACAATTAACGCAAGATCCAAGGTTGCATTCGGAGCACCTACAAATCCGGTCTCCATTGCACTTGAAGTCCATTTTTGTATGTTGACACCCCGAAAATAGCAAAAACGCTAGAATCGAAAAATATATTTTACTCATAAATTATTTGGTTTGTTCATGGTTTAACGGATTAATGTAAAAAGAATCTTTCAGTGGTTTGATTTTTTTTGATTTCTTTCTCGGTTTCCATTCTTTCATTATTTTATTCCCATTATGAGGATTCCTCTTGGAGTCCTCACCCAACATATTCATATCAGCCAATTTCCTCTTATTTCTCATAAAAGCATTTATCCATCAGCATTTAGGCCCACAATTAATCTTTTCCCCTTTGTGGTTATTTTCCGTTTTGTATCAATTTCCATAAGATTTTGACGGATCAGATATTTTTCATGATCACAACGCAAAGCAGTTGAACTTAATCCAGTTTTAGCCGCCAACATACTCAAAGTGCAAGCCCCCTTCTCGTTGAGGATTTCCAAAACTTCCCTTTCGGTACATGTAATACCTTTTGGCAAAACACCCAAAGTGTCACGAAACTCATCATACTGCTTTATCCCGAATCTTTTAATACCCTTTGAAATACAATAAAGAATGACATTCTTCGCTGTCATGACCGCATTACGAGCATTGCCCCTAACCGTATCACTTAATAGTTCTAAAGCTTCGCTATTATATTGAACCTCTTCGGAGCTTTTGCGTAGGATTTGAGCTAAATGATGCCCTTTATAAGGCTCAAAATCAATAGGAGTTAATCTATCTTTGAGAGGTGGGAACAATTTGTCGCTTTCTGTCGTAGCGAAGAAGAAAGTGTTTTTCCTCATGTCAAATACATAGTTATCTCCTTGCCAATTATAAGAAACTGTCTGCTTCGCGCCGGTATCCAATATTGTTAACAACGCCATCATTATATCTTTCGGAAGCTCATGAGCCTCATCGAAAAATATAGTAACACTATTGTCAAGCACTACAGGCAAAATAATTTGCTCAAAGAATTGATTCACATTCTTCAAGCTAGAACAGTTGATCTCGACCATTGCCCTTTGACTGCCATCCGTATTCCTTAATGAAGCTGCAAATTTTCTAGCAAAAACCGTCTTCCCTAGCCCCTTTGCTCCGACAAATAATAAATACGGAGCGGAACTCGTTTTATTAAAAGCATCCAAATAGAAATTAAGTTTCTTTTTGACGTTTGATTGTCCGACTAACCCCTTAAATACATTCTTTTTCATATTATTCTTCTCCGTTAAATATTTTAAAATCAACCTTGTCCTCAGGCACAGGGGGAACCTCCTCATGGGATTGAAGGGGTACATCAGGGCATGGACTTAATGAATTAAGATCAGGAGCTTCGATTTTGAAACCCAAAGACTCCAACCATACTCGGCTGATAGTCATTGGGACTTGCTCGCTTATATATGCTTTAAGGTCTGAGAAGCGAACCTTGACGAAAGAATTCGCGCCCTTCTTTTTTCCGCCTCTTTTACGAGGGGACTCATTTTTTTTAATAACTGCTTGATTCATAACCCATATTATTATTCAATATGGTTCACTAGTCAAGAAGTTTTTTAAAGAAAATTTAGTCTATTTCAATGCCGTCTCCCTTACTGGGGGACTCCATTTCCTCGGACTTATAAACGACAAGGTCTGGAGCCCTATCATTTGCTTTGTTCTTATTGGAAAAAATAATGACCTTTGAGCCATCGATATGGCCGGAATAAAACTTCATCCCCGCCTTACTCTCCTTGAGCCACAATGCCCCAAGCTCTCTTTTCTTCCATTCGGATTCTGGCTCCGTACTGTCTGACTCTTTATCACTCATGATTATTACCCTTCGGTTGTTTGGTTATTAGAATAAAATTTTTCAAGGAGGTCGAGAAAATCTTTTCTCCCTTCTTCGCTAAGTTTCTTGTATTGATTCTTTGCCCTATCATAATCGCGTTTTACGAAACCTAATTCTGCATTTGACGTGATTATCTTTCTGATCTTTTTTGAAACCCTTGCGTTCACTTTTCGTTGCTCTTATTATAAGACATTAATACTAGAATGTCAACTAAATTATCTGCCATAATATGGGTCTTTTCTTCTTTTTCTGCGCATGTAATCTCTTTTCTGCTTGCGTCTTCTTTCCGGATCTCTATCGTCATAAGCCTTACGCGCGCGCACAAGAGCTTCTTTGCCTTTGTCCGTCTGAAAGTAATCTTTTTGATGTTTATCGTTCATATATCGTCCACCCCCAGTGGAAAACCTGTCGAATATTTTTTTTTGAAATTGAAGTATTCAAGGTTTAGCGAAATTCCTTTTGAAGTAATCTCCAGCGATCACTGTCGATCTCTTTCTCTCCGGAATCTATATCTTTAATCATACTAACCACTTCTTCAATGGAATCGTAAATATATTTATGGGGGAACATTGCAAGCATCCATAAGGGAGTTTTATCCTTGCCTCCTTCCATGCTAACAAAAATAGGCTTCTTCATGCGAACTGCTGTTGTGATTTCTTCTGCACTCCCCCAACTTGCAACCTCTGGAACAAGATGAGCTATAATAAAATCGGAGCGATCAACTAAATTTAAATCATAAGACCTTACTAGCTTCATGCGCTTCGTTGCTTCATCGTAATACCCTTTTTCCATCATTTTGAGAAGCTCTGTGCGAATTGCTTCGTCCTCATCCACATCCTTAACAAAAGGCTTTTTGTAAGGATCAAAAGCAGTAATATTTAAATCATCCAATTCCTCTGCTACATAATCCCTCCAATTTCTCCCGCTCACATATTGCATATGACCAACCAAGTAAGTCTTGGTTCTGAAAAGAAAATTCGGATGCTTTTTTTTGATGTATTTATCCATCTACCTCGGGAGTGTGCCAAAGTCTTATCATGCACCATATCGTTAGCCCTATGGATGTGAGTTGGATCACCCAACTATACAATCCGGTCATCGGAATTTGATTGTAGCCATGCCAGAACCCCCAGCAGAATGTGAATACGAACCAAACTGTCCATAGCTTGGCGAGTTGTTTGTTTGTTAATTTTGTCATATTATTATTTTTGTTTTAAAGTCGCAAGAATCTTTCTCACATCCTTGGGATCAATAGATTTGAAGTTCACCCATTCTCCTTGTTCTAAGTTATTTAACTTTCCATTAGATTGTAACTCAGAAATTTTTATTTTAAAATCATCGAAAGAGCAAACACCGATATTGTTACAAAACAACTCTAAAGTCCCATGAGGGTCAATCATCTTATTGCTTGTTGAAATTGGCTCTGATCGAGATACCGGAGCCTTGCCTCTTAGAGAGGCGAGTTCATCTTTCCCCACGATATTAATATTCAAGAAATTTCTAACAGCCCTAACGAATGCCCTATTCTCTGCTATGGGGGCCAAATAGTGAACACCTCCTATGGCTGATGTATTCCCGAAAGAGGCGTCTGCGATAGAGGAAAAACTTATCTCTTCTTCTGCTGTCTCAAAGTTAGGAATCCACTTGATGGTGCAGGTAACTACTACATATTCTTGAGAAGGCGCTGCCACTGAATAATCAATTGAGCTATACCCTCTGATGCGAGCCAATTCCTTTATTCCTCCCAGTAAAATACATAAATCCCTATCTTCCATCTTGGAGACGTCTGTTTCTGTAATACCTTTTCCGGGATTAGGGTATAGCCATTTGTCTTTGACCATTTTTCTCCAATCAATCAAGCCATCTTGGCTAAAGATATACTTTGCCCCGACAAGCAATCCTTTCTTGTCTCTCCTTGGGGCGTTGTTATCGTTTTCAAGTATCATTTTTCGTATATATTATGTAGTAATCGAGATCTTCCCAAAAGTCTACAGTATCAATGACCTTTTGCTCCGAACCATCGAAGTCAACCCCCGTGATCCAGTTAGCTTTTGATTGAAACTTTTTTCCATTTGAAAGAATTAATTTACCCGACTTAAAGAAAGTATTATCGCCTATTTCTGTATCAGAGTCAAGATCTTTCTTCGATTTTTTTTCTATCAAAGGAACTTCGAGGTCTATATTGAGCAACCTAACTTTATTCACAATACTCTCATCATCACAGAAAAAATTGGGAGAAATTCCCACCCTCCTAAGGGCTGCAAGATAATTCAAATCAAATTCCCCTGTCAAATTAAAGAAAACAGATTTTAAAGAACCTCTTATTTGCGAAAGGACCGAAGGGTCGATAGGTTTATCTTGCGGTAAAAACAAAGATAAGTTTTTGCCCTTAGCCCATGCAAATAAAAATTTATAATCCGGATGGTAATCAAACCTAAGATTAAGTATTGACTTAGGCAAAAAATGATCAGAGGGGATAAAATCCGGTATTACTTCGATAACTTTGGACGAATATAGAGATCCCATATGAAGATAATCTAAATTATCAAGATCATTCTCTATTTTTAATAAACTTAAAATAGATTTAGCCACATCCAGTGGGCTTATTTTGTTTATAGTTTTGGGGGCTTCGATATAAGAATGAGAAGGGACATTGTCTATGTCTGGAGTTATATTTAAACGCTTAGATTTATCCCCCCAATAGCATACATCTTCATCTGGATGTATATCGGAATACAAAGTAACACATGGGACATCATAGACACCGGATAAAACAGAAAATAAACTCGTGGGACAACATACTAACTCTGCATTTTTAATTAAAAAACAACGATGACCAAACTGAGTACCGCTTTTAAAATCTAAAGTTCCCTCTATCCCCGGAGTGTCGGATTCGCTTATGTCTAATATAGAAATGCCGCGATCCCTTAAGGAAGGAGTTATCAATGATACAACTTCAGATAAATAATTGTACTTTCGACTATCAATAATGTGTTCAGAAAAAATACAGATATATTTATTTGAAACAACAGGAAAAAATAACTCATTAACTATTGGTTCTTTTATCTTAAGAGCAGAATGCAAGCTAAGTTTTTCTAATTTATTCATAAAATAGAAAATTGATTATTAATTGTACCATAACAAGAGGAATCTCTGTCAAATACATCAGTTAAATCGCAAAAGTAATCAAAATAAGGGTCTTTAGATCCGAATCCCAGCATAAGAGATTCCTTTCTGATGCTTTCCCGGAACGGAAGAAGCTTATGCACCGAAGGGTGACCTGATATTAAATGATGATAGTCATTGTTGCAGGAAACATATAAATCATAATTTGAATGGGATTCAGTAAAAGATTTAAATATTGTTGTGCATAAAACCAAATCAGAAGCTGACCCACCGAAAACTAAAAGAGCTCTCTTGTTTCCCGTGTCGTCTAGGAATTCATCAAACTCAATTTGTTTAGAGGATTCATTCTGAGATGCGATCTTCTTGAAATAATTCAACACCTCTCCCCTATTTAAGTCTGACTCCAGCCTAGTGACCCAATGCTTTACCCCTTCGTCATCTGATCCGACCTTTCTGAGTAAAATATTCTTATATAAATCAGTCACCCATTCAATGTCCGAAGTTATTTCAGGGGGGTTGTAATTGGGGTTCCCTTTTGGGGCTGAGAAATTGAAATCCCAATTAACCGCTGGCATAGAATCTATAATACCCTCTAACTCTTTGCCTACCGCCTCAACTCCGTAATTTTCAAGTACATATTTCCTCGCCTTCTTCCCTAAAGATCTCCTCTTAGACCGAGGCATCTTTAAAATTTTCTCAAGATACTTTGCTATGGAATTTTTATCCGTACTCGCCTTGATAAACTGGGTTCCAGGCTCTCGGTACTCAGACCATTTAAGCGGGAAACCGGCACTTTCGGAGGAGCTAGAGTCCGTGCCGCATGCATAGTCTGTAACAAGAGTTATTAGTTCTGTTAATTTAGCCTCTTGAATAGGTAATTCCTGGCCTCCGGATGTAAACGGATGGCAGTACACATCCATTAGGTTATAAACTTCGTTGAGTTGGAGTTCATCCACCCCAGCGGAGACGGAAACAGTTGATTGAGACCCTTTCGATCCGCAAAACCTACAATCGTTTTCGTTTGAAGTGAAAGGCTTAACCTCATAAGAGTTACATTTAGAACAAAAATAAGTAGCAAGGACATCCGCTTTATCGATACTCTTTTCCTCTATTAACCTAGGAATATCCCACCCTTCTGTCCAGTTCGTGTGAAGTAATAGTTTCGCTTTGCTTTTGGGGTGTCTTTTTTTAAATATAGAAAAGCCATCTAGTAAATACGGAACAGACTTTCTTAATTGATTCCTAAAAACAAACCCAATAATAAAATCTTCCAAACCGATCCCATTGGTTTGCCTAAGAGAGTTTCTCTTTTCGTCTTCTAGTCTGTAAAAATTAGAAGGATCTGTTGACCCGTGTAATTTCTTGACATGGTTAAAGCCTTTGTCTGCCAACGCTTTCTGCGCAAAAGATGCCCATACATAATAGTTTTTAATCTCAGAAGCAACCCTTAAAGCTTCCGGCAAAATAGGTAAGCTGTCCAAGGTTGTCCAGACCATACAGTTTATCTTATTCCACCAAGGCTTTTCATAGTACCCAGAGAAAGCCCAGATATCCTCAACCCCTATGTAGACATCTGGTTTAACTTCTTCTATTATCTTATCTATTACAAGACCTCCGTATCCGGCAGACCTTTTAAGAGCAGGGTCTTTTGAAGCAGAATTTAATTCAGCCTGTGTATTAGGCAAGCCCCCAAAGGTTCGCCAAGGCATGGTTTTTAATTCTGAATGCGAATGGGATATGCCATTCGCGAGTTCTATAACTTCATATTTCCCGGTATCCGATAAATATTTTAAAATATTTTTAGAATTTTTACCGAAACCAGTTAAAAGCCTAGAATGATTACTATGTATTAATACTTTTTTCTTTTCCATCAATAATATGAAGACTCGTCATCGATGACCTTATCATCTTCCTTGTCGTCGCTTTTTTGTTTTTTGTCTTTTCCCGAAGAAGGGACTTTGGGAAAGGAGTCTATGTCCAGAAATAAATCATCATTTTTCTGATCCTTTACGTCATCCTTGGAGATTTCTCGGAAAGAATCTACAGAAACTGGTGAATCTATGTAATCAAAATAGATAGACAGAAACCTTTTGAAATAATGAAGCATGTTTTGGCATTCACCGGGGGACAAAGGTATCTTTATGGGGCTAAAACTGCCCTTCTTCAAGGACAATCCAAAGCTTGGAAGTATATCCCCAGAGGGTTCCTGCTGTTTTGTAGAGGGATTATACTTGGAAGACCTAGAGGGTTGATCCCATGGTGAAAAATTCAATGTGGTAGAACTGTCATTAAAGGTATGAAAAGCGCTGAACTCATGTCGGTTTTCAATTGAAGAAATAATACTTCCACATTCAATATGATTAATTTTCATATTAACCGTATGTTCGGGTTGGTCTTTGTTCCCGGCGAAGGATGCTTTTTTATTATTCCAACTGAACTGCCTGATCATATTGATGAACAGAGTCGGCTCCTTGTTCCCGGGATTGGATATGTTTATATTAAGGGCTGACCCTTGATTCTTGCTATTTGGTTTGTAAAATGGTAAAGACATGATTGTATATTTTTAATAGGAATAACCTATTGTAAAATATCAATCGATATCTGTCAAGTCCAATTTGATCAAACCTTTCTTTTTTTTCAAAATCTTTTTCGATAATATATTTTCTATCTTATTTCGAATCAATCTATTTACTGGGCGAGCACCCATTTTCTCAGCGAAAGCTAAATCACTAAGGCGGTTCACAATATCATCCCCAATAACCAATTTGATACCTTTTTTCTTTAATTTTAAAACCAAAGATTTAATATGGGATTTTAAAATGAACTTAATATGATCTTTGGAGAAAGCTTTGAAGACAACCACCCCGTCAATCCTATTGATGAACTCAGGACTAAAAGTGTCTTTTGCCTTTTCGGCAATTTTAGAATCAATATTAGACTTATTATTAGAAAATCCTATGGAAGTTTCTTTGTCGAATAAATTAGCCCCCAAGTTTCCCGTCATTATTATGATGCAATTCTTAAAATCAGCAACCCTGCCCAGCCCGTCGGTGATCCGCCCTTCCTCTAAAACCTGTAAAAGAGTATGAATAACGGATGGGTGAGCTTTTTCTATTTCATCTAATAAAAGAACAGAATAAGGATTTTTTCTAATTTTTTCAGTCAATTGTCCTCCTTCTTCGTATCCCACATAACCCGGAGACGCTCCAATCAATCTAGATGTATTCGCTTTTTCGGAATACTCACTCATATCTACATGGATAAGATTCTTTTCGCTACCGAAGAATAATTTAGCCAAAGCTTTGGCCGAGAAAGTTTTGCCAGTGCCTGTTTCCCCTAGCAAGAGAAACGATCCTATTGGCTTGAAGTCATCCTTTAAGCCGCTTTTCGCTCTCAAAATCGATTTGCATATAGTAGAGACGGCCTCTTCTTGGAATAAAATAACCTTATTGAGAGATTTTTCTAATTTAAGAAGCATCTCCGACTCTTTTTGTGAAATATTATTAACAGGCACTCCTGTTTTGGACGAAACCACATCATGTATATCTTTTTGCGTCACATAAAAAGATTTTGAGAGCAAATCTTCCGACCAATCATTTAATATTTTCTCATACTTAATTAGCAAGCCCTCTCTTTTTCTCTTTATTTGGGGATCAATTATTTCACTTTCGCCTTCTCGAACCAAAACTGCAATTTGATCTTCAATGACCAAGGCTTCAGGAGGCTTTACCAAATTTCTCATTTTTACTCTAGCCCCGGCTTGATCTAAAATATCAATAGCCTTATCCGGCAAGTACTTGTCATTCATATACTTAATGGACAAATCGACAGCCAATTTAAATATATTTTTTCTATATTTTACATGGTGAAACTCCTCGTATTTAGGAGCTACCCCTTCTAGTATTTTTATGGCCTCGGTCCCAGAAGGCTCCTCAACATTAACCTCCTGAAATCTTCGATCCAAGGCCCCGTCTTTCATTATAGACCTAGAATATTCTTTCGGAGTTGTCGCCCCAATACATCTAATATCGCCTCGGGCCAAAGCAGGCTTTAGTATATTCGCTGCATCCATGCTCCCTTCGGCACTCCCGGCCCCTATGAGAGTATGTATCTCATCTATAAACAGAACTACATTAGAGGAGGACTTCGCTTCTTCTATCACTTGCTTCAGTCTTTGTTCGAATTGGCCTCTGTATTTTGTACCTGCTATCATCGAGGCCAGATCCACTTCATAAATAACCTTGGAACAAAGCAAATCAGAAGCTTTATTGTTGACTATTCTCTCTGCGAGCCCTTCAACTAAACTCGTTTTGCCCGTTCCAGGGAGGCCGATTAGTATGGGGTTGTTCTTATTTCTTCTGCATAAAATTTCAGAAATCTTTTCAAGCTCCCCCTCCTTGCAGATAACTTTGTCGAATTTTCCTTCAGAAGCTAAAATATTATAATTCTTAGCAAATTTCTGAAGAGCCGAACCCCTCTCTGACCTTTTGGGCCTGCCTTGATTGGAATTAAAGGACTCTTCCTGAGTGGGTTCATCTATAGGTGCGGGTGTCGATGGCAATAGGTGAGAGTAATCTCCTCCTATCAAAAATATTTTTAAAAATTCAGAAACATTATCGCAATCCACGCCTAATTCATCGAAATATTTACGAAGGGGAGAGCTCTTGTCTACCAGCATTATAAAGAAAATGTGCTCCAGTCCTACATAGCCATGATTTAACTCATTGGCAAAATCATTTGACTTATTCAATATTAATTGAAAGTCCTTGGAGTACTTTGCTGTCTGAACCTGAACCTCAGAGTCATCATAGCTGGGATCTAATATAAGATGGTCTAAAACGAACTCTTTAAAATCATTTATATCAATATTAATTCTTGAAAATATTTCTAATATAGCAGTTTGGTCTGTATCCAAAACAGATATAAGTAAATGATCTAGACTCACATCCGAAGATTGTAGTTGAATAGCCTTCTGTTTCGCTAACTTAATGACCTCCTTAGCTCTAGGAGTGAAATTTGGCTTTGTTGACATCATAAATAATTACACTATTTTATATCTGATAATTTCATATAGATTTTTTCGTCCACAACAGAAAGCTTATCCAGGAACAAAATATCATCCCCTTTTTGCCCGGTGATAACCACTATGTTATCCTTTTTAGGGGTCTTCCCTCCATTGTTTGTATATTTGGATAAAGCTTTTTCTCTGTTGTCCATCATCATTGCATCATAAGTACCGTACTCATCCGATATGGTCATCTTGATATAGGGGATATCTTTTTTGCTTTTCCGCTTGATACAGTCCTCTATGACTCCGATAAATTTCCCCCTTTCTTTTAGCTCTAAATCAAAAAAATGAATAGAATTATTTAGACTTTCATTTTCACCAAACGAATCTTTTAATTCCGTGCTATAACTAAACCCCAACAACTTTCTTTCAAAATACCAATTGGCAAATTTTTCATAACTTTTATTCCTGTCATAAATTTCTTTATAAGGGTAGTATTTCTTTTTAAATGTTTCAAGCCTACTCTCTGTGAAGATTAACCTTCCGTCGTCGGCAATTAATGATTCTTTTATGCATGCATTAATAGTATTTAAGCAATCATACTCAAATCTTTCCCCGAGTTCTATGAAGTTTCTTTTCTCTCTGTCTGTTAATATATTAAAAGATTGAGCTTCCAAAACTAATCTAGATCTTTTTGATTTAAAATCAGATAATGCACCAGCCTGTATTAAAGAAGAAAGGATTCCTATGTTAAGTCCTGCTTGCTTAGCGGAAATGAAAATTTCATATTTATTTGTGCTTTCAGAACTTCTGAATGAACGAAGGGCGTTTAATGACTTCTCGCTAATCCCCTTAACACTGTTAAGACCGAACCTTATGTCGCTTCCGGAAAGAGAAAAGCCCATTTCTGATTGAATCAAGTCAGGAGGCAAAAGGGTTATGCCAAAAAAGGAAAGCTCTTGGCTAATCTTATTGATTTCCTCTTGAGGAGAGGGTTCGAACTGAGTCATTTCTAGAAGAGACAAAAAGAATTCTTTGGGATGATTAAACTTTAGGTAAGTAGTCCATGCCGCGAGAATGGAATAACAAATCGAATGAGATTTATTAAAAGAATAATTAGCACTATCTTCCGCCACCTTCCATAAAATAGAACCAATATTTTCATCTAGTCCTAAATCTTTTATTTTGTCCTCTATCTTTTCTTTCCATTCTGGCATCTGCGACACCTTCTTTTTGCCGACGATCCTCCTCAACTGTTCCGCTTCATCTAAAGTAAAGCCAACCTTAACGGCCATCTTCATCAATTGCTCTTGGTATAAAGGTATACCCCCTGTATGACTAAGAACATCATCAAAAAAACTATGAACACTTTGAAAGGCTCCCGAAGATACATACCTTTCATAGTAATCCATGAATTCTATAGCCCCGGGCCTCGCTATAGCAACCACGGCACTTAACTGATCGAGATTTCTGGGCTTGATTTTTTTACACACCCTGAAATCTGTATCCGCTTCAATCTGAAAAATTCCATGGCGACTTTTTAAATTTTGCAATGGTTTATAAAGAGAATCCTTTGACAAATCAACATCATAAATATCCATCCCTACATACTTACATGTATTATAAATGACGCTCAAGGTTCTCAGCCCTAGAATATCGAACTTAACCATTAGCTCTGCGACCCAATTCATGTCATAGCCAGTCACTAAAGCCCCTTCCGATGTCTTTTGGACTGGACAAATATCCGAAAGCTTTTCGAAGGATATGGCTATTCCAGATGGATGCACTCCTACGTTTTTATTTAACCCCTGAAGTTTTAAGGCTATTTTGTAAACTTTTTCGTTGGAATCAGCCCATGATCTAAACTTTTCACTTTCTTCGTAAGCCTCTGGCAAGGGAACTACTAACCCAAATTTCTTTGGGATGCTATCGCTTATTTCATTTACTTCTTGTTCGCTCATCCCTCCTACGAGTTTCCCGCACTCTTTTGCGCATAATTTACCACTGAGAGTCGTAAGGGTTAATATCTTTGAGGTTCTTCCCGGATATTTAGACTCAATATATTCAATGACCTTATATCGATGTTCGTAAGCAATGTCATTGTCAACATCAGCCAAAAGACTGCCATCTAAGTAAGAAATTCCATCTTTTTCTACTGTTTTTGCCCTGCTTTTGGATACAAATCTCTCGAAAAATAACTCGTATTTTATTGGATCTACTTGTGTTACTCCTATCAGGAACAAAACAAGCGACCCAGCCGCCGAACCCCTCCCCGGGCCAGTAGGAATACCTTCCTCCCTGCAGAAATTAAGAACATCCCAATTAAGAAGAATATAATCAATAAAACCCAGATTGGAAAGAATTGATAACTCCATGTCGAGCCTGTCAGTATACTCCTGCTTGTTGTGCTTCTCGTTGATTTCATATTTATTTTCTCCGGATACGCATAGAGCCTTAAGGAAGTCCAGATTAGAGACCTCATTAGAAATACCAAGTTTTTTGTAATGCCTCTGCTCTATGACGATCTTAGGCAGTCTAACACCCGGGGGGGAGCATCCTTCATAGGAAGAAAAGTTATTATAAAAAGAGTTTTTTGTCATCAATAGGTTTTCCCATAACGGAAAGGGGGACTATATAATTGATCGGCATCCCTTCCCCGTATTGTTTTTCTATTTTAAATTGATCGAATGATTTTTTTGAAATCGTCCCAAGGATCTCAACAGTATTTTTAAGGCGCAATTGCTCTTTATTTATCCTAACTAATACATAGAGAGAGGGATCTCTAGCTTCGTATTCTGTTTTTTTGATCTTTAGTTCCGGCTCGCCTTTTCCAGTGTAAGTAATCGCTTTTACTTCTACGTTAGGAAAGTCCTCCCCTGGGTCTCTCACGGGATATATGTTTCTGTCTATTTCTTGATTGCTATATTTGGCCCATGCGAGTTCTCCGAGGATACCTATAGTATGAGCGGCATACTCAGACTCGTGGTTGCCTAATCGATAGGAATTCCTGAAAGAAATATCTTTTGCATCATGTCTTTCCCTAGCGAGATCTCTTGCCTCACGCAAGTCATCATCACTGAAGTATATCTCAATCATACTTCAAATGCCCAGATTAATTTCTGAAAAACCTCAAAGTTTTTCTCTATATCGTATAAGGCGTCATGGAGTTTTGAAGGATCGAAGTCTATATCGTAATCCACACACAATTGTTTTAAATTTGTCTTTACTCCTCTTTGTCGGACACCAATCATTCTGTATTGCCATGATAGTAGCTCATCATCTTTATCTAAATTAATTCCCATTTTTATGCCCTTGGCAATGCAATTTGTGTCAACCAAGCGATTCGCATAAGAAAAATCAGAGCCTTTATTTAATAAATGGCGGTTAATATTATGGATGTAAACATCAAATCCTAATAGATTATGACCTACACTCATATATTCTTTATCGTAAAGATATTTTTCAAAAAGTTCAAGAGGTTTTTCTGGGTCAACCGCAAGTTTTTTATACTTGGATTTAGTCCACCCTGTTATTCTGGCTGCTTCTGGAGATACTTCAATATCGTCCCAATACAACCAATAGTTGTGGCGAGATAAAATCTTTTTACCCTCGCACAAAAGGAACGCAAGTTGCCAAGGC
>Ga0315328_10000848_pt1 | contig 13791 bp, 10 predicted proteins | sample M120032315metaG_FD_203462 | JGI IMG/M metagenome (GOLD analysis project Ga0315328, IMG submission 203462) | Ammonia-oxidizing marine archaeal communities from Monterey Bay, California, United States - M1 200m 32315 | ecosystem: Environmental > Aquatic > Marine > Intertidal zone | place: USA... | reverse complement strand
AAATAGGAATAAATATGAGGATAAATATCAAGACTACAATGAGCTTAATTAAGGCCAAATGAAACGGTAGCAAAGTAAACGACATGGTTAGAACGATAACGTTCAGTGTGGGCGAACTCATCAATGTCGCCAACATGGTTTCCAAGCGTGCGCCGGCTTGATACATACTATGGGCAATGGGTGTCGTACAGTTAACACATACACTTAGTGGCACACCAACGAACATGCCGCGAAATGAATTGAATAAACGATTAGTACCCCAATTCAAACTCGGCATATGCTGCAGTAACGTCATAAAAACGCCAGCAAACAACAAACCAAAACTCATCCCCTTCCAGTTGGTGTAGGCCCAGTTAACACTCGTAGCCCAAACTCTTTGCCAGTAACTCATACTCGCTTCAATAGGAATGAGAATATCAAAGGCGATGGCGCTAATACTGTTTCGATCGCCCAACTGAGCTTTGGTATCAAGCGCAGGTAAGCGTGACTGAGACCAAAACCATAGCGCAATCAAAACCATGCTTAACAAAGCAAAAACTAAAACTTTTCGTTGGTAGTTGGCCTGAAACAGAGGCGCGAAGAACTGCCGTAATCGAGCAATCACAGAAAGTGTCTCGTTATTATGATGCGATCGGACGTCTAAGTTTAGTTGCTGCCTGCCCAGAAACAAAAACCCCCGACGAGGCGTGGTGGTCTCCCTCACTGAATTGACCCACTCCGTATAGTATGAATGGGGGAACAGATAATCAGCACCAAACGTCACAAACCCGAAGAGATTGTTTCCAAACTGCGCCGGAAGGCATGAACCGGATCGATGCGATCCGGGAAGTGGCTATCACAGCGCAGATGCACTACCACTGGCGTAAGTGCTACGGTAGCATGGGGGCGAACTAGTTGCAGGAACTGAAACGTCTTCAGAAGGAGAATGAGCGTCTTCGTCGCGCTAGATCATACCTGACGCCGGACCAATCAATGGGGGCAGCTCAGTTCCCCCAAGTACGCGATGTCTCTTGTTTTTTCTCACTTTCCGTTTTTTACTCATTGCCAGCCTATTATTTGGCGAAATTAACCGAAAGCAGTTGATCCCCTACAGGGTTAATGGTATAAAGATCGACACGTATATTAAAGAAAAACATTAAACGTTTAGGAGAAGCGCAAATAATGGAGAAAATCACCACAGCAACGAGGAGAGGCTTCCTTCGAGCAGCGGCTGCAGGTTTGGGCGCGGCGGCGGCCACCACAGTTGGAGCGGCGAGTCAAGAAGCAACTAATATTCAGGTAGCTAAAATTGGCTCCGGCGGCGTGCATGCTCTGAATACACCCCTTAAAGAAATGGTGGGGAAGCACGCTGACAAGTTGTTTAAAAAAGCAGATCCCAAGCTGCTCAAGGTTAAAAAGAAAGACTTAGTAGAGGCTCTTCATTCAGGCGAATACCATAACCATAAGTCACTAAAGGGTTTTAAGTCTTCGGATCATAAGATCCTGCGAGACGTGTTTGACGACGTCCTTAAGCATGGAACCAAGTCAAAGCACGCGAGCCTGCTGCCCTCCCCTATGAGCGCGTTCGGATCGGACGCAAACGCCTGGTCGGTTTCCGCGTGTTGCTGCCCGTGTTGTTGTGCGGCAGCCGAGATGAAGCCGAAGCGCGCTATCGACTGAACTCCTTAAGCTGAAACCTTCAAAGCTGTGCTCCTAAGAGAGGAGCACAGCTTTTTTTATGGCTATACTTAGCCTTGTATTCGCGGCGGGGAGTGCAAGCTAAATGGGTGATAAATTGACGTATTACCGCTGGTATTGTGAGCCAACCAGGATCGTCAATAACGTAGGAAGCGTCTGAAAATTATGAAAATCCTATTGGTCTGGCCGAGCGCCTTGTCAAACATAGAAGAGCGCCAGCAGATATTCCCAATGTCCGAGCCTTTGGCGTTGGAATATCTTGCCGCCGCCGCTGAGGAAGAAGGCCACCTCGTCCAGATCTTTGACATGCGGCTTAATAGGATCCCTCTCTTAGATGTGATTGCCTCGTTTGGGCCGGATATTGTTGGGGTCACAGCATACTCAATGCATGTGCGCACAGCGATCAGCATCGCGAATGAGGTTAAATCTTACAATCAGACGATCATTTCCGTCGTTGGCGGCCACCATGCGACCTTGTTGCCAGAGGATTTTTTCGAACCATCAATTGATTATGTTGTTGTAGGCGAGGGAATAACGGCGTTCAAAGACATTATTGGAGTCGCTGCGGAAAATAACTTGAGCCGGGAGGTGCTACCAGGCGCATGGACGCAGATTGGAGGGGAGTTCCATGATGGTGGACGCGGAGAAACTCTCGGAAATGACATGATCCCTCTTCCAAATCGAGAGATAACCGGCCCTGAGAGAATTCATTACTTTATTGATTGGATGAAGCCCGTCGCGCTCTTGCGGACTTCAGTTGGATGTCCCTACAGGTGCACTTTTTGCTCGCTTTGGAAAATCGAAGAAGGCCGCTACCACATTCGAGATCCTCATAAGGTTGTAGAAGAGTTAAAGACGATCCAAGAACCCTACATATTCTTAGTAGATGATGAGGCTTTCATTAACCGCCGAAGAATGGTCGAACTGGCGGGAGCAATTAAGAAATCTGGAATAAAGAAGAAATATTTCGCCTATTGTCGAATGGATACCTTAGTCAAGAATCAGGCGGCGCTAGAAGCATGGCGGGATATCGGTCTTGAAAGAGTCTTTATTGGCATTGATAGCATTACCACAAAGGGCCTTAAAGAACTAAACAAGAAATACGACACCGTTACGATAGAGGACGGTCTAAAAGTGGCGAAAGAAATAGGAGTGAAAGTCTTCGCGCAATTCATTGTAAGTACGGATTATGAGGATAAAGACTTTGACCGGCTTATTCGCTTCATCGAACAGTACCGGATCGAGTACCCATCGTTCACAGTTTTGACGCCATTGCCCGGTACCGAATTACTGTCGAATTTTGATCTTGTAACTGAATTGCAGGACAATGGCAGGCCAAACTGGGACCTGTTCGATACAGATAACCCCGTTGTGAAGACGAAACTACCGAAGAGTTATTTTGTTGAGCGTTATGAGGGCCTGTGGCGAACATTCGCTGGATCTCATAATCAGTTTGAGGACCATCAGATCGTATGAAATGGGTTACACAGTACCCAAGTTTTGATTTTGTTGGGTGGCCACAATAGTTAATACCAACGCCAGCGTCGATACAATTCGATCTGTGAAGAAAGTGGTTTTAGATGAATAGACTTGTCCGATATGTAAAACAAGCGATAGAGGAAAATGATGAAGATTGAGTTGGAGCAAGACAAGCAATACCGGGCCTTCGCCGTTCAGTTAATCGACTATGAGGAAGCGATAATTGTCCGACGGGGCAATTATGAACTGACAATTAGTGGTGAGGATGCAGGAGAAGTGCTCGAGAGACTTATTTCATGTGCTCTAGAAAAAGATATGTCCAAGTCCGAGATGCTCAATTTGTTTATGGCTGAGTATCAGGATGTGGTCGGCGAACTGGTTGACCTCCTTATCGAAAAAAACATCTTGGTAGAAGCGGGCAACATTGACTCTGATGAGAGGCAAAATGAGTCATCACTGGAGATCTTCTACTGGAACTTCGGAATCGATGCCAAAGTGGTCACTGAGAGGCTTAATTCTGCAAACCTTGTGATCGTTGGCGTAAATGAGATTTCGCGTCAGTTAGTTACAAGATTACGGGAAACAGGCGTTGAAAATCTTACTGTGGTCGATGATCCGATTGGAAGAAATTTCGGTTTCTTTGACCAGCAAAATCAGTTGAACCACGTCGCTTGGCCGGATTCATTGCCGGTACCACAGGATTATGAGACCTGGGGTTCAGAAGTTGATCCGAGCCAGATCGGATGCTTGGTTGTTACCAGTGATCATGGGGGTCAACAATTTATCAGAGACTGGAATCAACAGTGTATCGACTCAGGCGTTACTTTGTTTCCAATTATCTTGCGGAACCTGATTGGGTTTATTGGCCCCTATGTGGTTCCAGGAGAGTCGGCATGTTTTGAGTGTTTTAGGGCTCGTCAGAATTCACATATTGAGGATCCAGCAGAGGTGCGGGCTAGCGAACTCTATGCTTTTGAGGGGCAAAAGTTGAATGGGTACCATCCCTCGATGACTGCAATATTGGGTGAATATGGAGCATTCGAGTTGACAAAGATTTTCGGTCGCGGTATCAGTCGTTATCGAGTTGGCACCGTTGTTCGAGTAAACATGATTCTGCCGCAAGTCTCCTCTCACAAGGTGTTGAAGTTGCCAAGATGTCCGGTCTGCAGCAGTTTAAATTCTCGTAGTGCGGAGACACCAAGCAAGACGACCTTTATGCCCGGACATCGGATAGAAGAATGAATCCTGACCGAGATGCCCGAAATTTAGCCGCGGTTGCACCAGCCCTTATTGATCCCGTTGTCGGGATTATCGGATCAGTTAAGGAGGTTGCGAGAAATCCGGGGGGGCCCCAGTTTTTTCATTATTCGGCAACAGCCGCGAATACTTCAGCGTTTACCAGGCAAGAAAACTTCTTTGCCGGAGGCGGCGCTTCTTCCATTCGAGATATAGCCGTATCTAAGGCAATCGGCGAGTCTGTCGAGAGGTATTGTTCGGCCATATATGATGTAGATGAACTGCCTCTTCATTCATGTGATGAATCGGACACGCCCTGTGTCAATCCGGGGCAATTCGCGCTTTACCAATCTTGGCAATATGAGCAGGATGGATTCCCTTTCGTTTCCTTCGAAAACGATACACCGATCAGATGGGCAGAGGGACATGACCCTTTGACTGGGGAATCATGGTTGGTTCCCGCGGCGATGGTCTATTCCCCTTATTATTACTATCAGGGTTCCGGTGATTCTCCCATCTGTCAAAATATTTCTACAGGCCTGGCATGCCACCTAAGTCCTTATCGTTCTGCATTGTCAGGATTCTATGAGGTTATAGAGCGGGATTGCTTTACTCTTACTTGGTTAGCAATGTGCGCTCCCTCCCAGATCCGAATCGAGACTCTAGACGATAGAAACTATGAATTAATTCGTCGAATTCAAAAGGCACCATGTGAGATAAATTTATTCGATATTACAATGGATACTGGAGTGCCCACGATATTATCCACATTGAGATGGGTTAGTGACGAAGCCCCGGCACTGGTAGTAGCGGCATCTACTGATTTGTCTCCTTCAGAGGCAACCCGAAAAGCTCTAGAGGAGTTAGTGCATACCAATCGGTATTCACAACAAATAACCTCACATAGTCCGCCGCTTGATGAAGATCCTGAGTTCCGAAACGTAGACTCTCAGGCAACCCATCTTCAATTTTACTGTGATCCCGAAAATCTATCCGCAGCAGAATTTCTTTTCTCGTCTCGTGAGCGCAAGGATTTTGATGAGATTAAAAATCTGTCTTCGGGCATAGTGAAAAAAGACCTTATTTTCATACTTCGCCGACTAAGGGAATTGGGATATCAAGGCCTCGTCACTGAGCTAACCTCGGAAGATGTCGCAGGTATTGGTTTGTCTGTAACAAGGTCGATCATCCCTGGTTTTCACCCCCTCAGTATGGGTCATGACCTTCGCCCTCTTGGCGGGAAAAGGCTTAGGGAGGTTCCACAATTAATGGGATACCCGGGAATTGGCAAAGATGGCCTTGGCAATCCTTACCCTCATCCGTACCCATAAGCTGGAGCGTTACAATGCAAAGAGAATTCTGGAACCGCCTGAGAATACAGAATGTTGATGAATCGCTGTGGGAAACCTTCCATGAGAATTCTAAGTTTTCAAAGTTCGAGGTTTATCCAACTAACACGGAGGCTCGCGAGATTATGGATGATCTCTGGCCCGCCATGCCTTACTCCGGGTTTCCAATCATTGATTTGCCTTCGGAGCGGGCCCCTCTGGATAGCCCGCTTGAGACCCTGCTTGAAAAGCGAGTAACCGCCAGAAAGTTAGGCCCAAAAACTCTTGACCTTTCTCAATTGACATCGCTCTTGTTTGCGGCCTACGGCGAGACGCGGTCTAACGATGATGGGAGTTTTGGGCGGCCGTTTAGAACGATCCCCTCTGCTGGGGCAATGTACCCGCTTGAGCTGTTTTTCTTTACGCACAAGGTTAAAGATTTGAAGACCGGCTTGTATCATTACAATCCACACGAACACCACCTGCGCTTGATGTCAGAAGAAAACCTCACTGGGCCTATTGCAGAAGCGCTAGCGCAACCGAATGTAGCACTTGACAGTAGTGTGATTTTTTTTATTTCCGCGATATTTGCCCGAGAAACGATGAAATATGGAGACCGAGGCTATAGATTTGCGTTTCTGGAAGCGGGACACTTGGGCCAAAATTTGGACCTGGCTTCGGCAAGCCTGGGTCTGGGCTCAATGAGCATCGGAGGTTTTTGCGATCGGGATATAGATAAACTTCTGAATATTGATGGGATCATGCACTCTGTGATCTACATGAAAGCAGTTGGGGAGTTGATTGATTCAACCACTCCAATCGATTTCGAGACAGGAGATTGAATCCGCACGGACAGCACCCATGGATTCTTGTTCTCGAGCCAGTTGTTCTGTTGATCTCCCAGGCATAAGGGTTTCCAATATCGGCGAACTGATCGCCGCATTTCCTACCTTTCAGACTTCCAGTCCACCTCTTGTAGGTGATTTATCTCTCGGCTCTTGGAGAGGTTTGGACCTGTTTGAAGACCTTTCTCGCCAGCTGTCTCTTATTCCTCCCGAGGATCTTGCGCATGACTCAGATCAGTCGGCAGAACACCTCAAGCTTCTTTCCTATCAAAATTTAGTTGGGCAGGGTATTGATTCCGAGGCAAAGGGCGAACTGAGTGTTCGATTAGCATTTAGTTGTTCCCGGTTGATCGCCTCTAAGGTGAGAGATTGTGGAATACAACAAATCGTAATCATATGGGGATCTTGTGGTACACACTGCGAAGACTCTGAGGCTTACTTTGTCCGCTTTCTGAAATGGTGGTTAGAGGATTCCAAAGTTAAGATCTGTCTTGTCGTAATTGGGACGGACCCTGCGCCGTTACCAGAGGAATTTAATATTTCATGGACATCGGAAGGACAAGTATCTGACTTTTTGAAGCCGGCAAAATCCGAAGTGTTGTTAGGGTTGATGCCAGGAGTCGTGACTTCGCAAGATCTGGAAAAGTTAGGGGAAGCCAAGTCGGTATACCTTGAACGCGTTATAAATCTCAATGGAGATCAGTATCTGATTCCGCCAGAGTTTCGGCTACAACCGGGACCATCTCGCTTGCTTTTCGATAAGCTTGCGAACCTGATTGAGGTTTCATCTCCACTCCAAGCGTACGCGCAGCTCCATGGAAACAATTTCTTTGTCAATACGGAAACACTGATTACTGCCGCATGGAAATGTTTTGCTAAAGGTGCTACTGAGCTTTCGATAAAATTTATGACTCGCGCCCTCGAATGTTCGAGGAACGTAGTGCGTAACGGTTTCACCATTGCCCAACTTCAGGGAATGAGAATTTCTTCTCAAAGATTTTCCGAGGTTTCGAGTGTTTCTGATCCTGATGAGAGTTTACCGCTAGCCCTGAGATCGTTTTTATATCAAGCAAAAGGGTGGGGCTGCGTTATGGTGGGAAGGCATCCCGAGGCCCAAGAATATCTGAGTCAGAGTCTTGAGCTGGCCGGTGAGAATATGGATTTAGCGGAGAAGTGTTATTGCGAGAATATCAACGCGCTCAATGAACTCCGATGTGGGAATCTAGAAAAAGCGTTTAAGGCGGAAAAAGGCATTGAAAGAGTGATCTGCGAGGCAAGCGGTTCGATAGGATCCGTAGATCACCGGCTTATATATATAAATAGTATAAATCTCGCCCGCTTGTATAGGCGCATGGGTGATCTCAGGAGTGCCCGAGAATATTTCGATCAGGCCTTTAAGCAGTCTCTTGGTAATCTGACAGAAAATGACCATATTTACTGGGATGTTTGTCTGGCGCAGCTCGACGCTGATGAGGGTGATCATGCAAGCGCGCTTAAGCTATGGCTGCGGGTTTCAATCAACTGGTTGGCATCAGAGTTACCAGAGGCGATTGGCGACAGGACAATTCGTAGTATCACCCGGCAACGGGAATACACTCAAGCGAGCAAGATAGACGTCACCACCGGGGCGCTTATCGATACGCTGTTGGAGGCGGCGGGCGCTAGTGGGGTACAAATTGAGCTCAAAGGCCTTGTTGGTTCCCGTTCACCCATCATAAGCACTACTGACATGGTTCCAGAGAACATTCTGCAACAAGGTCAAGTCGTATGCTTGAACGAACTTGTAGTTATTAAGTGCCCATCGTTAGTTCGCGCCCCGATAGGAAACGCTAACCTGCAGTCGCTGCGTTGCCTGGTTCATGAATTGATTCAATGTATCTGGCCATGGCATGCCCCTGTCGAGCCAGATGAAATGATCGCCATTGATCGCCGACGGGGAATGGGCATCGGGCAGGATATACTTGAAGCAGCGCAGAGCGCTGTCTGGCATCAAATTGGGACACTGGTTTCGGGCTCGCAGAAAATAACTCTCTCCGGCGCCTCTCGTGGTGCATTGTTTGAGGAATCCACTTTGCGCTTGGGGCCAGCAGTATCGGAGTTTGATCCAGAGCTGCAACTGGTGTCTTTCAAACGGTATCGTACCGCCCAGGCACTGACTTCACAAGAGAGGGATGCTGTCTCACTGATTAATGGTAAGAGGCTCAAAGTGAGGCAGGCTTTAGACTGCTCGGTCGATGAAAAAGTACTAACTGGGCTGATTAACGATCGGGTATTAGATTTTTCACTGGATAAAAAGATATGTTGGAAGGTTGGTATCAGATAGCCTATGAGCGGGAGTTGTTGGGAGAGTTAACTCCTGCGTCCGTCGGGAACCACACCCTTATGATAGTAAAAAGCGGTGGTGAGATCTCGACGTTTGATTCAATTTGTCCGCACATGGGCACAAACCTCGCTATAGGTGGAATTCTAGGCGAGGGTCACATAGTTTGTCCTTTCCATAACTTCAAAATCGGTCTAGGCAAAAGTGAAGGAAGCCAGTTTTGGGTGACTGAGTACCCGACGTTGGTCGTTGGTGGGATGGTCTTCGTCTTTTTTTCAAGCCAGAAGATCGAGATTAATCCCTTTAGATCATTCATCACTGGGCTTGACCAGAAAGTATTCTTTGTTCCCGGGATCAAGATGGAAATCCTCACGAACTTTACCAATGTTACCGAGAATGCATTTGACAGTAATCATTTTCGGCCAATCCACCGGGTTTTAAATACACCCCAACTGGAAAGAGTAGTAACCGACGGGTCGACTCTGAAGATGACTGGGGTATTTAATCTACCCTCCAGCCCTTGGTATGCGAGCGCTCTGAAAGGCGAGATTCTTCAGATTCCCTATACCCCAGAGGCATTCAGTCCGGGGTTGGTTGTCTCACACATGGGGGGCAATCCCCAGTATTGGGTGATTACTTCCTCATTGCCCCATGGATCTAAGGGGTCGATCGTCTACGTCTCTATCGGCGTGTATGCGGATAGCAATGAAAACCAGCCTGAGGAAGACCTGTTACGGTACATGCTAGAAAGGATGCGAGCGAATCTGAAACTCGATGCACAAATATGGGAAAACATGCCGGCTGAAAGACCATTTACCCCCACAGCCAACGATAACGGTGTTGTGGCGTTTAGAGAGTATTGTTTGCAGTTTAATCCGCTTTAAGAAGATATGACCCTACAAACTCGCAAAAATGATTTGACCGTATACCACTGGAATACTAGGAATTCGAAGCCAACCATATTATGGCTACACGGCTATACAATGGATGGCAGCATATGGGAAGACATATGGAGAGAACTGCCGGAATTTGCGCATGTCGCACCAGACCTACCAGGACATGGGCGCTCAAGACGATTTTCTGAGAACGAATCCTTGTCGAGCATTGCCCGCTCGGTTGAAGAGATAGCGAGGGAGTTCGACGCTAGACACATCGTTTCGATCTCCTTTGGCGGCACTGTCGGACTACAACTAGGTATTCAGGTTAAAGGGTTTTTCAAATCGCTCACCGTCTGTTCGGCCGGTATTGGAGGTGGGCCTGTCGACTTAGAAAGTCAGGCATGTAACCGGGAGTTAAATCAAATGTACATCGACAGAGGAATCGGCACCTGGTTAACAGCACGATGGCTACAATCACCTCCGGAGATTTTCTCCGGCCTTCGCGTACGGCCACCCATATTCGAGAAAATCACTGAGGTAATCAGGCAGCACAGCTGGCAAGAACTCGCTGATGGCACTATGAACCGTATTTCATCGTCTCAACAGTCGAAGAATCAACTGAAAAACATAACTCTTCCGACACTCGTGCTGGTTGGCGAGCAGGATATGGACTCATTCAAGCGAGCGGCTGAGATTATCCGGCGCTCGATCCCAAGTGCATCTCGCAAGTACCTTCCAGGGGTTGGGCACCTAGGCCTATTGGAAGATCCTGGCGCGAAAGCGCAGGTTCTCAGGGACTTTATCTCTTCTGTAGAAGCGATGACTCCTAACGAGTGTCCTAACTCTTGACCTCGCCCTGAGGAGGTTCCAAGGTTATCCCAAAACAAGCCATTGCTGGTGACTTCAAAGAAGTGCCGATATTAAGTTGACAAGGATACGGATCCTATTCCACGCCTTCCCCAGCAACGGCGGACCCTTCCATCATCTCAGCGATCCCATGCAGGGCATGAAGAATTCCAACTACGAAGACTCCGTGGTGCGCGCCAACGCCACCGTCGCCGGACATCAATTCTTCAAATTCTCCGAATACCTCATAACCTGAGGTAACGCAAAGTATTGCTCCGGTTAAAATCAAGAATGTTGGGGAGCGAACAAATCTAACAAACCCATTAGTGCTTTCAGCCATTACTGATCTCCATTTCAGTTAGATAAAACTTGGTTAATTAACTCGCCTTGAGTAACGTGCACAACTCAGGCACAAGTCAAGATACTTTACTCCCACTCCCACTCCCACTCCCACTCCCATTCCTCTCCATTAATTTCTCAATTTTCTCAAGCTTGGTGTGCAAGCGATGCAGTTCATCTTTCAAGGTTACAGACTGATCGGATTGATCAGCCTTTTCGGCCTGATCGGTAAAGTTAGAGAAGGAGTCGACATATATTCCAACGATGGCGTTCAGGGAGGTCAGTGCCGTAACCAAGATAAAACTCACGAAATACATCCAGGAAAGTGGTTCTGTCTTCATTACGATTCGCGCAACTCCAGTGGACCAACTCTCTAGAGTCATGCATTGGAATAGAGTGAACAGCGCTCCGCCCATGTTACCAAATAGGTCAGGATGTTCAACCCCATAGAGTCGTGTGCCGATAAGGCCATAGACAAGGAAAATGACGAATATGACCGAAGCCGCCCATAGGACGCTTCGCACCCCGTTAACCATCGAATGGGCGACCCGTCGAAATGCTATAGGGGTCTTGTCAAACGCCAAGAGTAATTGACCGACCCTAAGGATTCTCAACGTCTTGATCGCGTCATCGCCGACTACTGAGCCCAAAATTACAAGCACATCGAATAGGTTCCATCCTGATCGGAAAAACTGCGCTTTATAAACAGTAATCTTTACAACTGCTTCAACAACGAAAATTATAAGAATAATGTTATCTAAAGTCCTCAAAAACTCGAAGTTGGTGCCATGACCGGTCTCGAGATAAAGCGTAACGGAATTGACAATCACCAGGATGATTACGAACCAACTATAGAGGGTTGATTCGAAAAATCCTTCTAACCGGCCTGGTTTTTCTGATTTTGAAGTCACAGTTGCAAAATCCTTTTATTGTGATGAATTAGATGAAAAGTTGGTGGTAGGATAAATGCCTCGGCGAAACTGGATCAAAGATAATGATACTGAAGCGCTGTTGAGATTGCTTCATTGACCTGTTGCTTCTCATTCCACTTATTAAGAGGCAGATCGCCGATTCTCGGTCTTGTTAAAAGGTTTTGTTCTGGGCTTTGCAACTGTTGTTTACTCAAAGCATATTCAAATTCTTCGCGCAGTTGCAGGCGTTTATTTACGAGTGAAAGGTTGGGTCCACTCGTTCGCTCAACACCTTTGGATGTGGTTTTGGCAACCACGTTGCCATCTTGATCTGTCATCTGTGGACTCTTTGGTGTCAGGATAACCAGTACAGATTTTTTGTAATCCGTAATAGTTTGCTCTGAGAAAAGATATTTGACAATCGGCACGTCCTGCAACCACGGTACACCCGTTTTACCATCTTCTTTTTCTTCTTCGGTTAACCCACTGATCACCATTGTTTCACCGAAATTCAGGACCGCATGGGATGAAACCTCTGTCTTCGAGGTCTGTGTGAAGTTATCCATTCTTATATTCGGCGAGGCATTCTGGAGGAAGGCCCTCGCTACGTTCACCTCCATCTTGATCGTCGTATCACTTAAGAATTCAGGTTTGACTCTTAGTTCTACTCCGACAGGAACCTCAGAGATTTCCCCCTGATCAGTCCCGACCTGGTGAACCAGTTGCACATGTAGTACGGCGCCCGAGAAGAATTCCGATGACTCACCATCGAGGACGAGAAGAGACGGCCGCGCGATCACCTCGTTTTTGTCCTTCTCATCATTAAAAATATTTAGAACGTATGCGATACCGTCACTGGGAAAAGCGAGACTGAAATCGTTTGTAATTGCTCCAGTTAGAGCGGTTCCAACAGGGTCGATATTGTCTGGGTCGTCCTCGCGGATCCATTTTTTTTCATCACCGTCCCAATACCAGCCTCGGTCAAAGTTGTGTGTGTCTTGTGATCGACTGTAGGCGTATGGGGTACCGGTTAAAATAAGCGACAGACCGTTAAGTAAATTGACCCCACGATTGGTGGCAACTATCTCTGACGATCCGATAATTGCGACATCAATGAGAGCCATCCGCGGAGGTTGTTGGTCAGAGCTATCATCGGTATCGTCATCATCGTCGTCACTGTCGTCACTGTCGTCACTGTCGTCTGAGTCGCCAGGTGTCAGCCCTTCTCCCTGATCTGTCTCAATATCTTCAAGGGCCGTATTAATTTTTAGGTTGAAAGCGGGCGTTCCATAGCCTTCTGATGCAAACCTAAGATCGCCGAGCCGGCTTAACATACGAGTTTCCTGAAAAGAATTAACGTGAGGGCTAAGTCTGTATTCATCAAACGCGGCCTCAGCCATCTCAAGCAGGCCTAAAGAAGCGAGAACGACTGGCTTACGCTCCATAAAATCTGGATTGTTAGGCGAAGTTTTATCGAGTAACTCCATAATCCCCGCCGTGGTTTTTCTGTCGTTCGAGTAGTAGGATGCACTCAAAAGTGCCAGCATTGCGTCGGAACTTTTTGGTGACAGCAACAAGGCGTAGGAAAAAGTCTCTTGCGCTTGCCGGTATTGCTTGAAGTGGAGTTGGATATGACCTAGGTGATACGCGGCCCAGTAGTTGCTTGGATCAAAACGCAAAACTAAGCGATAGCCTGTTTCTGCAAATTCATATTGACTGGCATCACCGGCTATTGCCCGGAGGTGATAAGACAATGCATTTAGGAAATGAAGATGAGGGTTCTGAGGATCGAATTTTAGGGCCTTATTGAAAAAACTTGTTGCATCAATATAGTTTTCGTCTTCTAGAGCGATGACGCCATTTTTAATATAGCGGTCGTTAACCGCGAGTAGCGGGAGCTGTTTGAATAATTCGGAAGGCAGCGACACCGCT
>Ga0315328_10000840_pt1 | contig 13816 bp, 13 predicted proteins | sample M120032315metaG_FD_203462 | JGI IMG/M metagenome (GOLD analysis project Ga0315328, IMG submission 203462) | Ammonia-oxidizing marine archaeal communities from Monterey Bay, California, United States - M1 200m 32315 | ecosystem: Environmental > Aquatic > Marine > Intertidal zone | place: USA... | reverse complement strand
CAATAACATTATCCCTATTGGTTAGTTATACACGTGCACTAGCTGATTCTTCTGGAATCAAAATGCAGGGAATAGGAATCGGTGAGCGTGCAGAGAGATTACTTGTGATTGCAATCATAGGTATCGTTGGATTTATGGAGATAGCTATAGTCATAGTAATAATCATAGCATCAGTAACTTTAGTACAGAGAATTAGTGTTCTAGTAAAAAACAGATAATATTATCGCAGTTTGGTATGCTGTCGTCTTTGACTAGCAGATCTAATTTTTAGCACTTTGAAATGAATTGCACATGATATACAATACCATTTAGTGATCTTTGGTGAAGCAATGTATGCACCTTGTGCACGTAGTTCTTTTGCAAGTTGGTGTTCAACAAGACTAAGTTTTGATGTTACTTTTTTTGCTTTATCTTTTGGAACTGTACCACCACAGTTTACACATTGAATAGTTCCCGATGAACCTTTACCACCCTTTCTTCTACCTCTACTTGCACGTTTTAATGGCATGAACGGTGTTAATTGAATCACTATATAAATGCGATATTAGATTTTCTGAAAAAAATTTATTTATCAATAATATACCAATATCATGAAAGGTCTTTGTGATGTTTGTTTGAGCTCAAATGTTGATGTTGATATTAAGCATGGAAAAAATGTATGTAAGAAATGTAAGCAGCGTAATGTAAAAAACTAAATCAGTATTAATTAATGAAGTATTATGAAAATTGGAATATATTCACATTGCACAATTGATACTATAATTCATGGTGATAACATGTATGAGGTTCCAGGAGGACCTGCCTGTTATTGTTCATTAACTGCAAGAAAACAGAAATTCGATGTTAATCTTTCAACTAAATATGGTCCAGATTTTCCATTAACTGATTCTTTATTAGAAAATAAAATTCGTATTGAAGATAAATTATCTACAAGTGATACTACTAGATTTAAAATTATACTAAATGATTCTGATCGAAAGTTGTTTATTCAGAATAAATGTGAACCATTAGAATTTCTTGATGAGAATAATAATGGCATAATAATTAGCCCCGTTTTTGATGAGATTACAAACGAATTGTTTAAAAAAATTAAAAAATCATCAGATTTTATATTGCTAGATCCACAGGGATTCTTACGACGTCATAACTCGGAAAATCTAATTATATTAAAAGAAACAAAATTAGATCTAGATGGTATCTCTGCAATTAAAGTCAGTCCTAATGAATTATTTGCACTTACTGGGGCTAATGATGATGCGGCATTACTATCATTACAGAAATTGGGTGTTGAGAATGTCATATTTACCAATAAACAAAACATATCACTTTTAGTAAAAGATAAAATATATTCAATACAATTACCAAACCTGGAATTATTTGATACTACAGGTGTAGGTGATATTTTTTGTGCAACATTTTGTTGTACGATGTTACGGGAAAAAGATTTTTTATGGGCACTCTCATTTGCAGGTGGTGCAGCACAAGCTGCACTTGAGACAAAAAAAATTGGCATTAATAAAATACCAGAAAAAGGTGCAGTTGAAAATAATGGTTCATATTTTTATAACATGGTACAATTTCGACAGATCTAACATATATGGCAGTTTACAAAATTGATTATCCATGCAAGTCGGTATATTTGGAAATGGTTTAACAAAGTCATCATCATCGTATTTGAGAGAAATATTAGATCAGCATGAAATTAATTATTTTAATTTAGATAACAAGACCAAATCCAAGAAAACTGACTGTGTTTTAGTACTTGGTGGTGATAAAGGAGTACGAAATTATTTTCATAGAACACTTGATTCATCTATTCCTGTGTTAGGAATTAATGAATCAGAATCCGATGGGTTTTTGGCACAAGTTGATCTAAAACAGTTTTCTACATACACTCACAGGTTAAAAAAGATGGATTATCATGTAGAAGAAGTTCCTAGACTTGGTGTAAAAATTGACGGAAAAAATGTTTATCCTGTCTTAAATGACGTTGCAGTGTTTCCGTCAAAAAGTGCTATGCTAATGGAACATACATTGCGTATAAACGGAGATCAAGTGTGGCATGATAGCAGTGATGGAATGATAATATCAACACCAATAGGCTCATCTGCATATTCAATGTCTGCTGGTGGACCAGTAATATTCCAGAATTCGTCTGTGTTTGGTATCATCTCTGTTAATTCGTTAGATATTATCAGACGTCCATTGATAGTTTCTAATGAAAGTATAATTGAGATTGATGAGATTTCTGCTAGACTCTACTGTGAAGTGGTGTTAGATGGGCTTGATCGTTATAAAGTGAATAAAATTGTAGAAGCAACAAAATTTCATTCACCTGCAAACATTATTCGGTTAACAAAAGATACAACAACTATATCGGCACTTGCAAAAAAAGTCAAATTAGCAGAAGATTTGTTTAACATGCCACCAAGTTCAAAATTATTATTAAAAATTTTAGAGTATGAAGGCTCAATGACACACAAAGAGCTAATATCTAAGACACTTTTACCAGATAGAACTATACGTTTAGCAATGAGCCATTTGTTAGAAAAAGGATACGTCAAACGAAAAATATCAATTAGAGATTCAAGACAAAAAATTTATGAGATTTCAAAATTAGATTAGTTTTGACCAGATGCAGTTGTAAACGCCTTAAAAATTTGTTCTGGAAATCCAGGCCTACTATCAAATTCTGGATGATATTGTACACCTATGAAGAATTTATGTGATGGAATTTCTAAAACCTCCATTCTTCTACCATTGTCACTTTCACCAGAAAAAATCATACCGTTTTCATTAAACTGTTCTAGGTATTTTTTATTAAATTCGTATCTATGACGATGTCTTTTAGAAATTAAGTTAGATTGGTAGATTTTATGTGCGTTGGTATTTTCACTAATGTTTATTTTATTTGCTCCTAGTCTGAGTGAACCTCCCATATCAGTCACTTCATTCTGTTCTGGCAATAAATCAATTATGCGATGTTCTACATTATCATCAATTTCTGTAGAATTGGCATTTGATAAATTACAAACATTTCTTGCAAACGATACTGCTGCAAGTTGAAATCCAAAACATATGCCTAAATACGGTATATTTTTTTCACGTGCAAGATTTGCAGTTTTTATAATTCCTTCAGAACCTCTAGTTCCAAATCCACCTGGAACTAAAATTCCATTATATTTCTCAAGATTTTTTATGTTATCATTTAATGTTTCTGAGTCAATCCAATCAATTTCTATAGGTCTTCCTATTGATGCACCTGCATGCTTTAGTGCATGATTTACACTGACATAGCTATCAGCTAGTGTCACATACTTACCCACCATTGCAATTTTGATAGGAGTGCCTTCTGTACTCATTGAATTTACAATATCATTCCATCTATCCCAGTTCTTTGATGCATTTACATATCCAACCTGTTCAAACTTCTTAAAAATCACATCAACAAGTCCTTGTTCAAAGAGTGTTTGTGGAACCATAAAAATTGATTTTACATCGTGACACGAAAATACATCTTTTACTGTAACATTTGTAAACATTGAAATTTTTTCTTTTGTTTTTTCTTGTAATGGTGATGTACATCTTACACAAAGAAGATCAGGTTGTATACCAATTCTTCTTAATTCTTGAACACTATGTTGTGTCGGTTTTGTTTTTTGTTCACCAACAACATCAAGTGATGGCGCGAGTGTGACATGTACAAAAATAACACTTTCATGACCTTCTTCAACCTTAATCTGTCTTAATGCTTCTAAAAATGGTAAACTTTCAATGTCACCCACTGTACCACCACACTCCACCACCAAAATATCTAATTGTTCTTCATTTGCTATATTTTTAATTCTATTTTTTATTTCATTTGTAATATGTGGAATTATTTGAACACATGCCCCAAGATACTCTCCTCGTCTTTCAGCCTCTATAACACTAGAATATATTTGCGCAGTTGTAATATTATGAGATTTTGGTATGTTTTGATTTAGATATCGTTCATAGTTTCCTATATCCATATCACACTCTCCACCATCCTCCGTCACAAAGACTTCTCCATGAGCTATAGGATTCATTGTACCTGCATCAAAGTTTAGGTATGGATCAATTTTCACACATGAAACTTTCTGATTTGATAGTTGTAATAATTTTGAGATTGATGATGAGACTACTCCCTTTCCAAGACCGGACATAACTCCACCTGTAACAAAAATAAACTTCGTCTGCACATAATTGAAAGAATTATCCTATTTTTATTCTATTCGCTTTATCTAGTCTTACTTTTCAATTTTTTTGTGAATGAGAAAATCTCCTTTTCTAGTTTTGAGATAGGTGTATTTTCCATAATTTTGATATTAGCACTACCAACAATTACTGCGTCAGCACCTACGGAGACATATTTTTTCACATCATTCTCACTAGATATCCCAAAACCTACCCCGACAGGGATTGATTTCACAGAACGCTTTGTAGATTTTAAAGCATCAATCGTGTATTGATGGATTTTAGTTTGAACTCCGGTGGTTCCAAAAACTGCAACCATGTAGAGAAATCCAGAAGTGGCTTTAGCAATTTTTAACAACCTATCTTTTTGTGTGTTAGGCGAAACAAGAAATACTGTGTCCATTTTTTGTGATTTTGCTGCAGACAGATAGTTTTTTGCTTCTTCAATTGCCATATCTGGCAAAATTAATCCATCTATACCAGCATTTTTTGCATTTTTAATGAACTTCTGATATCCTTGTTTATACAAAATGTTGGTGTATGTCATCAATATGAGAGGAATATTGGTTTCATTTCGAATTTTTTTTACAAGTTTGAAAAACTTTGCAATTTTAATTCCATTATTTAATGAACCAGTACTCGCTTTTTGTATTGTTGGACCATCAGCTATAGGATCAGAAAATGGGAATCCAAGTTCAATAATATCAGCTCCTCCTCTCACCAATCCTCTTACAGCCGATAATGTTGCATTTTCAGATGGATACCCTGCCATGATGTAAGACACAAGTGCCTTTTCCTTTTTCGTCTTTAACTCATTAAATTTTTCTTTTATTCTTGACATTTTTTTTCATGTATTCCTGTACAATTCCAATATCTTTATCACCACGACCTGATAGTGTGACCACGATTGATTCTGATTTTTTCATTTTTTTTGCAACTTTCATTGCATATGCAATTGCGTGAGCTGATTCTAATGCTGGTATAATCCCTTCCGTTTTTGTTAGTGTTAAGAATGCATTAATTACCTCATCGTCAGTAATCGCTTTGTATTTTACGCGTTTTTCATCTTTAAGAAATGAATGTTCTGGACCAACACCTGGGTAATCTAATCCAGCTGAGATACTATGCGTTTCTTGAATTTGGCCCTGCGCATCTTGCATCAAATAAGTCATCATTCCATGTAAAACACCTTTGGTTCCTGCTGAAAGTGGTGCTGAATGATGAAGTGTGTTTAATCCTTTACCACCAGCCTCAACTCCTATTATTTCAGCCTTGGAATCAATTAACGGATAAAATGTTCCAATTGCATTAGAACCACCTCCAACACATGCAATTACAGTATCAGGGATTTTCTTCATTTGCTTTTTAATTTCTTTTCCAATGACTGATTGAAAGTCTCTAACCATTAATGGATAGGGATGTGGACCAACTGCAGAGCCTAACAAATAGTATGTTGATTCTACATTTGTAATCCAATCTCTCATTGCTTCATTAATTGCATCTTTTAGAGTTTGTGAGCCAGATTTAACAGAATGAACTTTTGCACCAAGTAATTCCATACGAAAAACATTTTGTTTCTGTCTTTCTGTATCAATATATCCCATGTAAATTTCGGCTTTTAAACCAAGACATGCACAAGCCATTGCTGTAGCTACTCCATGTTGCCCAGCACCAGTTTCCGCAATAATTCTTTTTTTACCCATTTTTTTTGCAAGTAGTGCTTGTCCAAGAGTATTGTTTATTTTGTGTGCACCACCATGTAGAAGATCTTCTCTTTTTAGATAGATCTTTGCACCACCGATTTTTTTAGTCAGGTTTTTAGCTAAATATAATGGCGTTGGTCGTCCTGCATATTCTACAAGAAATTTGCTAAGCTCTTTTTTGAATACAGGATCATTTCGAATTTTTAAGTAAGTCTTTTCAAGTTCTTCAATTGCAGGAACTAAGGTTTCTGGTATATATTTACCACCAAAGTCACCAAACTTACCATCTTTTGGAATTCCTATTTTCATATCGCATTCACCAAATTTTGCACCGTTTGCTGTATATCATCTGTTTTCATAATACTACTACCTACTAAATATCCGTCAGCACCACATTTATGAAGAAATCGAATATCCTCCTGTGACTTTATCCCACTTTCAGATATGACGATTTTTGAATAATTGGATTTATCTAGAATGTCTTTAGTTGTATTTAGATCTATTTTCAACGTCTCTAAATTCCTATTATTAATTCCAATAATATCCGCATTAGTATTACACGCGTTCTCAAATTCTCTCATCGTATGCGCCTCTACAAGCACTTTTACGCCATTTTTATGCCCATAATCAATCAACTCTTCCATATTTGGAACCATTTTTTTGTCAAAAAGAGATTGGATTAGTAAAAAATAATCAGCCCCAATTTTTTTTGCTGCATCGATTTGTATTTTGTCAATTGTTATGTCTTTCATTAACATTGGAATTTTTACAGCATTTCTGACTTTCATAAAAAATTCTGGTGAACCATCAAACAAAAATGGTTGAGTCAATACGGATAAGGCTGATGCCCCACCATTAACCATCTTTAAGGCAATGTCTACAGGATCAGAAATTTTTCTAATATTACCTAGCGCAGGAGATGAGAATTTTACTTCAGTAATTAGTGGAGCGTGCTGTGATTTTGTTATAATTTCTTCCAAATTTATTTTTGACTTGGAAAGAGTTTCATTAATATCATATACTCCACTGTCAATTGCTTTTTTCGAGTTACTAACAAGTTTTTCTAGAATATGTTCCAATTTAATCACAATCCTTTATTTTTTCTAATGCATCATTTGCTTTTGCAAATTGCTTTAATTTTTCAAATGTTTTTCCATTGTTTATTGTCTCACGTGCTAGTTCAACACCATCATCAAATTTGTCACATATACCTCCTACCAACATACCACCTGCTGCGTTTAACACTGTAATATTCTTCATTGTTTTATTTGATGTGTTATTCAACACACTAAGAAATGCATCTATAGCTTCTTGCTTTGTTGAAACTTGTATATCAGATAAATTACCTTTCTCTATGTTATAATCTTCTGGATTAATTATGAATTCTGTAACCTTATCATTTTTTAACATGCATACTTTATTCTTTGATGTCACTGACAGCTCATCCATACCATCTTCAGATCTTACAGCAAGAATTGTTTCAGAATCATTCTTCTGCATAATTTTTACAATTCTTTTAATGTAATCATTGGCAAATACACCTACTAACTGATGTTTCACATTTGCTGGATTACTTAATGGACCTAAAAGATTGAAAGCAGTTCGTTTACCTAGAATTTTTCTAGCGTTTGCAACATTTTTCATTGCAGGATGGAATGTTGGGGCAAACATGAATCCAATACCAATTTTTTCAATCATATTTGAAACTTTTACAGGATCTGAGCCTAAATCAAAGCCAAAATACTCGAAAATATCAGCACTTCCAGACACGCCTGAAACTGAGCGGTTTCCATGTTTTGCAACATAACCACCTGCCGCGGCTACAACAAATGATGCAGTAGTTGAAATATTGAATGTTTTTAGATTGTCTCCTCCTGTACCACACATGTCAATAATCCTACTTTTACAATTTGGTGATATACTGATTGAGAACTGATTCATTTTGTTAAGCATTGCCAAAAGCTCATCATCTGTTTCACCTTTTGAAGTCAAGTTTTGCAAAAAGTTTGCAATAGTTTCATCCTTGTGTTCACCTTGAAGAATTTCATTCATTCCGGTTGTCATTTCTTCAAAAGATAGATTCTGGTTATTTTTTAATGTGGCTGTTAACTCATCAAGCATTTTTTACCCTCTTTATGAAATTTCCCAGAATTTTTGTACCTTCATCGGTCAATATTGATTCAGGATGAAATTGTACACCCTCAATCAAGTATTCTTTATGACTAACTCCCATAACCTCACCGTCATCCTCTGCTATAGCAGTGACTTTTAGTGAATTAGGAATTATTGTTTTGTCACCAACTAATGAATGATACCTAGTTGCTCTAAATGGGTTTTTTATTCCATTAAACATTGAGTCATCATAGTGTTTAACTTGACTTGTTTTTCCATGTCGAACATTTCCCGCATTGACAACTTTTCCACCAAAACATGATATTATTCCTTGATGACCAAGACACACACCTAAGATTGGCGTGGTAGGACCAAGTTCCTGTATTACTTCTTTACATATACCAAAGTATCTTTCATCATCAGGTGTTCCAGGACCAGGAGAGATTACTATTGCATCATAATTTCCATTTTTTATCTGGTTTATAGTGAGTTCATCATTTCTGATCACATCTGATGTGACACCTAGTTCACCAAGTCTCTGTGCTAAATTGTATACAAATGAATCATAGTTATCTATAATCAGAAATTTCATTTTGATGCCTCCTTAAGTGCAGTTATCATTGCATTTGCTTTATGCTCTGTTTCATCAAGCTCATTTTTTGCAATAGAATCAAAAACTATGCCAGCTCCAGCCTGTACAAATCCTGATTTGCCGTTTGCAAAAATACTTCGAATTGCTATCGCAAAATCACAGCATCCATTAAATGAAAAATAACCTACAGCACCTGCATATGCACCTCTAGACTCAGGTTCTAACTCATCGATTATTTCCATAGCCCTAACTTTTGGTGCACCGGATACAGTTCCAGCAGGAAACACAGCCTTGAATGCATCATACATGTCAAATTTTGCACTTAATTTACCAATTACATGTGTGACCATATGTTGTACATGACTGAATTTTTTTACCTCCATTAGATCTTTGACGTGTACAGTACCATAATCACAAACTCGACCAATATCATTTCGACCTAAATCTACAAGCATTGTATGCTCTGCCAATTCTTTTTCATCATTAATTAATTCCTGTTTCATCTCCTCGTTTTTTTCTTCATTTTCAGTAATTTTTCGTGTTCCCGCAATTGGAAATGTCTCAATTTGATCATTTGTGACACGAATTAACATTTCTGGACTGGAACCAATTATTGTTTTTTGATCCATTTTTATATGATACAAGTATGGTGATGGGTTTAGCGACCGTAGTTTTTGATAAACTTTCAAATAGTCACCATCTGCTTCAAAAGAAAACTTTCTAGATAACACAACTTGGAAAATATCTCCATCATAGATGTATTTTTTTGCCTTATCTACAATATCGGCAAACTTATTTTCATCAATATTACTGGTGATTTCAGAAATTGTAAATTCGCCAAAGTTTGCCTCTGAACTTTTAATTTCATCAATTCTATTATCTTCATAATAAAAATATAGAGACTTCTTCTGTTTATTGTCAAACAGTATGCCGTCGGTATAAATTCCAAATTCCATTATTGGCTCTTCAGTTAAATGATTTTTTGGAATTTTTTCCCATAATCTGATTGCATCATAATTTATGTTGCCAACAGCACCGCCAAGATATCTATATGTTTGATCAGGTGTTTTTAGAACCATTTCTTTAATCGTGTTTAGTGGGTCTGAAGTCGCAATTGTCTCAATGGAACCATCCCTCTTTTGAATTGTGACTTTGTCATAATACCCTTTGACAATAAATTCAGGATCAAATCCCATGATTGACGTTTCAGATAATTCTTCAGGTCCAGTTAATGACTCGAAAAGGAATGAATGTGTATAATTTCTAGAAATTTTATTGTATATTTCAAATTGGTTTCCATCTAACGATAGAGAAATTATCTTAGGAGTGCTTGGCTGTCCAAAGACGGTCACCATTCATACCACATCTGAAAATGGTCATTATTTAAAGCTGATTAAGTCGTTAATCAAACAAAGTTGAGCGATCACCAATTAGATCTATGTTTTGATATATAATCATGAATTCATTCAGCAACGGAATACAGCGATTTGCTATTCATTCGCAACTGATTGGCCTCAAGACTATCCTAAAAATATCAAATACGTTTGGAAAATAGTCATAGGTCAAACACTCATTTTTATATAAAATCTATACCGTATGGTACCGTACTTTTAAATAGGCGATCAATATGTTGGTGGTATGGGAAGAAACACATGTGATAGATGTGGAACTGATGGATTAGGATGGAGTCAGGAGCATCATCGTTTAACTGGCAGATGGAAACTTGAAAATCATCAGGGCTGTACTTTATCCTAAAATTTTTGAAAAAGATATTAAAAGTCAGCAGGTTTTGTTATTGCACCTTGTGCTGCAGAACCTACTAATGAAGCATATTTAGCTAATGCACCAGATGTATAATTTGGATTAGGTCTCTTCCAATGCTCTTTTCTCTCTTTTAGATCATCTTCGGATACATGAAGATTAATAGAATTATCATTAGTGCTTATGCTTATTTTGTCACCATCTTTTACTAGTGCAATTGGACCTCCAACAAATGCTTCAGGTGCAACATGTCCAACCATAAATCCACGTGTTCCACCTGAGAATCTACCATCTGTGACCATTGCTACTTTCTTTCCAAGACCTTGTCCAACTAACGCAGCAGTAGTTGCAAGCATTTCTCTCATTCCAGGACCGCCTTTTGGTCCTTCATATCTAATAACTACAACACTACCTTCATCAATCTCACCTTTTGAAACAGCATCAAATGCAAATTCTTCCCGATCAAACACTTTGGCAATACCAGTAAATTCTGTCATCTCAACACCAGCAGTTTTTATGACAGCGCCATCAGGTGCTAAAGTACCATTTAGAATTACTGCTGTACCAACATCATGAAGTGGTGATTCTGTTGATTTCACAATTTGTTGTTCAGGCGAATCAGGGATTAAAAATTGTTCTATATTTTCTTTTATTGTTTTCCCAGTAACCGTAATAACATTTGGATTAATTAAATTTCTTTCCAATAATTTTTTTAGCACAAATGGTATACCACCAATTTTATCTAAACTATTCATGACGTAACTACCACCAGGTTTCATGTCAGCAATATGTGGTGTTTTTTTCCTAATCCTTTCAAAATCATCATATGTCAATTTAATTTTTGCTTCACTTGATAATGCTAACAAGTGTAGTATTCCATTAGTTGAGCCACCTACTGCATTTAACATTGTTATTGCATTTTCAAATGCTTCAAATGTTAAAATCTCACGCGGTGTTATGTTTAACTCAAGTAATTTTGCACATGCTAATCCAGTATCATAAACAATTTTTTCACGCCTGTCATCTTCTGCAGGTGGACTTGCACTACCTGGTAAAGCAAGACCTATTGCCTCAGAGATAGATGCCATAGTATTTGCAGTAAACATACCACCACACGAACCAGCATTTGGACATGCAACATTCTCTATATTCTTTAATTCTTCAAGTGAGATTTTTCCAGCATCATATGATCCTACAGCCTCGTAAACATCAACCACTGTCAACTCTTTATCATCAAGTATTCCTGGCATTATTGTTCCCCCGTAAACAAAAACTGAAGGAATGTTAAGTCTAGCCATTGCCATCATTGTTCCTGGCAAACTTTTGTCACACCCTGCTATTCCTACTAATGCATCATACTGATGTGCTCTTACCATCAATTCAATTGAATCCGCAATCACCTCTCTACTAATTAATGACGATTTCATTCCTTCATGCCCCATTGCAATGCCATCACTTACGGCAATTGTACTAAACTCTCTTGGCGTTGCATTACCATTACGGACACCTTCTTTTGCATTTTGTGCAAGTGTTGGAAGATGTATGTTACAAGGAGTGGCCTCATTTCCTGTGTGGCAAACTCCAATGAATGGTTTACTTAAATCATCATCGGTTAAACCCATAGCTTTGTACATTGCACGATGTGGTGCACGTGCAGTTCCTTCAACAACATTTCTACTTGAAATTGTCATTAGATCACCTGTTAATCATTTGTGAGTCTAATTCAGATAGTTGTTTTTCAATTGCACTTTCATTATCAGGTCCATATGATATGAGAACTCTATCTTCTTCCATTACTACATACTCCCTAATGTCATTAACTTGTTTATGGTTGATGAAGTACTTTAATGAATAATCTTCATTTGTACAAAACGCTCTTCCATCAGGAAATGTATAACATTTATCATCAATAGCTATACCGAGTGAATTAAACAAGAATTCTAATTCAACACCTGATGCATGTCTATGAACCGTGTCGCCATCCTGATTTTCAAAATGAATCCAACTTGACTTTATCTGATAATTTGGAAGTGAAAAATCATATTTATCTCCAAAAATTCTTACCAACATAGATGCGTGAATGTGTTCGCCGCCTAGTTTTCCAGCATTCTCTGGTGCGCCTGGAACATCTCCAGTCATAGTTATGAATTCATAACTTGCATATGCTGAGATTACAGCAATCACTGCTAGTATCCCAGCCGCTTTGAGTGTAACAGTACGTTTCTGTGCTGTACGTTTAGCAGAAAAACTTTCTCGCTTAATCTCGCGCTCTTTTCTGGATTTCTTACCCATATCTCTGGGTTCAAAAATAACCCTATAAATGCTAGCCTTTTTGATTTATTGGGGTAGTTAAAATGACAACGATCTTTACTGATATTATTGAAGGAAGGAAATCTGGTCATATAATTTACGAGGATGAAAAACATATTGCAATATTAGATAAATACCCAATTGATATTGGCCACTCATTATTAATCACAAAGCAGCCATATGAAAAAATCACTGATATGAAAAAAAATGACGTATCTGAATTATTTTCACTAGTTCCTGAAATTGCATCTTCAATTATGAAGGCTACAGGAGCAGTTGCATTTAGTATTGCTCAAAATAATGGTAAAGCAGCAAAACAAATCATTCCACATGTTCATGTTCATATTATACCAAGATATGCCAACAAAGGAACTGTTTGGACAAAGCGAGGAATTCCTAGTGATAACGAACTAAAAGATTTATCAGAAAAAATTAAAACATGTTTTTAAGATTTAGTTATGATGTGGATTATATCGTAGTATAGCACCTATTTTTCCAAGACTAGCAAGCATCATACCATGTTCTGTTTTACCAGATATAACCTCAACATTTGTCCCTGTTTGAGATGCTAGCAACGCAATATAATCAACTAAATCTTGCTGAGATGATTCATTATCTGTACTTTTACAGTTTGTACATGAATTATTCTTAAGTTCAGTTTTTCTTGGAATTAGTTTGACACGTTCAACGATCTCATCGATAGTATTTTGACATCTTTTACATTTAATTTCTAATCTATACAACTCCGTATCATCTGTTATGATTATGGTTTCTGTAATATTATTTTTTAACATTTCTAAAACTTCGTTCATGCCATAACTACCAAGACCCGTATTATTGTTAATATGTTGGAAAAGTTTCTCAATGATTTTTTTTTCTTCAACCATTCTAAAATTTGATAAGATGTCTGATGATTTTGCAAATGCTTCTCTAATACCTTCTGAACCTGAATATGATGCATCTATTGTTGAAATTATCATATTTTGTAGTCTGTATTCCAGATAACTATTGTTGATAAAATCTTCTTTTGTTGGTCCAGGTCCTGAAATGATCAAACCTTTAATTGGATATATGTCAATAAAATACTCTCGGGTTATATGAGCAACACGATTAAAGTAAT
>Ga0315328_10000834_pt1 | contig 13828 bp, 10 predicted proteins | sample M120032315metaG_FD_203462 | JGI IMG/M metagenome (GOLD analysis project Ga0315328, IMG submission 203462) | Ammonia-oxidizing marine archaeal communities from Monterey Bay, California, United States - M1 200m 32315 | ecosystem: Environmental > Aquatic > Marine > Intertidal zone | place: USA... | reverse complement strand
CAGTCGTTTTTTTGGATCTCCCTCGCATGCGTTGTGCGTGGTTGGCGTAACAGGAACCAACGGTAAAACGACCTGCGCAACACTGCTTGCCCAAGCTCTTGATCTTCTTGGACGTCAAAGCGGTTTGATCGGCACCACCGGCTGGGGGCTGGCCAATGACCTTCAGTCAAGCGATCTGACAACGCCAGATGCGCTCACACTTCAGTCACGCCTTGCCGATCTTGCCGCACAGGGCGCAGACAGCGTCTGTCTTGAGGTGTCTTCGCACGCGATAGATCAAGGTCGGATTGAAGGTATCCATTTCAATTCGGCGCTTTTTACCAATCTCAGCCGTGACCACCTCGACTATCACCGCACGATGGAGCATTACGCCGAGACCAAGTTGCTGCTGTTTCGCCGAAGAGAACTGGAAAGCGCCGTAATCAATGTGGCGGATCCCATCGGGCGTGCCTTCGCTGAAGAAGGTTTGGCTGCAAGGCTCTGGACCTATGGTGATGATGCAAGTGCGGATGTTTTTCCGGCAAAGGTTGAAATTGACAACGACGGTATTGCGTTATGTCTTAAGAGTCCGATTGGAGAGATTTCATTCGCCTCCGCGTTGCAAGGCCACTTCAATGTCAGCAACCTGACCGCTGTGGCGACGATGCTGGTAGCGCACGGGTGCGGGGTGAAAAAGATCAGCGAGGTGATGGGCCAACTGGAGCCCGTCCCCGGGCGCATGCTGTTCTGCCAGGGTTCGGGCGGCGGTCGTCCCACGGTGGTTGTGGACTACGCGCATACCCCTGAGGCGCTATCGATATTACTGAAGTCACTGCGCACTCATACCGAAGGTGAAATGTGGTGTGTGTTTGGATGTGGTGGCGACCGCGACCGCGGTAAGCGATCCGAAATGGGGCAGGAGGCGTCTCTATGGGCGGATCGGATCGTGCTTACCAATGACAACCCCAGGGGCGAAGACCCCGAAGAAATTCTTTCTGACATCGCCAAAGGAATGAGTTCACCAGCAGAGGCACGCATCCCGCAACGCGACTTGGCAATTGCCCATGCGCTGGCACATGCGTCGCCTCGCGATCTTGTGGTGGTCGCCGGGAAGGGTCATGAGACAAGCCAGATCGTCGGTGATCGTGTTGTGCCGTTCAGCGATCAGGCTATTGCAGAGGAGATACTGAGGACGATGCCATGTTCAGCTTGAAAGATATTGCCGAGGTAATTGGGGGAAGATTGACTGGAGCCGATGTCGAGATCACGTCGGTGTCCACCGATACTCGGACATTGGAGCCGGGTGCACTGTTTGTGGCTTTGGATGGGGAACATTTCCAGGGGTCGGACTTTGTTGCCGAGGCGCGCCAGGCCGGCGCCGCGGCGGTAGTCAGTCGTTCGGCCGAGTCGACTTCCCTGCCGGGCCTCGTCGTGGAGAATACGACGGTGGCGCTCGGACAGTTGGCGGAGCACTGGCGCAACCGTTTTGATATTCCGGTGATCGGGGTCACGGGCAGTAACGGGAAAACGACGGTCAAAGAGATGATCGCTGCAATTCTGGCGGAATCCGGTGAGGTGCACGCGAGCCCCGGCAACTTCAATAACCACATTGGCGTGCCTCTGACTCTGCTCGGCCTAAGAGAGCATCATCGGTTTGCGGTGATCGAGATGGGCATGAGCCATCCTGGTGAGATCGATTACATTGCGCGACTGACAAGCCCGACAACGGCGCTGATCACTAATGCGGCGCTGGCGCATCTCGAAGGTCTGGGAAGTCTCGCCGGGGTAGTGCGAGCCAAAGCAGAAATCTTCCACGGCTTACGCGCCGGCGGTACAGCGGTCATCAATGCCGACGACCGTTTCATGGCCTATTGGGCGGCTCGAGTAAAGGCCTTTCAGACGATCACATTCGGACTTAAAAATCGGGCTCGCGTCAGTGGCGAAGTGACTAGCGACGTCGACGGCCAGACGGTAGAAGTCCGCTTGCCTGATGACGAGTTTGAAGCCCGGCTAAATCTACTGGGTCGGCACAATGCTTCAAACGCTTTGGCTGCCGCCAGTGTTGGATGGGCTTGTGGCTGCAGCCCGGAGGAGATCCGCGCCGGACTTCAACGGGTAGAGGCACAGCCAGGTCGGCTACAAGTCCGCGCGGGCGCCCGAGGCTCGACTCTGATTGATGACACCTACAACGCCAATCCGACTTCACTGAAAGCCGCAATGCGGGCGCTGGCGGCACGCCCGGGACGCAAGGCGCTGGTTCTGGGCGACATGGCTGAACTTGGAACTCGGGCCGAGGAATTCCACACTGAGGCGGGTCGGGAAGCACGTCAGGCAGGCATCGAATTACTCTTCACCTGCGGGCCCCTTGCCGGTCTCGCTGCTGAGGCTTTTGGAGAAGAGGGACGTCGCTTCGATTCTCCCGAGGATCTGATCAAGGCGACCCGTACACTGCTCAGCCCCGGCCTGACCGTATTGATCAAAGGGTCTCGAAGCGCCCGGATGGAGCAGGTTGCGGACGCGCTGGTATGCGTTGCTCAGGATGGAGCGATTGCGTGCTGAAGAGTCTCTTTGAGCAGCTGGCGCTTGAGCACGGCGTGTTCAATGTATTTCGTTATCTCTCTTTCCGGGCTATCTGCGCGGTACTGACCGCCTTGCTGTTTAGCTTCATTGCGGGACCTGTCTTGATCAAAAAACTGGAGCGTATCGGTGCCGGGCAACCGATACGTGATGACGGACCCAGTTCTCATCTTGGAAAAAGAGATACTCCGACGATGGGCGGGATGTTGATCCTGGCGGCGGTGATGTTGTCCACGCTGCTGTGGGCGGATCTTGGGAATCGCTTTATCTGGATAACACTGCTGACGTCCCTGGCGTTCGGCCTGATCGGTTGGGTTGACGACTATCAGAAAATCCTTCGGAAAAACTCCCGGGGTATGGGTTCGGGGCGGAAGTTTTTCTGGCAAAGCCTTGCCGCCTTCGCGGCGGCACTCGCGCTGTATCTCACAGCACAATCTCCGGCCGAGACTGCACTCATTGTCCCACTATTCAAAGATGTTGCGCTTGAAATGGGCATAGGCTTCATCCTGCTAACCTGGTTTGTCATTGTTGGAAGCAGCAATGCGGTGAACCTGACCGACGGCCTGGACGGTTTGGCAATTCTGCCGAGCGTCTTAGTGGCCGGTGGGCTGGGTGTGTTCGCCTATCTCACTGGTCACGCTCTTTTTTCCGGGTATCTCGGTATTCCGTTTGTTCTCGGAGCCGGCGAAGTGCTTGTTTTCTGTGCGGCACTCGTTGGCGCGGGCCTGGGCTTTCTGTGGTTCAACACATATCCCGCACAGATATTCATGGGCGATATCGGCGCACTTTCCTTGGGGGCAGCGTTAGGCACGATCGCCGTCATTGTCCGTCAGGAGATCGTGCTCGCCATCATGGGGGGTCTTTTCGTCATTGAGACCGTCTCGGTGATATTACAGGTGGCCTCGTTCCGACTGATCGGCCGGCGAATTTTCAAAATGGCCCCTTTGCACCATCACTTTGAGCAGAAAGGGTGGAAGGAGCCCCAGGTAACAGTGCGCTTTTGGATTATCAGTCTGATCCTGGTGCTGATTGGTCTGGCGACCCTCAAGGTCAGGTAAGCAGTTGATGGGGAACGCTTTGGCTACGACTCTGAATCCAACTCCCTGGCAGCGGGCAGCGGTCTTTGGGCTCGGTGCTTCCGGGTTCTCAGCCGTGAAATATCTCACCGGGCTGGGGGTCGAGGTTCAGGTTCAGGACACTCGGGATGTCCCACCCTTTCGCTCAGAATTGGCCCGGGAATACCCAGACATTCCACTGCAGACAGGCGGATTTACGCCGCCCACGCTGGACCATGCTGATCTGGTGGTGGTCAGTCCTGGCATTTCCTTAGCAGAACCTGTGTTCCAGGAACTCCGTCAAAAGCAGATCGAGATCGTGGGTGACGTTGAGTTGTTCGTCCGTGCCTGTCCTGTGCCGATATTAGCGATCACGGGCTCGAACGGAAAAACCACCGTGACGACCTTGGTGGGTGAATTACTGCGGGCACAGGGCGTGAATGCTGAAGTTGGAGGAAACATTGGCAAGCCGGCGCTGGATCTTCTTGTTGGACCGCTTGCCGAATTGGTGGTGCTCGAGTTATCCAGTTTTCAATTGGAGACCACCGATTCGCTACGTGCCAAAGGCGCCGCTATCCTGAATCTGTCTCCTGATCATATGGATCGTTATGCGGATATCGCACAATATCTCAAGGCCAAGCAGCGGATTCTGAAGAGCGCTCAGACCGCGATACTCAACCGGGAAGATCCGGTCTTGCAACTGATGGATACGTCCGGCGCTGCCGATGTCATATCTTTTGGCCTGGATGCACCTTCGCGGACAAGCGACTACGGCATTACGAGCCACGCTGACGGTGAGGAATGGATGGTCCGTGGAAAAGAAAGGATCGCCCCTGTCGCATCGCTTTCCATGACCGGCCGGCATAACCTGATGAATGCCCTGGCGGCGGTAGCGCTTGTCGAGTCGGCGGGACACTCGGTTGGGCAGGATGGTCTGGACGCACTTTTCGCATTTCGTGGTCTGCCGCATCGGTGTGAGCCAGTGTTGGAGCGTGACGGCGTTGTCTGGATCAATGACTCCAAGAGTACCAATCCCGGCGCCGCAGAAGCTGCCCTTCTCGGACTGGATCGCCCGGTGGTGCTGATTGCCGGCGGGCAATCTAAAGGAGCTGAGTTCAACACTCTGGCAAAAGCCATCCAGCGTTGCGCCCGTCAGGTTCTTCTGATTGGCGAAGACCGGATGGCGCTCGCTGCAGCCATCGGTGATCGGGTTCCGGTGACGCTGGCGGATGATCTTCCTCAGGCCGTGAGGTTCGCCGCACGCTGGGCCCAGACCGGCGATGCGGTACTGTTTTCGCCTGCCTGTGCAAGTTTCGATATGTTCGAGGATTTTGCTCACCGAGGTGATGTCTTTGCCGGTCTGGTCCGGGAGTTGATCGGATGAGCGTTATCGACATGGATTGGCAGATCCCACGCAGGCTTTCAAGTGCAGATCCACTGCTACTGGCACCCGTTGCCGTGCTGCTTGCCTTGAGTATTGTGATGGTGTTCTCCGCGGCTATTGGCACACATGGTGGCATTGGCGGTGGCATGACAGTGCTGGTCAAACATGTATTCGGTATCGTGCTGGGTCTCACTGTAGGGGCGGTGGCGGCTTGTCTCCCACTCAGCCTGTGGCAGCGCTCGACCCGGCCGCTGTTCGCCCTCGGCGCTGTTTTGCTTGCGCTCATACTGATCCCCGGTGTCGGACATGAGGTCAATGGGAGCACCCGATGGCTGTCCCTGGGACTCTTTAACTTTCAGCCTTCAGAACTTATCAAGGTACTGACGGTGCTTTTTCTCGCAGACCATTTTGTGCGCCATGCCTCCGCAATGGATTCCTTTCAGGTCAGCATCCTGATTCCTACCGCTGTGGTAGGAGCGATTGGCGTATTGCTTCTGCTTGAGCCCGACCTTGGATGCACTGCGGTCATCATGATGGTGGCACTGGGCATGATGTTTCTTGCCGGGACTCCGCTTCGATATATTCTCGGCGCGATTGCGGTGGCGGTCTGTGCCGTTGCGGCATTGATCATGATGGCTGATTACCGGCTCGATCGGGTGTCGAGTTTTATTGATCCCTGGGCGGATCCTTATGGCTCAGGTTTTCAATTGGTCCAGGCCCTGATTGCACTGGGCAGTGGTGAATGGTTTGGCGTGGGTTTGGGCGCCAGCGTCCAGAAGCTGTTTTACCTCCCGCACGCCAGTAATGATTTCTTGATCGCGGTTGTAGGAGAGGAACTCGGACTGGTTGGCGTTGCTGGTTTGCTATGCCTTTATGGTCTCGTACTCTGGAGAATTTTCAACCTGGCTGGACGTGCTGCTGAGGCTAAAGCCTATTTCGGAGCCCGGCTAGCACAGGGAATTGGTCTTCTGCTGATTGTCCAGGTGATGTTTCATTTCGCGGTCAATCTTGGACTGGTGCCGACCAAGGGGCTGAACTTGCCACTTATGAGCTACGGCGGCAGCAGCATGCTCATTAACGGACTGGCTTTCGGACTTCTGGTGTCTATAGAACACAGTCTTTCCAAAGGCCGCGTGGGGGCGCGTTGACCACCGTGATGATCATGGCGGGTGGAACTGGCGGGCACGTTTATCCAGCGCTCAGTGTGGCTGAGCGTCTTCGCGATCAGGGTGTTGATGTCATCTGGTTGGGCACCCGTAGAGGGCTTGAGGCTCGGGTGGTCCCGACGGCAGGTTTCGACATTGAATGGCTCGATGTTAAAGGACTGGTCGGCACATCCTGGGTCCGGAAACTCAGCATGCCATGGATGCTGCTGAGAGCGGTCGGCCAGGCCTTAAAGATTATGCGTCGCCGTTTTCCAGATGCCGTGCTCGGCATGGGCGGATTTGCGGCAGGCCCCGGCGGCATTGCGGCATGGCTGCTGCACCGACCTCTCATAATCCACGAAGCCAATGCAGTTTGTGGCTTAACAAATCGTCTGTTGGCGCCGTTGTCAAAACGAATCCTGACGGGTTTTGAGAATGTTCGGCACCTCGGTGCAAAGGCCCGATGGACAGGCAATCCGGTTCGGACAGAGATCACCCAGCGAGTATCGACTGCGAGGGCGGCTCATGAAACACAGCCGCTCCGACTGTTGGTGCTCGGCGGCAGTCAGGGTGCCCGGTCAATCAATGAACTGTTACCCGAGGCGCTGCGCCAGTCCCAATGTGGACCCCAACTGATCATTACGCATCAAAGTGGCCAAGGCCGAGACGAACAGGTACGCCGCGCCTACGCGGATGCCGAAATATCGGTGAAAGTGGTCCCGTATATCGAAGACATGGCTTGGGCTTACCGTGATGCTGATCTGGTGATTGCTCGATCTGGCGCCATGACCGTTACTGAGTTGTGCGCCGCGGGACTGGCTTCGATTTTGCTGCCATTTCCTCACGCTGCATCGAATCATCAGGCAGTCAATGCGCGCGTGCTAGCACAGGCAGCAGGCGCGGTCGTGATCGAGGCCTCCGCACTTGATCAAAGTCGGCTCGCCCGGGAGATCGATAGCCTGGCCCGCAATCGAAACACGCTGGTGCGGATGGGTCAGGCCGCCCGTTCCCTTGCCCGACCGGATGCAACGGCCGAGGTCGCGAAACATTGCTTGGAGTTGGCTCATGCGTGAGTTTGTCCGACATGTGCACTTCGTCGGAATCGGCGGCGCTGGTATGAGCGGCATCGCCTCAGTTCTGATCGATCAGGGATACCACGTTAGTGGGTCCGATCAGGTGGAATCGATGGCAACCCGGACCCTGTCCAACAAGGGTGCACAGGTTTGGCTTGGCCATGACGCTGACTACGTAAAAGGTGCTGATGTCGTGGTCGTCTCCAACGCGGTGGGAAGCGGCAACCCGGAAGTCGTTACCGCCGCCGAGCAGGGTATTCCTGTTGTGCCCCGGGCTCAGATGCTTGGAGAACTCATGCGCTTTCGCAACGGCATTGCGGTTGCCGGTACTCATGGGAAGACAACGGCAACGAGTCTTGTCGCAGCGGTGTTTGCTGAGGCGCAACTGGATCCGACATTTCTCGTCGGCGGTCTGGTGAAAAGCGAGGCAGGTAATGCCCGGCTTGGTAATGGTCAGTGGCTGATCGCAGAGGCGGATGAGAGTGATGCCTCTTTCCTGCATTTACAGCCCCATATCGCTGTCGTTACCAATATCGATACCGACCATATGGCGACTTACAGTGGTGACTTTGATCAACTCATCGACACCTTCCAGACTTTTCTGCATAACCTGCCGTTTTATGGCTTAGCCGTATTATGTTCGGATGATCTCGTTATCCGGGATCTTCGGCCTCACATCCGCAGACCTGTTGTTACCTATGGAGTGGAAGCCGGCGCGGACTACCGGGCCACTCAGATTCGTCAAGACGGCACCCGTATGCAGTTCGAGGTCGCTCTTATGGGAGAAAGACGAATAGAAGTGGATCTTCCGATTCCAGGATTCCATAACGTTCGCAACGCCCTTGCAGCTATTGCCGTTGCGGACAAGGTGGGTATTGCCGCCGATGCCATTATTGAAGGCCTTCGGAGTTTCGCAGGTATTGATCGTCGGTTCGAGATTCTTGGGGAGATGATCCTAAGTCCGGGCCAGGCGCTGTTGGTTGATGACTACGCACACCACCCACGGGAAATCGAGGCGACGCTCGCCGCCGCACAGGGCTGCTGGCCCGATCGTCGAAAGGTCGTGGTTTTTCAACCCCATCGTTTCACCCGCACGCAGGAATTGCTGGATGACTTCAGTGCCTTGCTGGACGGAGTGGCTTGTCTCGTGATCACCGAGGTCTACGCCGCCGGCGAAAAGCCCATCCCGCGGGCAGACGGTCGGGCTTTATGTCGTTCGATTCGGTCGCGTGGTGGCGTCGACCCGGTATTTGTTCCTGAAATCGATCAACTTAAACAGGCGCTCCTGCCGATCCTGCGGGATGGTGATGTGGTGTTGACTCTCGGTGCGGGCGATATCGGTCGGGCGGCCCGTGAATTGGTTCCGCCTGTGCGCTTACAAGAGGGGACCTACGGGTGAATGCGGCAATGACTGCAGGCAAGCAGACGGCATTTGTGGGGGTTCGAGGCGCTATCCGGTGTCAGGAGCCCATGGCGAAACATACCAGTTGGAAAGTTGGCGGACCGGCCCGCTATTTTTTCGAGCCTCAGGATCTCGACGATCTGACCGCGTTTTTGCAGAGCCTGGATTCGCAGGTACCGATTCTCTGGCTTGGTCTCGGCAGTAATTTGCTGGTTCGAGATGGCGGCTTCGATGGCGCGGTCATCGCGGCTCATCGAGGACTTCGGGCAATGAAATACCTCGGGGATGGACGTCTGATGGCTGAAGCCGGCATTTCCTGCGCGCGCTTCTCTCGGTTTGCCGCAAGGCATGGGCGGGCGGGCGCTGAATTTCTTGCTGGCGTTCCGGGCACCATGGGCGGGGCTCTCGCCATGAACGCCGGGGCTTTCGGTTGCGAGACCTGGAATCTGGTTGAAGAGGTCGATCTGGTGGATCGTGGGGGCGTATTCCACAGGCAGTCGGCTCAGTCATTTGCAGTGTCTTATCGGAAAGTCGAGATCCCGAAAGCACACTGGTTTACGGCTGGGTATTTCAGGCTTGGCGAAGCATCAGGACAAGACGAGGCTATTACGGTCCGCTCGCTTCTGGAAAAGCGGGCTGCAAGTCAGCCGGTTCGACTATCCAGCGCCGGTTCCGTCTTCCAAAATCCGCTGGATGATTACGCGGCACGGCTGATTGAGGCCTCTGGTCTTAAAGGCGCACGATGCGGCGGTGCTACCGTTTCGATGCAGCACGCTAACTTCATCGTCAACGATCAGCAGGCGTCGGCAAATGATATCGAGACCTTAATCACAAAGGTTCGAGAGACGGTCGCGGATCAGACAGGAGTGGTTCTTGAACCGGAAGTACGGTTTGTGGGGGAAGGTCAATGAGCGCTAGCGATCTTCCGGAACTGCGGCCTGTGTCGAACGTGCCAACGGCTTATGATGCAACAGATGTGACGCCGGATCGCCAGCGACGCTGGCTGGGTATCGCTGCGCTGGCAATATTACTGGTCAGTGCGCTTGCCGCGGATCAGATCATTCGATCCGGTTACTTCACCATCGAAAAAGTCACGATTGCGATCCCCCTCACACATGTTGACCGCGGCATTGTCGAGCGGACCGCCTGGCGCAGCATTCAGGGCAATTTACTTAATGTGGACCTCAACCGGATAGAGGAGTCACTGGAAACGCTGCCCGGTGTCTTTCAGGTAATGGTGCGCCGGGTCTGGCCGGATGCTCTGGAATTGAGGATTGTTGAAACGCGGGCAATTGCACGGTTTCAGAGTCTGCAGAATCCCAATGCGATATCCGTCGACAGTTATATCAACCTCTCACCCACACAGATTCTGTCCGCAGCGCCGGTACTTCGTGGCCCTAAAACGCAGCGAGAGACTTTAGTGGACGTTTTCTTTTCTGTCTTTCCACTTCTTCGGGAAGTTGGTCTTCAGCCCTTGGAGCTGTCGCTTAGCAAAGCGGGCCGTTGGGCACTGGAACTGCAGTCAGACGATGCCTTAACAGGTGCTCGCTTTACGCTTTTGTTGGGCCGCGATGACGCTATTGAAAAAGTAGACCGTTTTGCGCGCAGTTATGCCATTGCTCTTCGCCGCAAGGTTGATCTGATCGCCAAAGTTGATATGCGGTATGCCAGCGGTTTTGCGGTTCAGTGGCAGGGCGAAGGCGGCGGGTCAACGGTGCAGTTGGCCGGACTCTCAGGAAACTAGAGGTTGATCTTATTACCATGACTAAGCGACTCGAAAGCGACATCATCGTCGGACTCGACATTGGCACCTCTAAAGTGCTGGCAGTGGTTGCCGAGGTGAAAGAGAACGAGGGTATCGAGATTCTGGGGGTAGGTCAGCATTCCTCGCGGGGTTTGCGCAAAGGGGTGGTGGCCAATATCGATTCCACAGTGCAGTCCATCCAGCAGGCGATAGAAGAGGCAGAACTCACGGCCGAGTGCAGAATCAGCTCGGTCTACGCCGGTATCGCCGGAGGCCATATCAACAGCATGAATTCACACGGTGTTGCTGCCATCAAGAACCGTGATGAGGTGGGCCCCGAAGATGTGGAACGGGTACTGGATGCTGCCCAAGCCCAGGCAATTCCGAATGATCAGCAGGTGCTGCACATCCTCCCCCAGGACTTCATCATCGATGGGCAGGATGGAATTCGCGAACCGATCGGAATGAGCGGGGTTCGTCTTGAGGCCAAAGTGCATATCATTACCGGCGCAGTCAGTGCAGCCCAAAACATCGTTAAGTGCATCACCCGATGTGGGCTCGAGGTCGAGGAGGTCGTGCTTGAACAGGTTGCCTCGAGCTATGCCGTTCTAGATGATGACGAAACTGAACTCGGTGTGGCGATGGTTGATATCGGAGGTGGCACCACCGATATCGCGGTATTCACCGACGGCGCGATCCGGCATACCGCAGTGCTACCGGTAGCAGGCGATCAGATTACCAATGACATCGCGGTAGCCCTGCGTACACCGACCCAGGCAGCAGAAGAGCTGAAGAGGAAATTTGGTACAGCACTGGTCCAGTTGGCACCCGAAGGAGAGATGATCGACACCCCCAGTGTCGGTGAGCGCGCCCCGAGAAAGCTCGCACGCACAACCCTTGCGGATGTCATTGAACCGCGGGTGGAAGAACTGTTCCTGCTCATTCAGGCCGAGTTAAGGCGCAGCGGATATGAGGAGTTGCTGGGTACGGGCATCGTCCTGACAGGGGGCAGTGCCAAATTGACTGGCATGGTTGAACTTGCCGAAGAGATTTTTCATATGCCCGTTCGTCTTGGTGTGCCTCAGTACAGCGGCGCCCTCAGTGAGGTAGTTCGAAACTCCTCCTACGCAACGGGGATCGGTCTGGTTTTGTTCGGCCTTCAGCACCCGACACAGCAGAAGAGAAGCAGCCGATCTCTCTCGAACATTCCGGCAGCAGAGTTCATCAACAAGATGAAGCGATGGTTTTCAGTCCATTGGAAGGAGGACTGAGCATGCGTGTCTTTGCTACGAACCCAGCTCCGTTAGTCAGATTTCTTATGTGGTTAATCATACTGAGATTATTTTTCATTCAACCCAAAACTGAGGAGAACTATTATGTTTGAACTCATGGAAGTGTCCGGCCAGCAGGCCGTTATTAAGGTCATCGGCGTCGGCGGGGGCGGTGGGAATGCCGTCGATCACATGGTATCGGCCAGTCTGGAAGGGGTTGAATTCATCGCTGCCAACACTGACGCACAGGCGCTTCATCGCTCTGGCGTTTCCAAGGTGATGCAGTTGGGAGAGGGATTAACTCGCGGCCTTGGTGCCGGCGCTAATCCTGAGGTTGGGCGACAGGCCGCGTCAGAAGACCGGGACAAGATCGCTGCCGCGCTTGATGGGACCGATATGGTTTTCCTGACAGCAGGCATGGGGGGTGGCACGGGAACCGGCGCCGCACCCGTCATTGCGCAACTCGCCCGGGAAAAAGGCATTCTCACCGTCGCAGTCGTTACGCGCCCATTTGGCTTTGAGGGCAAAAAGCGGATTGAAGCGGCCGACCAGGGCATCAAGGAACTGGGCGAACTGGTCGACTCACTGATTGTGATTCCGAATGAGCGCATCATGGAAGTGATGGGTGGTAATGTCACTTTGCTCGAAGCCTTCGGTAAGGCGAACGAGGTGCTCTTCAATGCTGTACAGGGTATCTCCGAGCTGATTACCCGTCCGGGACTTATTAATGTTGACTTTGCAGATGTGCGTACCGTCATGGCGGAGATGGGGATGGCGATGATGGGGTCAGCGACAGCGACGGGTCCGGATCGTGCAATGGAAGCTGCACGTGGCGCCGTGTGCAGTCCGTTACTGGAAGAGGTCGATATCCATGGGGCCAAGGGCCTGTTGGTGAATGTGTCAGCGGGTCCGGATATGCAGCTTGATGAATTTGCCCACGTCGGTGAAATTGTCAATGAATACGCCTCTGAAGACGGTACGGTGGTCATTGGTACCGTACTGGATTCGGCGATGGAAGATGAACTACGCGTCACAATGGTAGCCACGGGTATCCGAAAGACGCCGCAGATCAGCCTGGTCAAGGATGAGGGCGTGGACGAGGGTACGACAGATGACGTTGACTACGACCAGCCTACGGTGATTCGTCGTCGGCCGCGGGCGGCGGGAGATGTTGATGCCCAGGGTAATGCCGCAGTGGATATGGAATATCTGGATGTTCCCGCATTTCTTCGCAGACAGGCTGACTGATGGGATCAGGAGCCGTCTGCCAGAAAAAGTTGCTGAGTTAAATTATGCAAAAAAAAGGGTAAAAATATTTCAAAAAAAGTCCTAATTTCTGATTTTCCGTGTAAAATTGCGAAAACGCGCATAAAAAAGTGCACAAAATCCCGAAATACCGGGAAATCAGGCAGGATGATTCGGCAAAGAACGCTAAAGAATGTTATCGGCGCAACCGGCGTCGGTCTACATACCGGAAAGAAAGTCTATGTGACGCTTCGCCCGGCGCCTGTTAATACTGGAATTGTATTCCGCCGGATCGATCTGGATCCGGTTGCAGAGGTTCCAGCCGCTCTCGACCATGTGAGCGACACACGGCTTTCGACCACCATCGAGTGCAATGGTGTTCGGGTCTCTACGGTAGAGCATCTGATGTCAGCCTTCGCCGGCTTGCATATTGATAACGCCATCGTCGAACTCGACGCTGATGAAGTGCCAATCATGGATGGCAGTGCAGGGATCTTTGTATTCCTTATCCAGTCAGCTGGCATTGAAATGCAGTCAGCGGCTAAGCAGTTCATCCGCATCAACAAATCGATCGAAATAAAAGACGGGGACAAATGGGCACGCTTTGAGCCTTTCGATGGATTCAAAGTGAGTTTCAGTATCGATTTTGATCATCCTTCCATGCAGACATCTGCCCAGCAGGCAACGATTGACCTTTCCGAGATCTCCTTTGCTAAAGAAGTCAGTCGTGCGAGAACATTTGGATTTCTTCAGGATGTGGAGGCACTGCAAGAAGCCGGACTCGCCCGTGGCGGGAGTCTGGACAACGCGATTGTCATGGACGATTATCGGGTGATTAATGATGACGGACTTCGTTACGGCGATGAGTTTGTTAAGCATAAAATACTCGACGCGATCGGCGATCTTTATCTTCTGGGGTGCCCCCTAATCGGTAGTTTTCACGCCCACAAATC
>Ga0315328_10000828_pt1 | contig 13885 bp, 14 predicted proteins | sample M120032315metaG_FD_203462 | JGI IMG/M metagenome (GOLD analysis project Ga0315328, IMG submission 203462) | Ammonia-oxidizing marine archaeal communities from Monterey Bay, California, United States - M1 200m 32315 | ecosystem: Environmental > Aquatic > Marine > Intertidal zone | place: USA... | reverse complement strand
ACCCCGACTACCTAAACATTCTGCAGCGCGGCTTAGACGAATTAGAAATCGAGTATCAATCATCTCAACTTGAAAAAACTCAGATTTATCTGGGCCTCTTGAAAAAATGGAATAAAAAATACAATTTAGTTGCTGATGCGGATCTTGGTATTTTAGTTAAAAAACACGTCCTTGATAGCTTGTTAATTTTCAATTTTGTTAACGGAGAACAAACTTTAGATATTGGGACAGGTGCAGGATTTCCCGGTATACCACTTGCAATTTTTAAGCCTCAGCAAAAATTCACCCTACTTGATAGTAATGGTAAGAAAACTCGGTTTTTGTTCCAGGTAAAAACCAAGCTTGGCCTGAATAACATAGTGATTGAAAATTGTCGTATAGAGAACTATCAAAGCCCCTACCGAATTGATATGGTGACTTGCAGAGCCTTTGGTTCTCTAGAAGATATTGTGATCAAATCTCAGCATTTACTATCACAAGAGTGTAAACTCTTAGCTATGAAGGGAAAGTTTCCTGACGAGGAAATTAGCCGTTTACCAGAAGAATTTATCGTGTTGGATAGTGTTAAGCTTTTGGTACCTGGCGAGGATTCCGAACGCCACCTCATTCAAGTGGGCCGGAAACAGTAACGCAAAAGCTGATCAACACTGGTTGGTCTTTGTGAAGTCAACTCAAATTAGTGGATTAACGCCGTGGGCAAAGTATTAGCAATTGCCAATCAAAAAGGAGGAGTGGGAAAAACTACCACCTCCGTTAACTTAGCTGCATCATTAAACGTCACACGAAAGAATGTCTTGCTGATCGATTTAGATCCACAGGGAAATGCGACCACTGGATCAGGTGTTGATAAATCGAACTTGTCGCTCTCTGTCTATGATTTACTTTCAGAGAGTGAAAAAATAGAGAATGTTGTGTTACGCCCAGATGCTGGGTATGACTTATTGCCTGCTAACGGTGATTTAGTAGCGGCTGAAATTGACCTCATGACAGGGGACGGCCGCGAAGTCCGACTACGATCTATTACCGACAGTGTCAGAGACACCTACGACTATATTGTAGTAGATTGCCCGCCTTCACTGAACATGCTCACAGTTAATGCCCTAGTGGCTGCTGATGGTGTAGTTATTCCTATGCAGTGTGAGTATTACGCCCTGGAAGGTTTGTCCGCTTTGATGGACACCATTAGTGCAATTAGAGACCGGCTCAACCCAAGCCTAAAAATCGAGGGTATATTGCGCACCATGTATGATCCTCGTAGCAAGCTTACAAGCGAAGTGAATGGTCAGCTTTTTAACTATTTCGGTGATATTGTTTATCGAACGGTAGTGCCTCGCAACATTCGCCTTGCAGAAGCACCCAGCTATGGAAAGCCTGCGATTAAATACGACAGACAGTCACGCGGTGCAATTGCCTATCTAGCATTAGCTGGTGAGCTATTGAGAAGACACGACGAAGCTGCTGCTGCGGTATCGGGTTAAAACCAAACAGGCATCGCAGAATTAGAGCTCAGGTGAAAAATGAACGATAAAAAGAAGCTAGGCAAAGGCCTAGACGCACTTTTATCTGCTGGTAGTACCCAGACAATGGCCAATTTGCTGGGAAAGCAGAGCCAACATCAGCAGTCGGCGTCAGCTTCAGAAGATAAAGACGGCGACCTTAAAAATATTCCAATTGACCTTATCCAGCGCGGTAAATACCAGCCTCGAACTGATATGCATGAGGAAGCGCTCAAAGAACTTGCCGCATCAATTAAGAGCCAAGGCGTTATGCAACCAATTGTCATTCGCCCTCTTTCTTCAGACAAATACGAAATAATAGCCGGCGAACGACGTTGGAGAGCCAGCCAAATAGCCGGGCTTGATACAATACCGGCCATTATTAAGCCAGTTGGCGATGAAGCGGCTATAGCCATGTCGCTGATTGAAAACATTCAGCGGGAGAACCTAAACCCGATTGAAGAAGCTATGGCTTTGAAGCGTCTGCAGGACGAATTTGAACTCACCCAGCAAGAGGTTGCTGATGCGGTAGGTAAGTCCCGCGCTACGATTACAAACTTGCTTAGGCTTATTGGGCTGCATATTGATGCACGAAGAATGCTGGAGCATGGTGACCTTGAAATGGGGCATGCTAGAGCGTTATTGTCATTGCCAGACTTACAACAAGCTTCTGCTGCCCGTACAGTCGTTGGCCGTGGTTTTTCCGTGCGACAGACAGAATCATTAGTTCGTCGCTTGGTCGCCGGTGGCGGCTCTACAAACAAGGTTGGGGCTATCGACGCAGACATCAAAAATCTTGAAGAAAACCTCGAGGGAAAGCTCGGCACGAAAGTAATGATTCAGCATACTGCCAAGGGTAAAGGCAAATTGGTGGTTAAATATAATAGCTTGGAGGAGCTAGATGGGATTTTGTCCCATATAAAGTAAACGATATCGGCGGAAGCCAATCGACTTCTCCCTATATAATTTTTTCTATTTTCGTTCTGTTCCAATTGTTATTTAAGCGCAGTTGATCCTGCCCTGCAAAGCCCCTATAATGCGCGTGCTTTGGTGATCACCGCCATAACAACAGAAATTTGTAATGGATTTTTTAGGGTTCTGGGCTCGAACGAGAAGCTAATTTAGAAAGCCATCTTCGTGAATAATTTAAGACCCCCTCCAGTTTATAAAGTTATCGTCGCACAGCTAATAGCGACAGCCTTTATTACCGCCATTTCTCTGTTGTTTTCAGGCAACGTCACGGCCTACTCAGCTTTGCTGGGGGGACTGATAAGTGCTTTGCCTAACAGCTATTTCGCATTACAAGCGTTCAAGTATCAGGGTGCCCGGAATGCAGATAAAGTTGTAAAGAGTTTTATAAAAGGGGAGCTCGGCAAGATTGTAATAACCATTGTACTTTTTGCCCTAAGCTTCACATTGATTACTAATTTAAGTGAACTCGCACTGATACTTGGGTTTATTATAACTCACTTTGTCGGTGTGATGATGTCTGGACTTATTAGCTATAGTCCAACCAGTGAAAAAGCAACGAAAAATCAGTGGAATTGAAGTAAGTATACTGAGTAGTTTATAACGCGAGTTAGAGCAAATATTAAATGGCAGAAGCAGCCCACGCAGCCGCAGAACAAACAGTTCAAGAATACATCAACCACCATTTGTCTTTTTTAACCTTTGGCAAGGTAGATGGTCATTGGGGTTTCGCCCATACGCCCGAAGAAGCTATGGAGATGGGTTTCTGGGCAGTGAATGTTGACACTCTCGGTTGGTCAATTTTTCTTGGTGCAGCTTTCCTGCTTTTTTTCCGGTCTGTCGGCAAAAGAGCGACAGTTGACGCTCCTTCCGGAATACAGAATTTTGTCGAGGCCGTTTTCGAATTTGTCGATGCCCGCGTTTCAGAAGGATTTAATTATAAAAATGATTTAATAGGGCCTCTGTGTCTTACTTTATTTTTCTGGATTCTTTTGATGAACACCATGGACTTGGTGCCTGTAGACTTAATCACAAAAGGGTTCGAAATTTTCGCCGCGGTAGTGTTTGGTTTTGAGCATGCCCCTTTCAAGATCGTGCCTACCACAGACCCAAATATCACAATGGGCATGTCGGTGTTTGTTTTTTTGCTTATTATTTATTACAGCATTAAGAACAAGGGAATTGGTGGTTTTTTGAGCGAGCTCGCTTTTCATCCATTCGGGAAGTGGATGATGCCATTCAATCTAATTATTGAAGTACCAACACTATTTGCAAAACCTATTTCGCTTGGTTTGCGGCTTTTTGGAAATCTTTATGCAGGAGAATTATTATTCCTGCTAATTGCGTCAATGTTGGGATATTGGCAATTACCTGCTCACTTTGTTTGGGCGGTTTTCCATATATTGGTTATTCCGCTTCAAGCTTTTGTATTCATGATGCTAACCATTGTGTATCTCAATGCAGCACACGATAAACCGCATCACTAGTTTTGAAACACTCTGAACTGAAGAAAACCTGGAGGAAATGATGGAAATGATATTGGCTTTCACAGCACTAGGCGTATTGCTTGTGCTGGGCATGGGTGCATTAGGCACGGCGATTGGTTTTGGTATTTTAGGAGGAAAATTCCTAGAAGGCTCCGCGCGCCAGCCCGAGTTGGCACCCAAATTACAGGGATCGATGTTCCTCGTGGCCGGCCTTATCGATGCCGTAACCATGATTGGCATTGGTATTGGCATGTGGTTTACATTTGCCAACCCGTTCTTAGCCACGTTAGCTGGCTGAAGAATGCTTAAGAGGGAGAGAACAACGTGAATTTTAATGCTACATTCATTGGCCAAATTATCGCAATGGGCTTCTTCCTTTGGTTCTGTAAGAACTACGTTTGGCCTCTATTTGCTAATGTGCTCGAAGAGCGCAAAAAGAAAATAGCCGACGGCCTTGAAGCTGCAAATCAAGCACAAAAAGATTTGGAGTCAGCTCAAGCAAAATCTGCAGAACAGCTTACCGAAGCAAAAGGAGACGCTGCGGCGATTATCGATCAAGCGAACAAGCGTGCTGCTCAAATTGTTGATGAGGCAAAAGCGCAAGCGCGTGAAGAGGGCCAGCGCATCATTGCCGGTGCTAACGCGGAAATCGAGCAAGAAGTTAATAGAGCAAAAGAGGCCTTACGTGCTCAAGTTTCTGCGATTGCTATCGCTGGAGCAGAGAAAATTCTTGAAGGCTCTATTGATCAGGCGGCGAACGAAGAGATGTTAAACAAACTTGCTTCCGAGCTTTAAACACCACTAACTAAGAATTGTTATGGCCGAATCAACCACACTAGCAAGACCTTATGCTAAAGCTGCTTTCCAAACCGCTCGTCAGGACAGCGCTTTAGAAGAATGGTCGGCAATGCTTGGCTTATCAGCTGCAGTTGCAGGGCAGGCGACAGTGAGCTCGGTGTTATCTGATCCTTCTCTCTCTAATGAGCAAATAGCTAAAGCCTTGATCGAAGTTTGTGGTGATGATTTAAACAGCAAGGGCAAAAATTTTATTCGATTATTGGCAGAAAACAAGCGCCTAGTTTTACTTCCAGAGATCGCTGCACTTTATGAAATCCTGAAAGCCAATCAGGAAAAATCAGTAGACGTCGAGATCACGACAGCTTTTGAGATCAGTTCAGACATCGCAGAAAAGCTGGCGAATTCTCTTCGGTCAAGATTAGAGCGCGAAATAAATCTGGCAACAAAAGTCGATCAGTCATTACTGGGCGGCGCAGTTATAAGAGCCGGTGACACAGTAATAGATAGTTCTGTGCGCGGGAAGTTGACCAAGTTAGCTGAATCAATTAATTCCTGAACGGGTCAGGAAGCAGTCCTGAACTGCTGGGAGAATAGGAAATAAAGATGCAACAACTGAACCCATCTGAAATCAGTGAAATCATTAAACAACGTATCGAGAGTCTCGATGTGTCTGTTCAAGCAAAAAACGAAGGCACTATCGTCAGTGTTATGGACGGAATTATCCGAATTCATGGACTGGCTGACGTAATGTATGGCGAGATGATTGAGTTCGAGGGCGGGATTTATGGGATGGCCTTGAACCTTGAAAGAGATTCCGTTGGTGCTGTAGTGCTTGGTGACTACCTGGCATTAAAGGAAGGACAATCTTGTAAATGTACTGGCAGAATTTTGGAAGTGCCAGTTGGACCAGAATTAGAAGGCCGGGTTGTTGATGCCCTCGGCAAACCAATCGATGGAAAAGGGCCAGTTGAAGCTAAACTAACTGACGCTGTAGAAAAAGTGGCACCTGGCGTAATTGCTAGACAGGGTGTAGCAGAGCCTGTGCAAACGGGACTCAAGTCTATCGATTCCATGACGCCAATTGGGCGTGGCCAGAGAGAATTAATTATTGGCGACCGAGAAGTTGGTAAAACAGCTGTCGCCATCGATACCATCATTAACCAGAAAGGCAAGGGCGTTAAATGTGTTTATGTCGCCGTAGGCCAAAAAGCCAGCTCCATTGCCAACGTTGTGCAAAAGCTGGAAGAACATGGTGCGATGGAATACACAATTGTGGTTGCAGCGTCAGCGTCTGATCCCGCCTCCATGCAATTCATTGCGCCTTATTCCGGCTGTTCCATGGGCGAGTATTATCGTGACCGCGGTGAAGACGCCTTGATTATCTATGACGATTTGACCAAACAGGCCTGGGCCTATCGCCAAATCTCCCTGTTACTTCGAAGGCCCCCAGGCCGTGAAGCGTATCCAGGAGATGTTTTCTACTTACACTCACGTCTTTTGGAGCGTTCAGCGAGAGTAAGCGCTGACTACGTTGAAAAATTCACTGAAGGCAAAGTTAAAGGAAAGACGGGATCTCTTACTGCTTTGCCAGTGATTGAAACCCAGGCAGGTGATGTTTCGGCGTTCGTACCGACTAACGTAATTTCCATTACTGACGGGCAAATATTCCTCGAAACTGATTTATTCAATTCAGGCATTCGCCCTGCTATGAACCCGGGTATCTCAGTGTCTCGGGTAGGTGGTGCAGCGCAGACTAAGATTATTAAGAAGCTAGGTGGCGGGATTCGTATAGCACTAGCAAGCTATCGGGAGCTAGCGGCATTTGCGGCATTTGCTTCTGATCTTGATGATGCCACTCGCGCGCAGTTAGAGCACGGCCAGCGAGTTACAGAACTAATGAAGCAAAAGCAGTATGCACCGCTTTCTATCGCGGAGATGGGTGTTTCTCTTTATGCGGCTAACGAAGGCTATTTAGAAGATATCGAACTAAACAAAGTACTCGATTTTGAGGCTGCTTTACTCTCGTATATGAACAGCGAGCATGGAGATTTATTAGCAAAGATTAATGAGACTGGTGGATACGATGATGAGATCGAAGCTAAATTCAAATCTTCTTTAGAAGAATTTAAGGCGACGCAGACTTGGTAGGTGCCGGATAGCACTTTTAAGCATGCTAATTAATTCAGAGATTAAAGAGAGCTAGTATATGGCTGGTGGAAAAGAAATACGCACCAAGATCGCGAGTATTAAAAATACTCAGAAGATCACTAAAGCCATGGAAATGGTTTCGGCGAGCAAGATGCGTAAAGCCCAGGATAGAATGAAACTAGGTAAACCTTATGCCCATCGGATTCGTTCTGTTATCGGGCACATTGCGAATTCTTCGCCTGAATACCGCCACCAATACTTTAATACTCGCAACGTCAAAAGAGTAGGCTACATCGTTATTTCGACCGATCGTGGTTTATGTGGTGGGCTCAACATTAATGCATTTAAAACAACTGTGGCGTCGATGCGGGAATGGTCAGAGAAAAATGTTGAGATTGATATTTGCTCAATTGGTGCGCGAGCGGCAACATTCTTCAATAACTTTGGTGGCAATGTAGTCGCGTCAGTGCGAGACATAGGTGATTCTGCTGAAGTTGAAGACGTAATTGGCGCGGTGAAAATCATGCTAGATAAGTTTGACAACGGCGAAATTGATCAGCTGATTATAGTTAGCAATGATTTCGTAAACACTATGACGCATATGCCGGTCGTCAATCAGCTATTGCCCTTGCAGGCATCGGAAGATGAAGGCCTGCATCATCATTGGGATTATCTTTATGAGCCCGATGCAAAAGAACTGTTGGATGGTCTATTGCTCCGCTTTATTGAATCTCAGGTTTATCAGGCAGTAGTTGAAAATAATGCCTGTGAGCAAGCGGCAAGAATGATCGCTATGAAAAGCGCATCAGATAATGCTGGTGATCTTATTGAAGAGCTTGGGCTTGTCTATAACAAAGCTAGACAGGCAGCGATTACTCAGGAGCTTTCTGAAATCGCTGGTGGTGCAGCGGCAGTTTAACGAACTTAGTTTTATAACATTGAACATTTGAATAGAAGAGATTGAGGAACCGAAGATGAGCAGCGGTCGAATCGTAGAAATTATCGGAGCGGTTATAGACGTAGAGTTTGAGCGCGAAAATGTGCCTCAAGTTTATGACGCTCTAACTGTCGACGACACAGAGATTACATTGGAAGTCCAGCAACAACTGGGCGATGGTGTCGTGCGCACGATTGCGTTGGGCAGTACTGAAGGATTGAGCCGTGGGCTTGTGGTGCAGGATACTGGCGCACCAGTATCAGTCCCAGTTGGCACTGAAACACTGGGCCGAATCATGGATGTGTTAGGTCGACCAATTGATGAACGAGGTCCAATCGGTGAGCAAGAACGCATGCCCATTCATCGTAAAGCCCCAACGTATGAAGAGCTAGCAACCACTAACGAGCTGCTAGAAACAGGTATTAAAGTTATCGATTTGATTTGCCCTTTCGCTAAAGGCGGTAAAGTGGGGTTGTTTGGTGGCGCGGGCGTAGGCAAAACCGTAAACATGATGGAATTGATTAACAATATCGCTACGGAGCACAGTGGATTATCAGTTTTTGCTGGTGTGGGTGAACGTACTCGTGAGGGGAACGATTTTTACCATGAGATGCAAGAGTCTAAGGTTATCGACCTAGAGGGCGAAAGCAAGGTGTCCATGGTTTATGGACAGATGAATGAACCGCCTGGCAACCGTCTTCGTGTTGCTTTATCAGGTTTAACCATGGCAGAAAAATTCCGCGATGACGGCAAAGATGTACTTCTTTTTATCGACAACATTTATCGTTACACATTGGCAGGGACTGAAGTATCAGCACTGTTAGGGCGTATGCCATCAGCGGTGGGATATCAGCCAACATTGGCGGAAGAAATGGGTGCCTTACAGGAAAGAATCACATCGACCAAGGATGGTTCAATCACTTCAATTCAGGCGGTCTATGTACCGGCAGATGACTTGACTGACCCATCACCGGCAACAACCTTCGCTCACTTGGACGCAAAAGTTGTCCTTTCTCGTGATATTGCCTCGCTTGGCATCTATCCAGCTGTTGACCCATTGGATTCCTCATCGCGGCAACTAGACCCATTGGTAATTGGGCAGGAGCACTATGATGTTGCCAACGGTGTTCAAACTGTATTGCAGCGTTATAAAGAACTAAAAGATATTATTGCTATTTTGGGTATGGATGAACTGTCAGATGAAGACAAGCAAACGGTATATCGCGCTCGTCGAATTTCCCAATTCTTATCACAGCCGTTTACAGTAGCTGAGATATTTACTAATGCGCCTGGAAAGTATGTGTCCCTTAAAGACACAATCGCTGGATTTAAGGCGATTCTAGATGGTGAATATGACCACCTGCCTGAGCAAGCATTCAGTATGGTAGGCACTATAGAAGAAGCAATAGAGAAAGCGAAAACTCTTTAGTAATGAAAGAGTCATAGGTTAACGAGGCAAACAAACATGGCCACAACAATGCACTGTGACATCGTAAGCGCTGAAAAGAGTATCTTCTCTGGCCGGGTGCAAATGGTTATCGCTGCTGGCTCCTTAGGGGATCTTGGAATTGCTCCAGGTCATGCGCCCTTACTCACTGCAATTATTCCTGGTCCAGTAAAGCTGATACTGGAAAGTGGCGAAGAGGAAGTCTTCTACGTTTCTGGAGGCTTTCTGGAAATACAGCGCGAAGTTGTAACCTTATTATCTGACACTGCTATTCGTGCAGATGACGTTGATGAAGTCGCTGCAGTTAAAGCTATAGAGGACGCAGAGAAGGCCATTGCAAATCAGGGTGCAGAGTTTGAATACAGCGCTGCCGCAGCACAGTTAGCCGAAGCAGCGGCTCAATTACGAGCGCTGCGACAAATAAAGAAGTAGCAACACGACTTCCGCTAAGCAGAATGCACAGATTTTGAAAAAGGTAGCACTTGCTACCTTTTTTTTTGGTAATCTTTTCACCAATTGACTCTTCAACAAAAAGGGAATATTCATGGAAGTTGTAATTCTGGCAGCCGGTAAAGGCACTAGAATGTTTTCCACCAAACCCAAAGTAATGCATACCATTGGCGGAAGACCTATGCTGCATCGAGTAGTTGAAGCAGCAAGAGCTGTCGATGCAGATGGCGTGCACGTTGTGATTGGCTATGGCGCTGAACAAATAAAAACAGAATTTCCAATAGATACAAGCGAAACACCGATTAACTGGGTCTTGCAGGAAGAGCAATTAGGCACTGGCCATGCTGTTCAGAAGGTCATTTCATCGCTCAATACTGAGGATCCGAATAATACGGTAATGGTGTTGTATGGCGATGTACCTCTAATTACACCAGAAACATTAACAAAGCTGCTAGCTCGTGCTGACAAGAGCAGCTTGTCATTGCTTACCCTTTTGACTGCCAACAACCGCGGCCTGGGTAGAATCATCCGAAATGAATTGAATAGTGTTGTCGCTATAGTCGAAGAGAGAGATGCCACCGAACAACAAAAACAAATAACTGAAGTGAATAGCGGCATAATGGCTGTACCTGCCCTTAAACTTAAAGAATGGTTACGGAGCATAAACAAAGCAAATAACCAATCAGAATATTATTTAACAGATATCGTTGCTCTTGCTGCTAAAGAAGGATGTAGAATTAATTCGCTGACTATTGAAGATGAATTCGAAGTGCAAGGAGTTAACGATAAAACTCAGTTGGCCCTATTAGAAAGGCATTTACAGATGATAAATAATGCAAAATTATTGGAACAGGGAGTTACGCTGCGAGATCCAGCTCGAGTAGACGTTCGTGGCGAGCTAAGTTGCGGCAAAGATGTTGTAATTGATGTTAATGTTATTTTTGAAGGCCGTGTTTTCATTGGCGACAACGTCTTAATCGGTGCGAACGTGATAATCAAAGATAGCTCTATTGGCGATGGTTCTAAAATACTTGCAGGTACGAATATTGATGGCGCGGAAATTAAAAAAAGTGCTTCAATTGGTCCTAGCGCAAGAATTAGACCTGGCACAGTATTAAATAATAATGTGAAGATAGGAAATTTTGTTGAAACTAAAAATGCATTAATCGGCAAGGGTTCAAAAGCAAACCATCTCGCTTATATTGGAGATGCTGAAATTGGTGAAGACTGTAACATTGGAGCGGGGACAATATTTTGTAACTATGATGGCGCAAATAAACACAAAACAATTCTAGGCAATAATGTTTTTATAGGCTCTAACGCTGTTTTAGTGGCACCATTAAATATCGCAGATAACGCTTTTGTCGCAGCAGGATCAGCAATTAATTGTGATGTGCCAAATGATAGCCTAGCGCTAGCCCGCGGCAAACAACGCAACATCGCCGGCTGGAAAAGGCCAACGAAGAAAAACTAACTATTATTAATTAATTCAGAACAACATTATGTGTGGAATCGTAGGTGCAATCGCAGAAAGGAATGTGTCAGACATTTTGCTTGAAGGTCTGAAGCGTCTTGAATATCGCGGCTACGATTCAGCGGGTATCGCTTTGCTAAATAGCAATAGCGAGAAACTGAGTGATTTAAAAACTGTTGGGAAAGTTGAGAAGCTTGTTAACTCTGCTACTAAAGCAAAGCTGCGAGGCAATCTAGGCATAGCGCATACTCGTTGGGCCACTCATGGCAAACCAACGGTCGCGAATGCCCATCCTCACAATTCATCAAAAGAATTATTTATTGCTCATAACGGAATTATAGAGAACTATCAAGAACTTAGGGCCATATTAAAAAAAGATGGCTACAGTTTTAAAACAGAAACAGACAGCGAAACGGTTGCTCATTTAATTCATAAAGAGCGCAAAGGAGGCAACGTAAATTTGGTGGACGCCACCAGAAAAACCATTAGAAAACTCGAGGGCGCTTATGGTCTGTGCGTCATTGATAAAACTCTCCCAGACCAAATCGTTGTCGCACGAAGCGGTTCTCCCTTGGTGATTGGTATCGGTATTGGAGAGAACTTTGTTGCATCCGATCCGTTGGCCCTAGGCCAGGTTACTGACAGGTTTATTTATCTTGAAGAAGGAGACGTGGCAAAGGTTACCCTCGACAATATCGAAATTTGGCATGGTGGTGAAAAAGTTTTGCGTTCAGTTACAACTGTAAAGTCTCGCACTAAAGATGCGGAGAAGGGCGAGTATAAACATTTTATGCTCAAGGAAATTTACGAGCAGGGGAAAGTGATTAAAGACACTTTAGATGGCCGTGTAAGCAAAACTAAAGTTTTGGAGCAGGCATTTGGTGTAAATGCAGGCGAAATATTTGATAATGTTAAGAATGTGCAAATAGTTGCCTGTGGTACAAGCTTTCATGCCGGTCAGATAGCTAAATATTGGTTAGAGACGATTGCTAAAATTCCTTGTGCAGTCGATATAGCAAGCGACTATAGATATCGCAATATAATTGTTCAACCTGGCACCCTATTTGTCACAATTTCTCAGTCAGGTGAAACTGCTGATACTTTAGCTGCGTTGCGCTATGCCAAGAAGAAACAATATGTAGCCAATCTTGCTATCTGTAACGTCGCCACTAGCTCCCTAGTTAGAGAATCGAATTTCTGTTTACTCACTATGGCCGGCCGAGAAATTGGTGTTGCCTCGACTAAAGCATTTACCACTCAGCTTGCTCTTCTTTTAATATTGGCCATTGTATTGGCGCGCAGAACTGGGCTTAAGCCAAGCCACGAAGCTAAGCTTGTTAAGGAATTAGGCAAGCTTCCAACTTTAATTGATAAGACACTGGAACTTAACAAAGAAATCAAGGAAATTGCTAAGCAATTCTCTAACAAGAGCCATAGTCTTTTTCTGGGTAGAGGTATTCAATACCCAGTAGCAAAAGAAGGTGCATTAAAGCTCAAAGAAATTTCTTATATTCATGCCGAAGCCTATCCTGCCGGAGAGCTTAAACATGGGCCCTTGGCATTGGTGGACAGCAAAATGCCTGTTATTGCTGTTGCCCCGAACAATGATTTGCTGGGAAAGCTGAGAGCAAACCTCTCTGAGGTAAGTGCGCGGGGTGGGAAGCTCTATGTATTTGCCCATGAAAGTATTAGCTTTGAAAGCGATAACAGCTGCAAAGTGATAAATGTCCCAAATTGTCCTGAAATTCTGGGCCCCATTGTCTTTACCGTGCCGTTACAGCTCTTGTCTTACCACGTGGCGATTACAAAGGGCACCGATGTAGACCATCCTCGAAACTTAGCCAAATCGGTGACAGTGGAGTAACTTACAACAGTAAATTAGGTAGGTTCTAAGCCTTACAGGAATTATATATGAATCCTTTATTTGATCATCCATATGTATTAACAATGCAAAATGTTTTTTTGTTGGGATTATTAATTGCTTCAGCTATTTTGATTTTTCTAAAGAGGAACAACAGCCCCTATTTGCTTACATCACTTCCCTTATTTGCTTTAACCTTTCATCAGGTTGAAGAGTATATTATTTCTCCTGCTCTTTTCGGTGAGGCTTACCATTTTTTGAATTGGGCTTATCGTTCAGGGTTGGAAATATTACCTGTAGAGGTTGTTGCTATTAATCTTGGTGCAATCACAGCCGCTCTGATTTTATATTTATTCAAACCTTCTACTAAACTATTTGCATTAATTTTTCTATTTGCGAATAGTATGAACCTTGCCAATGCGGCTCTTCATTTAGGAGTAGCCACCCTGCAAACAGATTTTAGCCCAGGCATGATAACGGCACTATTATTGTTCGTACCATTGTTTGTGAAGTCCGTATTGATAGCCTCTGAAAGATTGGTGTCAATCAACACAATTTTTGCGCTTAGCATATGCGGATTCATAGTTCATTTCGGTTTGATAGCACGCGTTAATATTTTTTGAAGGCTCCAGGAAAATAGAAGAGGGCGTTGAATTTAGCAGAGAAAGTGTTATTTACTGTTGTGAAACACTCGGTAACTGTGGAGTAAACAAAGGAGTCTATTTAATATGAATAAAAAATTTAAGAATTCTGGCAAAACTGGAACCTGGGTTGGTGTTGGGACCGCAATAGGAATAGCAGTTTTTGCCGCAACAAAT
>Ga0315328_10000826_pt1 | contig 13887 bp, 11 predicted proteins | sample M120032315metaG_FD_203462 | JGI IMG/M metagenome (GOLD analysis project Ga0315328, IMG submission 203462) | Ammonia-oxidizing marine archaeal communities from Monterey Bay, California, United States - M1 200m 32315 | ecosystem: Environmental > Aquatic > Marine > Intertidal zone | place: USA... | reverse complement strand
CCTGTATGTGGCCAGTGCCGTCACGCAGCATCAGGAAGCAGATTCCCCCGCGCCCTCGCACTGTCTCCGCATAGCCTGCGACGGTTACTTCGGAGCCAACCATGTCCGTGCCGTTGGACACCACTTGCCCTATGGTGTGGGAGCGGTAGGCCGTGGGCCTCCATCCCCTACTGTCCCTCATGCCCCTCTCGTGTCGGGACGGGGTTTTGAATGGTATCGGGCCGGGAGGCTCATACATTCCAGTCCATGATGCCCTCCCTCACTCTTCTTCGTGAGGGGCAATCTTGGCTGCAATCAGTAGGAACGCAGTGTGCCCCATCGGCTGGTTGCCCGGTCTGACGCCTCCTTTGCTAGCCTTGACCCACTTGCGCTCAATCATTTCACCAGCCCATTCGATGACCAGACCCTGCCGCTGTGCGGACTCCCAGGACCTCTCAAGTTGTACGGTGGTTGGGCAGTAGCAGGCCAGCCTGCCTCCAGCCCGTAGCAGTGGTTCGATAGTCGGGACAACTCGCCAAGGCTCGGCCACATCGATGATTGCCGCATCGAGAGATTGGCAGATTCCTGAGACAGCTTGTCCGACGTCGATTAAATCGCCATCAATCAGGTGCCAATCGGGGAACTCAGGTAGCACCTCTGCCAAGCGCTCCATGTTGCCCCGTCCGACCTCAGCGTGTTCGGGTCTGGATTCGACTGAAATGAGGGTGCCAGCCGAGCCAAGTACGTTGGCTAGATGCATGGCGAGCCCTGCCGATCCATGACCTCCTTCAAGCACCCTCGAGCCTACTCCGATGCCCATCCAAGAGATGAGGAATCCAGAATCTTTGGCGCCGATGACTTGAGCCCTTCTAGCCATGTTCCTGCGAGCCTCAGGGAGAGCCGGGTCTACTATGGACAGCGACTTCTGGCCGACGGTAATCCTATCGCCAATTGAGTATCCTTTCAGGAGTTGTTCGGCATCGAATCTCCCGAGCCCCTTCACTTTGACTTCACCAGGAGTTCGATGTAGTATGTAGGCGCGACCATCGTCCTCTCTCAGGGCGACCCACTCGCCGCCTCCGTCCTCATTCACGCTTCGGGGCCGTACTCTGCCTAATCAAGTTCTTCGGCTCTCTAAAGAGCCGTTTCCTAAACTATCCTGAGTACAACATGGTTATACGGGGCCTTGTAGCGGGTTTTTGCATGAGCAAGGTACGAATGTTGTCGTTTGTCCAGCCGATGGCTCTGGCCGCTTTGGTGGTTCTGATGTCTTTCACGGGCTTCATGACCCTAGACGAGAAGATCGAGGAAAGACAGCAATTGAAGCAGGAAGAAGTGCCGCTTTACGCACCCAGCCCAGGTCACCCTGTGTTCGGAGAGTACGTCGGAGCCCACTGGTGCCCGCCGTGCATGGACTCCGCCTCGCCCTCATTGGCCAACCTGAAGGCATCTAATCCCGAGGACTTCACCTTCGTCTCAATCTTTGAGTCTGCGTCCGGAGGCTGGCCCTCTGACAGTCCAATCAATCGTCAGGACCACATCATGGCTGCTTCATCCGGATATCCAACTTTCTCATTCGCTGATGAGCAGAGCGGAACTTGCTTCAAGGTCGGAGCAGGAGGTTCGAACTACTACGATGCCGACTACTCCGCTGGAGGGTGCATGAGCTCGGACGCAGCGGACTACGTAATCGAACTCTCAATGGCACTCGACACGGCCACGAACGAGGTCACTGTGACAGTGGAGTCGACCTACATTGGATCATTGTCATCCGTTACCGTCTATATTTACGCCGCTGTTACTGAGAAGGTCGGTGCCGACGCCTACGACAATGGGGTCAGACCTCACCATAACTGGAGGAAGTGGCTGCTGAACAACAACGATGCCGGTTTCGAACAGATCACTCTGACTCCTAACGTTGCTGTAGAGAGAACTTGGACTGTTTCATTGAACACAGTCAGGGCAGCTGCCGGCAATAGTCAGTACGAGAACTTCTGGCCAGTCGTCGCCCTGATGGACGGCTCACACACTTCTTACAACGAATTCCTAACAGCTGCGGATTTGGACATGGCACCGCTCATCGACATCGGCATCTCCGACTTCGAAGCTGACAACCAGAACGGTAACCTTGGATTCGTACCCGGAGACACGCTCGACCTAAACGTAGAGATTGCCAACTTTGGCGTCGATCCCTACAATGACGGAGGCGAGATCTCAATTTACGAGCTCGTCGGACTCGATGAGGTTTATGTCGGAGGCTCGGCAATAACCAATCTGGCTTCCGGAGGCACTCAGGCCCTCACTATCCAGTTCGACACTTCTAACATAGAGCCTTACGCATCCGGTTCCACGACCTTCAGGGCGAAACTCTCGGGCCTTACAGGTGACCGTGTTCCCTCCAACGACTACTCTGACGACAATGCCCCACATGACATGGCCCCTGTGGCCAACCAGCCGACTGCCATAGCTTCCACCTCCGTAGAGAGGGGCGAATCCATCCAGTTCGAGTCCACGGCTCTGTCCAATGACATGGTTGACGACATGTCGACGATGACGCCGGTTATGCATTACGCCGAGTCGGGAACTGAGTTGTGGGACAACGCGTGGATAGGCTCGTCCGAGCTGGTCGGCAGCGGAGGCAACGCTCGCTATGTGCACACCATCGACGCACCCTTCAACGCCGAGGTAGGGGATTACGATCTCAGGGTCCGCTGGGTGGACGCTGGTGGCCAGTACGGCGACTGGTTGATCTCTGAGGCGGCCTTTGAGTTGCGTAATGCCCTACCTACGGTGCTAAACAGCGATTACCCACAGTATGCAGGAATGCCCACAGTCAAGGTCGAAACTCAAGAGAGAGTCTCCATCATGGGGCTGGTGAACGATGCCGAGACCCCACTTTCAATGCTGCAGATTGACAGCAACTCACCTGAGTTCATCGAATGGGATTCCTCTTCACTCGAAATAGTAGTTGAGTTCGGGGAGGTCATCAGAGACAGCCAAGGCAACCCTATTCCCCAAGGTATGTTTGTGACCCTAGATGACGGCGATGACAGCAACTCAGGCATGATGATGTTCAACGTGGTAGAGAACGGTGCCCCGAGGTGGTCACCGGTTTCGTCACAGTCGTTCGATGAGGGTGGTTCGGCCAGCTTCGGTCTGACAGAGTACCTGTCAGACACTGACGACAACGGCTACCCCGTGCCGGTATCAGGACTTACTCTGGAACTGCTGGAAATTTCCAACGAGGACCTCGTTGATGCCAGTATCTCGGGCCACACACTCTCTGTGAGCGCTATAGACGACGACTCAACTGGCTCCGTGGACCTCACATTGAGGGCGAGCGACGGAATCAAATTCTCGGACACAGTTATCACTTTCCACGTACTGAATGTCAACGATGCTCCGCGGATGGACATGTCTGGAATTGAAGAATTTACAGTCGAGATGGGTGATAGGATATCCCTTGAACTGCTCGATCGAATAACAGACATCGATGACCCCGATGAAGAGATATGGGCGTCGGCGATGACTTTTATCTCAGGCGCTGCTCAGTTCAACCCGATTACCGGGATTCTGACCATGGCCTGGGACGAGGCCGGGACCGAGATTGTTACCATCACTCTGGAGGACAGGCACGGCGACGCCAGCGCCTACATGATTACGGTTACAATCGTCGATAACATGCCCCTATTCTGGGACACTGATTTGGTAGCATCTTTTAGCACCGCAGAGTACGGCTCTAACCCCTCCGTTACCATCGATAACATCGGTCAACACGAACTCAGTGACATAAGAATTACTTGGACGGTGTGCAACAGCATCACCGGAATCTGTCACTCTTCAGGAGTGTCGCACAACCTAGGGCCGTTCATCGTTTACCCAGAGAGTGGAGGGGGACTCGGCGTTGGGGACTACATCACCCTCTCTGCCGAGGGCGAGGACGAGAATGGATTCGATCGAGTAACTGAGGATCAGTTCAGGGTATATGCAACAGAGGTCGAGGAGACTATCGACGAACCCGATGAAGAAGAGGCCGATACAAAGGCCGACGGCATGGGTGCGATGATGTCTGTCGGACTCCTCGCTCTGGGACTCCTATTGGCTGCCGCTCTAGTACTGGCCCTAGCCATCGTACTGCGCCGACAAGGACTCGACTCAGAGTCTGCTATGAATTTCTCTTCTGAGGTCAGTGAGGACGAGGAGAATGACCCCTACTCTTCCGACCTGACGGGAGAAGTCCCACCACCGCCTCCAATGACTCCTCCGTTGCCGCCTGAGGGACTGCCACCTGGTTGGACCATGGAACAGTGGCACTACTACGGTGCAGAGTACCTCCGCCGACGCGAATAATCGCCTTATTGGCGTTTATTTACGATAACGCACCTTCAAGAAGGTGCCAGCAGCAGGAGGGACCCCGGGGGAGCACTGTGTCGAAAGAGTCTGAGCAAACGCAGGACGTAGAAGAGACCGGCGAGGATGCTCTAGAATCATGGGAGGATGGGCCGGCTTTTGGCGTCTCTGAGGACAAGGACCCGGTATGTGAGGTCCCCGTTGAAGATTGGATTAAGGGAGTAGATATCACATCGACGGCAGATGTGCCGATTCCAGAGAAGTTGGTAGATCAGGTGATTGGCCAGGAGGCCGCTTCGATAGTAGTCAGGAAGGCTGCTCAGCAGAGGCGACACGTCATCATGGTCGGTGAGCCCGGGACGGGCAAGTCGATGCTCGCTCGCTCCATGACCGAGTTCCTGCCTCGAGAGCAACTTGAGGACATTCTTGTGTTCCGCAACCACGAGGACGAGAACGAACCCAAGGTGAGGACCGTGCCCGCTGGACGAGGTTCTCGCATCATCTCAGAGAGGAAGGCACAGATCAGACTTCAGCGAGAGAGGACCAACCGCACTCTGTTGTTCGTAGCTTTGGTTATCGGCGCCGCCCTTCTACTTGCAACTATCTCCAGCGGTGAGATATTGACGTTCATCTTTGGTTCCTTCATCCTTGTCTTCGGATACTTCTTCCTAAGGACCCGCCTAACAGCAGGAGACGATGCTAACATCCCGAAACTGCTAATCAAGCACGAGCGCGAAGACGAGCCTCCGTTCATTGATGCCACCGGAACTCTAGCCGGAGCTCTTCTGGGAGATGTTCGCCACGACCCATTCCAGTCGGGCGCCGATCTTGCCACCCCTGCCCACGAGAGAGTCGAGCCTGGGGCTGTGCACAGGTCCAATAAGGGTGTATTGTACATCGACGAAATCCGCATGCTCAGAATGGAAGAGCAGCAGGCATTGCTGGTCGCCATGCAGGAGAAGGAACTCTCAATCAGTGGCCGATCCGAGCGCTCCTCGGGAGCCCTTACCAAGTCCGAACCTGTCCCTACCGACTTCATACTCATCGCCGCAGGAAACCTCGACAGCGTGCAGAACATGCACCCCGCTCTGCGCAGTCGGATCCGAGGATATGGCTACGAAGTCTACGTCAACACCGACATGCGTGACACCGAGCGCAACCGTCGGCGCCTTGTCCGATTCATTGCTCAGGAGGTTCGCAACGAGCTCAAGAAGGGTTCTGGCAGGCCGATACCTCACTTCGACCGCGGCTCGATATCTCTAATCTTGAAAGAGGCGCAGAGACGCAGCGGCCGTCGTGGCAAACTGTCACTGCGTCTGAGAGAGCTCGGTGGACTCGTCCGCATCGCTGGAGATCTGGCTGCCGAAGAGGGCGCAGATTTGACCTGCGCCGAGCACGTCACTAGAGCGAGGATGATTGCCAAACCGCTAGAACAACAGGTTGCTGATCGCTTCTTAGACCGCCAGGCCGAGTATGCCATGCTGGTAAACCGCGGCAACCGAGTAGGACGTGTCAACGGTCTCGCTGTTCTAGGGGCCGACAGTGGCCTCTCCGACTACTCCGGGGTCGTACTGCCAGTCGAGGCCATGGTGACCCCGGCTCAGGGCATGTCCGGACGTGTTATCGCTACCGGCGGACTATCTGATTTAGCAAACGAGAGTGTGACCAACATCAGCGCGGTTGTCAAGAAGCTTACTGGAAAGGACATCAAGGACTACGATCTCCACGTCCAGTTCCCAGGAACTCACAACGTCGACGGCGACAGTGCGTCGATTACTATGGCCACCGCCATAATCAGTGCCTTCGAAGGCGTGCCTATCGAACAAAACCTAGCAATGACAGGCTCGCTTTCTGTAAGAGGGGAGATTCTGCCCGTGGGAGGGGTCACCGCGAAAATTGAGGCCGCCGCCAAGTCCGGCATTGGGAAAGTGGTCATACCACGCTCCAACCTACAGGACGTGCTGATGGATGAAAAGTGGGAGAAAGAAGTAGAAGTTCTGCCAGTTGATTCTTTGGATGAGGTTCTCGAGCACGCCCTTGTCGGGGCCGAGGAGAAGGTCAGTCTAGTGGAGCGCCTCTCTAAGGTAATCGACACCATCTCAAAGGGCACCGACACCCAACCATCGGCTTGAGTGACCAGACAGTGACCGGGTCTAACACGGTGTAGGTGAGAGTATGACGGTTCCAGCAGTAATTGCTCACGGTGGCGCAGGTCCAGGACCTCAAAGGCAGGAAAATGTGGAGGTCGCAATCACCCGGGCAGCGAAAATTCTTGATGCAGGAGGCTCCGCTGTCGAGGCAGCAGTAGATGCATGCGTAATACTGGAGGACGACCCTGTGTTCAACGCCGGTACCGGAGCTGTATACAGGACAGACGGTTCAGTTCTGTTGGATGCCTCACTGCATACCTCGGACGGCCGCATGGGATTCGTGATAGCTATGCGAGATACGCCCAATCCGATAAGAGTCGCAGCTGATCTGCTGAACGAAGAGATCAACGGACTAGCAGGAGACGGTGCAAGGATCTGGGCGGATTCCAAGGGCCATCCAAAGGCAGCCGTGGAGGGCAGACCTCCTCGTGTCGGTGTTGGCGACACCGTGGGGGTCATCGCGAGGGATTCCAGAGGGGCGCTTGCATGCGCGACAAGCACAGGCGGGACGAGTTACCGTCCAGCGGGCCGGGTAGGGGATGTCCCACTGCCTGGTTCTGGATTTTGGGCAGAGCACGGCCTCGCTGTAGCCGCAACAGGGGTTGGTGAGGCGATTACCAGATCTCTACTGAGTTACAGAGTCCATCACAAAGTACTCTCGACCGGGTCTACTCTAGGGTCAGCTATGCGATGGGGTATCGAAGAACTCATTGATGAAGGAGTCTCAGTCGGTTTGATTTCTCTAGCTTCTGAAGGCGAGGGAAGGGGGCACTCAAACACTGACATGCCATGGGCTACATGGAGTGGTTGAGGCACATCCCTAGCCGTTCCGGGGATGCGCTTAAGGAGCCCCTGCGGGTGGCCGCGTCAGAGGGATATGCGTGACCGACATCGAAGACAGGATACAGCAGATTGCACAGGTCCTCAGTCAGCTCGATGACACACAGGTGCCCCGCAACATCAGAGCATCTTCAAAGGACGCGGTCGAGAAGTGGCTGCTCAACAAGGACAAGGAAATGGACCTCAGACTGGGCATGACCGCATCGATTCTAGATGATATCTTCAATGATGCTAATCTGCCAATCCACTTCGGCCCCCTGTGCTTACAGATTCAAACAGTTCTGGAGACCCTTCTGAACGAAGTCAGACACTCCTGAGCCTTGAAGTGCGCAACTCCTGTCGCTTGTCTTCTGGGGGCTCGTATGAAGAGTTGGACAAACCTATCCTATGCCAACGTGGCAACTACCTCGCCTGCGGCACACAAGGCTTCCATGGAATGGTCTGATGCTCTTGCACGCGGTGGTGCGGCAGAATTTGACGGAGAGGACGAGAAGAATGGAATGATGCCTCTGCGCAGAGCTGCCGCAAGATTGCTTTCCTGCGAGGTCGCAGATGTTTGCGTGGGTTCGAGTGCGACCGAACTTCTATGCTCTCTGGCGTGGGCAGTTTCTCCCTCAGAAGGTAGCAACATCGTTTCCACAAGAACTGCGTTCCCGTCCACGGTTTACCCCTGGAGCAGAGTGGCGGAGGCAAACGGAGCGGAGATAAGGCTGGCAGATCACGACGAGACACTCTATACCAATCCAGATGATATTCTAGATTTGATAGACGATGCCACCTCAGTGGTCACCTTGTCTCACATCGAGTACTCCACTGGTCAGCGATACGAGTTGAGGAGGTTCGCAGATGCAGCCCATTCGGTTGGGGCACTGTTGGTAGTTGATGCCACCCAGTCGATGGGAATGGTGCCAATCGATGCTGTATCCTTGGGGGCGGATGCCATAGTGTCTTCTGGATATAAGTGGCTGCGTGGTACTTATGGTGCCGCAGTCGCTTACATCTCGCCAGAAATCAGGGGTGACCTGAATCCCGGCCTGCTGGGTTTCCGAAGTCACGTTGACATTTGGGATCTCAGGGCCGATCGCATGGAACTGCCTGAGGATGCCAGCCGATTTGAGTACACCACAATCCACTTCGGCGCAGCGCTCGGTCTGGCCGCTGCAGTGGAGGAGATTAATGAGATAGGGATTGAAGAGGTCTGGAGGCACGACTTGGCACTTGCCGACTTGGTAATCGATGGTGCACGGCTCCTCGGCATTGAGGTGGTCTCACCGCTCTCGGACTCGGAGCGCAGTGCCATTGTCAGTCTGAGACTCCCGGAAGGGGTCAGCAGCGAGGAGATTTCCCGCAGGCTTCAGGACGAATACTCCATTTTGGTAACAAGTCGCGCCGGACTGCTCAGGGTATCTTCTCACATCGATAACACAGAGGGAGATATTCAGTCTCTGCTCGAGGCGCTCAAGCACCTAGTCTCATAGATGCGGCAGCAGAATCGCTCCGGCGATTACGAACATTATGCAGGCAATCCCTAGGTCGATGACCCTCCACGCTTCAGGCTTGTTCAGAACTCCAGAGAGCCTTTTAGCGCCATAGCCGAGGGAGAAGAAGAACACAAACGAGGCGGTAGCAGCGCCGATTCCGAACGCTAACCGGTCATCGCCGAGGTACCTGCTCGATGCGCCCCCAATCAGAAGCAACGTGTCGACGTAGACGTGGGGGTTGAGGAAGGTGAACGCGAGAGCCGCCCCGATGGTCGCCCCGAGTTCACTTTCTCCTTCGCCCTCTGTGGACATTCCAATCGGACTTATCGCCGACCAGATACGTAGCAGACCGTATCCAGTCAGGAACACTGCTGCAGCCACAGCAATCCAGAACTCTGCTCCCTCGATACCAGATAGCACCGAGCCCATTCCGAGAACCCCAGCTGCTATCAGACTGGCATCGGCAAGAGAGCAGACCAAACAGACAGCGAAGACGTGCGAGCGCAGCAGACCCTGCCGGAGGACAAACACATTCTGTGGGCCAAGAGCGAGTATGAGTCCTATGCTCAGAGCGAAACCCTCGAGTCCTGCAGACCCGACGCTCATGCTCATGTCTTCCTGCGCTCGGAAGCCTTGATTCGCAGACCTGTGTATCCGCACTTACGGCATACCCTCGGCTTGCGCCCCCTATGGGTCGCAGAGCAACGCATACATATCCACTTCTTGAGTAGACGAGCCTCTGCCTCGGGGTGCCTTTGAGCCATGCAGTCCGGCCGACCTGACGACCCTTCATAATCGCTTCCCACCACAAAATTCCCTAGAAATCGAAATCGCCTCCCGCCAAAGCATTCATCCACACTTCATACTGCCCGAGGCTACGGTGCCTGCTAGCGTCGTACTTGGAGCCCAGTGGGGTGATGAGGGCAAGGGCAAGGCCATAGATCAACTAGCCAATCATTCTACGTGGACCGTACGCTTCCAAGGAGGCAACAATGCCGGCCACACAATTGTACTCGGTGACACCACTCTGAAGCTCCATCAGATACCCTCAGGAGTTTCTTACGATCACTGCAATCTCGTACTCGGTGACGGGATGGTAATTGACCCGTGGGTACTCGAAGAGGAACTAGACAAGTGGTACGCCCTGACCGGCGAGAGGCCCGAGGGCAATCGTCTGTTCATCAGCGAGCGTGCCTCGATTATCCTACCCTTCCATAGGTTGTACGATGGGGCTGACCGCGTCGTCGGTACCACCGGTCGCGGGATCGGTCCGACCTACCGTGACCGCACTGAGAGGGTCGGTATCAGGTTCGCCGACCTCACGAACCTAGTCGACGACGCTGAGGCGGTGCGGACCCAAGCCGAGCGTATGAGTAAGCAACTGGCTACGGTTGGTGTCGAAGAGGGCATAGACGCCGGTGCACTACAGTCCGACCTCAGATGGATACTCAAGCGCTACTCGGATACTATCAGGCCAACTGGTCTGATGGTTGATTTAGCGCTCAGGAATGGAGAGAGAGTTCTACTAGAGGGAGCTCAGGGGGCGATGCTCGACATAGACCAAGGTACCTACCCCTTCGTCACCTCGTCGGTGACCAGCAGGGCCAACGCCACCCACGGTGCAGGAATCCATCCAGGGCATGTCGACCAGTGTTTCGGCATTACAAAGGCATACACGACTAGGGTAGGAAATGGTCCATTTCCTTCCGAACTCTCTCTGGCCGAGGGCCCAGGAATGCACATGGCGCAGGTGGGCAACGAATACGGCACCACCACAGGCAGGCCTAGGCGAACTGGATGGCTTGACATGGTCGCTCTGCGAGAGAGCAATCGCATCAACGGCTACACCGGCCTAGTGGTCACCAAGTTGGACGTTCTCGGAGGGATGGACGAACTGAAGATCTGCATTGGCTACGAAATGGAGGGGAGGACCATGCACGTCATGCCAACCACCAGCGAGGACTTGGCCAAATGCACGCCGATATATGAGACTCATCAGGGATTCCCTGCCTTGTCACAGGACGACTGGATAGCCATGGCCGATGCTTCGAGGTCAGATGGCACCGGGTTCGACTCATTCCCTGAAGTCATCAAGAAGTACATCGCCCGAATCGAGCACCTAGCAGGAGTCCCCATCGTCAGCGTGGGGGTCGGTCCCGACCGTCGCGCATCGGTTGCGAGCAGAGGAGGTCCGTTTGACTTCCCTGCAGACGTGACAACCTTCTAATCAGTCCACTTTGGCGAGCGCGACATGGGATTCAAGGCCAACGCACGTAAGAGGCGTAATGCAGCGTCAGCCGCCACTGGCCCTGAGGATAAAGAAGACGAGGAATACGTAGGCGAAATCAAGTGCGATGTCGCGGGATGTGAAAACTGGGCCGACAAGAAAGTCGGCGGTCGAAAACTGGCCTTCGATAGAGCTGTTGACGTCTGGGGCGAGTCAGGACTCACCAAGGACTCGAAGCGAGTCACAGTGTGCAAACCGTGTTACAGGGCATGGAAGAAGGCAAAGAAGGACGAGCCGACCGAGTGGACATAGTTAACGAATCAAGTGATATCATGGATATTGCTCCTCCTCCTCCAACTCAAAGAATCGGCTCGATTGTCGGAGGACTCTTCTTCTTCTGCTTCGGGTTGCCTTTCACTCTAGTCCCATTCATTATGTTCACCACCGGAGAGTTCGACCTCGAGGATCCAGGATTCACTATCTTCATGATTGCATTCTCACTCCCATTCCTCTTGGCCGGGCTGACAATTAATCTCATGGGACTGAGTATGATTAGATGGTCTATCGTGGCGTCCAAGGATCCCGCCCTCGCCCCAAGACTCGGAAAGATCGGACCCGAGAGAATAGCAATCACCGAGCACCCATTTTCTGAGTATCGGGGGGAATATGTGCGGCAGTCCGAGATTGTCAATGGGAGGGACTGGTACCGGATGGCCGACAGCAATCACCGTCTGTATTATTACGCTGCAAACGAGGGAGGCAGGCCTGGATGGTCTATCGATGACAGACAAGATACCGGCGCTAGGGATTGGTTCAATGGGGGTTGGTTTTCCACAACTGGATCGACAATTCCCTCGGGCCGTCGAAAGTGGAACGACCTCGATCCTTCATCATGGGTAGAAATTGAAGTTCTCGAATCCGCCGAGAAGAAGAGTAATTGGTGGGAGAGAAAATCCTAGATTTCTTCTGAATTCTTAATCGGAACAATGTTAGATGGAATCTCCGAGCGAGATTCATCATGGCCCAACCAATCAATGAACCGATTTTGGGCTATGCCCCCGGAAGCAGCGAAAGATCCGACCTCATGAATGAGATGGATAGGCAGATGTCAGAAGTCGTAGAGATACCCTGTATCATCAACGGCGAGGAGGTTTACACCGGTGTCACCACCACTCAGGTAATCCCTCATGACCACGGCCACGTTATCGCCAATGTTCATCTCGCTGGCAGAGACGAGATGGAGGCTGCCTGCGATGCGGCCGTGCAGGCACAACAGGCTTGGATTGACCTAGGGCTTGAGGGTCGCTGCGACGTATTCGAGCGCTGTGCAGAATTACTGGCGGGCGACTGGCGCATGAAAGTCAATGCAGCGACTATGCTGAACCAGTCCAAGACAGCCTTCCAAGCAGAGGTAGACGCCGCCTGCGAACTCATTGACTTCTGGCGTTTCAATTGCCATTACTCTCGTGGCTTCCATGACGATTTCCAACCACTTATCTCACCAGAAGGGGTCCAGAACTCGACCGAGATTAGACCCCTTGAGGGATTTGTTCTCGCAATCACACCATTCAACTTCACCAGTATCGCTGGAAACCTACCCAGTGCGCCAGCGATAGTCGGCTGCACCTCGGTATGGAAGCCAAGTCGGAATTCGTACCACTCAAATTACGTCCTGATGCAGTTGATGATGGAGGCAGGTCTGCCGGCAGGAGTCATCAACTTCCTGCCGGGTTCAGGAGCTGAGATTACTGAGATTGCCTTGGCTAACCCAGATTTCGCCGGACTCCACTTCACCGGATCAACTGCCACATTCCAAGGGCTGTGGCAAGAAATTGGCCTTGCCCTGCCCAATCTTCGATCATACCCTCGTATAGTTGGCGAGACTGGTGGCAAGGACTTCGTCATCGCTCATCCTGACTGTGACCATCAGGGTCTACTCGTCGCACTTCTGCGCGGGGCTTTCGAATTCCAAGGACAGAAGTGCTCCGCGGCCAGTCGCGCTTACATTCCACAATCTGTCTGGAACGCCATCTCGGACGATTTGTGCGCCGAGATTGGCAAAATTAAGATGGGCGATGCGAGAGACTTCACGAACTTCATGACCGCTGTGATAGACCAGCGGGCCTTTGACAAGATTACTGGTTACATCGAGCGCGCAAAAGGCCGTGATTGTTGCCAGATTATCGTTGGAGGAGACTCGGACGACAGCACGGGCTGGTTCATAGAACCGACAATCATTGTAACCACTAATCCGACCTCGGAGACCATGGTAGAGGAGATATTCGGGCCTGTGCTTACCGTGTACGTCTATGACGATGAGGACTTCGACGACGTCTTACGAATCTGTGACGAGGCATCTCCCTACGCTCTCACGGGCTCGATTTTCGCCAGTGACGAATTCAACATACAGAAGGCGTTCAACGCTCTTCGCTTCACAGCAGGAAACTTCTACATTAACGACAAGCCGACCGGTGCAGTCGTCGGCCAGCAGCCATTCGGCGGAGCTCGGGCCAGCGGCACCAACGACAAGGCAGGAGGTCCTCTGAATTTGCTCCGTTGGATTAGCCCGCGTTCAGTAAAGCGTGCAATCGACATCCCACAGGACTGGGGCTACCCGTTCATGGGTGAGGATTGATGGACACATTAGTCTCCTACGTACTTCTGTTTGGAACACTAGGATTCTTCGGATACATCGGTTATTCAGCCGCAGCCCAGCAGGAGATGGACTCGGACACCTATCTGGTAGCACGAGGCAGTCAAAGCTGGCAGAGAATCGGCCTGAGTCTATTCGCATCTGGAATGGGCATATGGATTCTGTTCGGACCTTCCGAGGTGGGCTACTATGGTGGATTCTGGGACG
>Ga0315328_10000823_pt1 | contig 13896 bp, 7 predicted proteins | sample M120032315metaG_FD_203462 | JGI IMG/M metagenome (GOLD analysis project Ga0315328, IMG submission 203462) | Ammonia-oxidizing marine archaeal communities from Monterey Bay, California, United States - M1 200m 32315 | ecosystem: Environmental > Aquatic > Marine > Intertidal zone | place: USA... | reverse complement strand
CAAATGTAGCCATTAGATATCTAGTCGTAGCTTTTGGATTATTATTTTTAGCAGCATACAGAGCTAAAACAACAGTTAAACTACTTAGTAAAAGTGCAAAGGTATTAATGACTCCAAATATCAAGTGGCTTCGAATTACATCAGCTGCAGGAACCCAACAAGGATCAATACCAATACATTCAGCAAGATTTGAATCGTAATCAGGTACTGCTGCTCTATATCTTAGGTAAGCACTTAGTAAAGTACTAAAAACCATAACTTCAGTTAGTAAGAAAATCCACATACCAAATTTACGAGTAGTTACAGTTCCCCAGAATTCATGATAAACTTCAATTTCTTCGCCTTCTTCAGATGTTTGATTCCAATAATCTTGTACCCACATCATAAAACCAGTAAGCATACCAGCAAGACCAAAGAAGAAAATAAACCAATATCCCGTATCTCCTGCGTTATCTTCGCCGCCCGCTGTAGCCATTACAAGCCCAATAAACATCACTGCTGAAGCTACACAGAATAAGAATGGAGCTATGGTTCCATGATGGCCATGATCATCACTCATTTTTTTCCTCCTCAGCAACTTTTAGGGTTGGTATTTCGGTAAAACTATTATGAGGTGGTGGTGAGGATGTAGTCCATTCTAAAGACCAGCCATCCCAAGGATCATCTCCAGCTTCTTCGCCATTTTTATAAGAATAAAATACATTGTAAACAAAAATTAGTTGAGCAAGACCGAAAATCATTGCAGCAATCGAGATAAATTCATTCATATCTGCTAAAGATTCATCATATGTAGCATATCTTCTCGGCATTCCAGATAATCCAACGTTGTGCATTGGATAAAATGCAGCATTAAAGAAAATAAAAGACATGGCGAAGTGAAGAAGTCCTAATTTTTCATTCATCATCTTTCCCGTCATTTTTGGATACCAGTAATAGACACCACCAATGAATGCAAAAACAGTACCTCCAACTAATACGTAATGGAAGTGAGCTACTACGAAATAACCATCATGCAGAGCAATATCTATTGGTATCGAAGCTAAAACAATACCTGTAATTCCACCTATCGTAAATGTGATAACAGTTCCCAAGGCGAATACCATTGGGGTTTTCAATACAATTGATCCACCAGTCATCGTTGCTAGCCAATTGAAAATCTTTATGCCTGTGGGCACGGCTACCAGCATTGTGGTCAACATAACTATGAATCTGAAAAGTGGATCTGCTCCAGTTGTAAACATGTGGTGTCCATAAACAATAAAGGAAATAATTCCTATAGTTGCCATAGCGTAAACCATCGAAGTATACCCAAAAATAGGTCTTCTAGAAAAGGTTGTAATTATTTCAGAAAGTACACCAAATGCAGGTAAAATAACGATATAAACTTCCGGATGTCCAAAGTACCAAAATAAATGTTGCCACAAAATTGGATCGGCACCCGCCTCTACATTGAAGTATAGAGTTCCGAATGTTCTGTCAGCCATCAATAAAATAAGTGCGACAGTGAAAACAGGAATGGATAGTAATAGTAAAAATACAGTAATCAAAATAGACCATGAGAAAAGTGGTAATCTCATCATTGTAACGCCAGGGGCTCTCATACGTAGCATTGTCACTAGAAAATTAATTGCAGTTAACGTTGAAGATGCACCTAGCATGATTTGTCCAGCTACCCAAAAATCAGTACCGGGAGTAGTTGCTGAGTCGCCAGAAGAGTAAGGCGTATATCCAGTCCATCCAACATCTCCAGCACCTCCTGTAAAGTATCCCATGTATATGACAATACCACCCGTTGGCAGCAACCAATAGCTAAGCGCATTCAATCGTGGGAATGCTAAATCACGAGCACCTATCTGGAGTGGAATTAAGTAATTAGCAAATCCAAAAATAATAGGCATGGCAGCCATGAAAATCATAGTTGTTCCATGCATAGTAAATGTAGAATTATATTCTTCATAAGTTAGAAAGTCACCATCAATACGAGGTTCCATCAATTGCCAACGAATTAATAATCCTAAAATACCACCAATAAAGAACCAACCAAAACCAGTACAAATATACATAATTCCAACATATTTGTGGTCAGTAGTTGTGAGCCAAGGATAGATTGCTTTCCAATATCCTTTCAAGACATCTTCAAACGCTTGATCTTTGGTAACCATTTGGTTTCCAATTATCACTACACTTAGAGTAACTGCAATTATTGCAAATGCATAAATTAATTTCTGAGGTCCAGATAGTTCGTTGTGGGTTTCAACTTCAATTACTGCATTAACTCCATACAAAGTTATAGCTTGGTTATTCCAGTAATCACCTTGTGAACCATCAGCACCATTTACCGAGTTTCCATATGCTACAAATTGAACAGAAATATCATCGCTCTCTGGTGCAGTCCATTCAAAAGTCCATTCTCTGTAATCATTTCCTTCAACAGTATGCGTTAAGTGATTAAATCCGAATGGTTTTTGTACAAGTGTGTCGTTTACAGTAGGTGATAATTCACCATCGCTTGAAGTGACAAAGAATCCACCTCGATTTTCTCCATCTGCTAAATTGTTAGGTCCACCAGATATGTTTAAGATTAGTGTATAAGTTTCTCCACTTGTAAAGTTTTTAGGAAGAGTTAGATTAACTATTACACTAGCGGTCGCTTCCGCATTATGACAGTTACATCCATTTGCTATCACTGTACTTGTTGTACTTTCATTAGTTATGCCTGTGGGCAAACCATTTCCAGTAGGGAATGCTGAAATCGCAATTAAGATAGCTACTAGAAATCCAATACTTAGTTTTCTTAGGTTGTTAGTAATCATGCAACCTCCGTAATGTATAATTTAGCTAACATTTTTGAATGACTGTCTCCACACATTTCAGCGCAATAGATATTGTATTCTCCGGGTTTTACAGTACTAGTGTCAAGCCATGCTAAAGTTTGCAGATTAGGAACAACGTCTTGTTTTATTCCAATTTCTACAATATAAAAAGCATGTAACACATCTTCAGAATTTATATTAAATCGAATAATACTATTATGGGGAATTTCTAAGCAATCATATGTAATTTGCATGTTTTGCATTGGATTCCCAGCTGGATCAAATCCACCACATTTAGTAAATTCAGACGGTATTGTATAGTTAGTAGGCATTTCAAATTTCCATTGCCATTGTGATGCAAGAACTTCAACAGTTAAATCAGTATTCTCTTCATCAGGTACATCCCACAAATAATTTAGAGGAGCCAAAGAGATAACAGTAAGCCAAGTAACTAAGAGTAAAGGCGCGATAGTCCATGCAAGTTCAATAACCGTATTTCCTCTTTCATGGGGAAAGACGCCTGCTTTTAGTGCATCTTTAGAATCAGGATCACCATCTTTGTGTCTGAAATAAATTAAATTATAGACTAGCCAAATAGTTACGAGCAATCCTACTATTACTGACCAAATGAACATCTGCCAAACTATGCCTCCAAAACCACCACTCGTCCCTCCAAAGTCATTCCAAATAGAAGGATTATCAAAATAAATCAAGTCCTCGATTAGTGACATTTTTTTTCCTTAAGAAAGTAAAGTATTTGCCATATTTAGGGTGGGTTAAATAAAGCTGATTACCTTATAACTCAACTAGATATACTGAATCAATTACTAAACAAATGAACAAGGAATATAGATAAATGTTTGAGAATTTAAATAAATTCCAAGCATCACTCTCAGATTTTGTTAAACGTAAAGATAAGGCGCAATAAGCAAAATAACTGGAAAGAAGCATTCCAGTAATTAGAAAAACTATTCCGGCATTTCCGTATGTTACAATGAGTAGAGTTGTTAGAATTAATGATAGCGTATATGCTGCAATATGGTTTCTAGTTACATCTTCACCTTTTACCACAGGTAGCATTGGAACTCCAGCTTCTCCATAATCTTTTCTTTTTGAAAGTGTTAGAGACCAAAAATGAGGAGGCGTCCACATAAATATAATAAAAACCATCAACCAAGGTAAGATTGAATCGATTTGTCCTGAGGCTGCAACCCATCCTATTGCAGGAGGTGTTGAACCTGCAAGTCCCCCAATTACAATATTATGAGGTGTTCTTCTTTTGAGAAACATGGTATATATGAAGATATAGAATAAAGCACTAAATGCAGTAATTATTCCTGCCTCCTTATTACTTAAAAATGAAACTAAGCCAATGCCACTTGCACAAATCAGAATCCCAAAAGCAAGAGCATGATTTGGAGAAATATATCCTGAGGGAATAGGTCTCTTTTCCGTTCTTTCCATTAAAGGATCAATATCTCTTTCATACCACATATTGATGGCCATTGATCCTCCACTTGCGAGAGACCCACCTAATAGAACAATAAGAGAAGTAACAAGACTATCCCAAATATTTCTTCCATCGTCATATCCTTCTCTTAAATCATAAACAAGGACACCACAAATAGCAGTGGCTTGTAGAAGGATAACAACTCGAGGTTTCATTAAAATCCAATATATTTTAGCTAAAGATGGTTTTTTTTCAGTTATGATTTCACCTCTTTAGGTATTGTACAAGTTAAATACGCAAAGGCACTTGTTAAGAAAGTTAGGGTTCCAATCAATAAATGGAGTAATGAGATCCATTCTGGAAAATCACCTTCAGTGGCAGAAATAATGTAGAGTCCACCTAATAATATATTAATGAAATATAATGCTAACATAACATCAAATAATTTAGTTATAGTAGGATTAGAGGTTATTTCTTTATTTTTTATCCTAATCCAAATTAAGATGGCACCAATTAGAATGGCAGATATTCGATGTACAAATTGGAGCAGTATTCCCAATTGAGAAAGATCAGGAATAATAGAGCTACCGCAAAGTGGCCACCCTTCATAGAATCCCAGTCCGCAAGCAGCCCTATGGTGACTTGTTGAAAGATATGCGCCAATTAATATTTGGAATAATAATATTGCCGAAGAGTACCACATAATCATCTTGATTTTATTTGCATTAGCTATTCTAAGATAATTTGGTAATTCATTTTCTCCCTCCCACCAGAAAAGACCTACTGCCAATAACGAGGTTGTAAACATTAAAGCCATGAATAAATGTATTGAAACAGTCCAAGGTGCATTATCTAAATCTACAGTTACATATCCTAAGACGGCTTGTAAAATCAAAAATATAGAGACTGCATAATGCATCTTGTAAGTTCGTTCTCCAATTTTTTCTTTGAGAGTCCAAGTAGTGTAATGGCTATAAATAACAAGAATTCCAATTATTCCAACTAGTCCTCGATGGGCCCATTCAGTAAAAATTTGGTCAGTAGTGTATCGATGCCCTACACCTCGCGAATCGACCTCATCTGGATTTTCGTCCCACCATTCACCTTGTTCTTCAGGCGTTACATTAAATCCCCAGGTACCAAAACAAGTAGGCCAATCGGGACAACTTTCTCCAGCTCCACTAACACGGATCCATCCTCCTGTGGTTATAATCAAAAAGGCAATCAAAGCCAATCCGAATGGAATCAAATGAGAGCGATACCATAGAGCCATATTATTGAAGCAAATCACTGGGTCTTTATAGTTTTGATTCGTCAAAATGAGGTTTTAGGCTTAGCTATATTACGTAAGCCAAGACTGTAAACATCATGCCTAATTCATTAGATTTAGACCAAATATCCGAATTTGTAGAAAAATGGTGGGACAAATCAGTCTTGCCAAGTCTTTGTGAGTTTGTTGAAATACCGGCCTTATCTCCCTCATTTGATTCGGATTGGGAAGCTAATGGTTACTTAGATGCAGCAATTAACACGTTTATTGCCTGGACCCGTAGTTTGCCATTAAAGGGTCTTAGTCTTTCAGTGCATAGACTGAAGAATCGTTCACCTCTCTTACTTGTCAAAATTGATGGAGATGCCGATGGAGAAGTTTTATTTTATTCACACTTAGATAAACAACCTGAAGCAAGCGGATGGTCGGAAGGAAAAGGTCCTTGGAAACCAGTTATAGAAGATGGGTGGTTATTTGGTAGAGGAAGTGTTGATGATGGATATGGTGGTTATGCTGGTGTTTTGTCTATTTTGGCATTACAAGATCAGGGAGTTTCTCATCCAACTTGCCGTTTTTTGATTGAAACAGGTGAAGAAAGCGGTTCTCCAGATTTATCATTTTATCTAGATGAATTAGAATCCGTTTTAGGAGTTCCAGAATTAGTAATTGTATTAGATACTGGAGGAATTGATTATGATCGATTATGGGTTACTGAAAGTTTGCGTGGCATTGTCGCAGGTACTTTATCTGTAAAAGTATCTTCAGTAGGAGTTCATTCAGGGCATGGAAGTGGCATTATGCCTTCTTCATTTCGTTTAGCTAGGCAATTGTTATCACGAATTGAAGATGAAAATAGTGGTGAAATAAAACCAGAATGGTTACACATAGATCTTACTGATAAAATGAGAAAACAGGCTTCTAAAATTATAGATATGGATGCAAAAGCAGTAGATGACTTCCCACTTCTCAAAGGCGTTGAAAAACAAGTGGAAAATCCACTTGATATCTTCTTAACTATGAATTTATCTCCTAGCCTTTCCATAATTGGTGCTGATGGGATTCCATCTATACAAGATGCTGGTAATGTATTACGAACTAATACCGATTTGAAAATTTCAATAAGAACACCGCCAGGCATAAGTGCTGAAGTAGTAGCCGTAAAGGTTCAGAAGCTACTCGAAGAAAATCCACCTAATGGCGCACATATTTCAGCTGAGATGACTGAGGTAGCTGATGGTTTTCTATCTCCCGATTTACCTGATGAATTAGCAGAAATGCTTGATATTGCCGGAGAAAAATTTTATGGAAATAAACCAATGTCTTTGTTTATTGGAGGTACAATTCCAGTTATGGCAATGCTCCAATCTAGGTATCCTGATTCTAAATTCATAATTACTGGAGCTGGAGGGCCCGGTGGTAATGCACACGGCCCCGATGAAAAATTACACATTCCTACGGCTAAAAAAGTAACGATGTGTATGGCTGCAGCGGTCTCTAAAGCTATACGTCAATAAGCGAATTAATTACGGCCAAATAACAAAAAAGTGGCGATTACATCTTTTTAAATACTTTTATTGACGTATTTAGGTTCTAGCTGTTAATTATATATACTAATTTGGGGAGGTCTGAATTATGAACTTAAGCCGACTAGCTACGCTAGCTGTATTTTTCATAATGGTTATGAGCGCTTTTGTCACAGTTCCAACATACAATGTAGGTGCTGATGAAGGAGGTTGTATGGATTATGAAGATACGAATGCTAATGGATTATATGATGAGGGAGAACCTTGTTATGATGATGACGATGGAGAGGGAAGACCACCTGGAGAAGGTGAAGGCTGTATAGATTATGATGATACTAATGGCAATGGATTATATGATGTGGGAGAACCTTGTTATGATGGAGATGATAGCTCTCCCGAAGATTTTTATTTAACTGCTACAATGGATTCATTAGAAGATTGGAGTGTTAACTATCATGGTGTAATGCCTATCGAATGGTCTGATAATGCTCGTAGTGATATAGCGCAAATGTGTGAAGATATGCTTGGAACCGGTGGAAGTGTAATCGACGAAGAATGTTTCGATCATTGGGTTGAGATGATGATGTCAGATGATGAGTATGGTCATGATGATGAGTTCAGATGTCCACCAGAGATGGATGATGCAACCTGTGCAACATTCACAGAATGTTTTGATGAAGGCGATGGAGATATGTTCGAATGTATGACAGCAATGTACAACTATTGTTATGATAACGATTCAGAAATGTGTGATGATTTTTTCATGGATGATAATGAAGATGAAGGTGGCCAATTTGTTTGGGGAGTTATTGCTTACGAAGCTGGGCACATTGATGCTACAACTTTAATGGAAGAATACATAATTCCAGAATTTGGAGATTTTATGGATGATGGAAGTCAAGAAGATGATAATGGTAGACCGGTATTGTATGATGTTCAGACATTTGATGTGGATTCAGATGGTGAACTAATAATTTATACTAATTTCTTACCAGAGGTAAAAACCACACCAGATTTTGTTTGTGGTAGTGGGAGTGTTGAAACAGTACCATTTATTCAAGTTAATGATGGTGATGATAACTGTGAAGATGCTTCAGACGAGCAACAATATGATGATGAAGGCAATGAAATAAATTGGTTTGATTGTCATAATGGTTCTGAAATATGGATACACCAGGTAAATAATTGGGAATGGGATTGTGAAGACGGAGAAGATGAATATCAGGAGCACCACAATTACTGGTGGGGCGATGTTTATCTTTTTGAAGGCGATATTTCAGCAGAAGAAGTTGATTTTAGAAATCTTGAAAATATCGCATTTAGTGATTCATATTGTTCTTGGGAAAATGATAACGAAACATATGTTCACTGTGATGATTTTATGGGAGCTGAGCTATTCGCAGGCACTTGGTCCTTAGTAACAACCGGTAGCTGTTCTGAGGAATGGGATTACGATGATGAAGGAAATTTGGTATCGTTTGGATATGACTGTTATGGTGAAAATGGCAATCACTCAAACATGGGTCCTTATTCTCATAAATTACAATTTGGTGATGGGCATTGGGTCATGAATGGCAGTATACATCATGAAAGCATGGAAATGGAAAATTTCCCTTACTTTGATACTTGGAATAATAATGATAAAGAAGAATTTGTTATGTACCAAACTCAATCTTTCAGTATCGATACAGATTCTTCAGTACGTATTGTTTCTGCAGGTTGGCAGTGCTATGATTGGGATGAAGACGGTGTAGATGATGATTGTTGGGGCCAGTATCCAGGATTATACATTTACCATGGTGAAGACCTGATTGCTTCTAACAAAAATTATTATAATGATGATATGTATTGTCCTATAGATTCAGAAGACCAAGATTACTCAAATTGTAATTATGCATTGTTAGAAGTAGATTTAGTCGCTGGCGACTATATGGTTTATACAACACTTGATTCGGAAGGCAAATATTACAATAATATAGATGGAGCTTATGTTGTAGTTGACGGTGAAGAATCTGATGAGTGGGATGGTTACATGTCCGATAATCATTGGGAATGGCATGAAACTGATGGTCATGAAGTTATGCAAACTGTTGCCTATAATGGGTCTGTTTATGATTTAGGCTTTTTAGACTTCTGGAATGAGGCTTACGACTTTGAATGGTATAATAATGATACCGGTAAAGATAATCCTAAAGCTTTTGAAGAAGAATTTGGTTCTGTTTATGATCTTTATGAAAATTATGAGAATGTGTTAGAAACAGAAGGTGAAGGTTGTGACGATTGTACAGGAAATTTAGACACAATGGATGCAGAGACCTCATTTGATATCACTAGTCAAAATGAATTTGAAAATTGGACATACAATTATGACTTCGATTCTTATTATTTCCAGTTCATTGATGAAAATGAAAACGATGCCTACGATTCCGGTGAAATCTATGCTATGTCTAGTGAAGGCTACGATGAAGCTGGAGGTCAAGAAGTACTAGTAGAAGGTACAGCCGATCGAAAACATATGCCTGAAGCTGATTATCATGATTACAAACCAGTCTGCTATGATGAGGAAACTGGTGAAGAGATAGACTGTGATGATGCCTTTAACATGTTTATTCCCATCTTTATGATTGCTGAGAATGCAACACACTATGAAAATGGCAATATAACAGCAGATACAGCCGCAGACAATGTGGTTGAATTGTTCTATATACTTGTAGAAATGGGTATATTTGATCAAGACGAAGATGACCATGAAGAGGTATATTGGATTGAGTATTCATATTGTGAATGGGTTTCTGAATCGCGCGATGGTGATTATGATTGGGGAGATAATCGTTGGTATTGTGAATCTTCTGCAAGTGGAGGTTTTGAGGATTGGTGGTATTACTGTGAGAGCTATGGAGACATGTGGTATTGTACAGATGACTTTGGTCAAAATCCAGATTACGCCTGTTCTATAGATAATGATCATTACGAAGAAGGAGGAAGACCAGATATGGAATATTGTGGAGCTGATGATGATCCTGCAATTTTAGATGGAATAGTAGGAATTAATGATCCTGAAGATAATGAGCCAATGCCAATGTCTGAAAACATGATTGGAGCCTTATCAGATAATGAAGGTTTACCATTAATGATGGGATCGTCTTTCAAAATACATTTTGATGATGTCGATGAATCATTGGAAACCCATGAGCTTTACATTCCTATTGGAAGTTCTGATGGTGATGAAAAGTGGTATGTTGATATAAACCTCTTAAGTGGATATGAAGTAATATCCTGTGAAGGATGTGAAGATTTAGTTATTGAAGGTAGCAATGCAAAATTCAATGCCAATGAACCTGTAACTGTTATTTTTGGTTCACGTCCAGACTGTGACCACACTGTAACCATTGGTGATGGCTATACATTTGAACCTTCTGAACTTTCTATTAACGTAGGGGAAACCGTATGCTGGCAATGGGAAGATGCAGTAGATGTCCATAATGTATTAGAGATTGCAGCAAAGTTTGATGAGGATATGAATCTTGAAGATGCTAAAATTGGTTTCTATAGTGGAGATTCTGCAAATACAGTTGATTTCAGACACACATTTTCTGAAGACAATCAAACTCATTACTATGTATGTGAACCACATGCAACTATGGGTATGGCAGGCACAGTAACTGTTGGAGCTGGATCAGAAGGTGACCGAATACCTGAGGTTCTTGAAGATTCAGGATTACCAAATGTTAGCTTTATGGTTGGTGCACTTGTATTAGTTGGCGCAGCTGGCCTACGCCGTAGAACACACTAAGCATAAATACGCGGTAATTACCCTCTGTTTATGGCAGAGGGCATACCAGTAGTCAGAATGTATACTGACGATAGTGGACATACCAGATTTGCAAAAATGAAAATCCCAGTCGAGAAGAAAACTGGACTTGGATCAGTAGGGATGTTTTCTTCTTTATTCCTTAACGAAAATATACAGGATAATACAGGCGATCTCAAAACACAATTTGCACTTACACCAGTTCCCGATAATTTGAAAGGGGAGGGTCCAAAATTAGCACATACTGCACCTAGAAGACAATTAGTATTAACTTTGAGTGGTTGTCTTGAATTCAAAAGTTGTGGTGTTGTGGAAGAAGATACAGAACACAAAGTAATCATTCGAAGAGGTGATATTTTACTTGCTGAAGATTTAGAAGGCGAAGGGCATGTTTGGCAATTTGTGGAGGCTCAAGACGGTCGACTTTATCCTTGGGTTAGATGTTACATCCATTTAGGCGAAGAATATGATCATTTTATATCACAATTAGAACCAATATAGAGGTGTATTATGCTAAAGTTTTATAAAAGATAGTTTAAGCGTGAGTAAAATGGATGAAGCATCATTGAAAAAGCAGTGGCGCATATCAATGGTGGCATTTTTCTTTTTTTTTCTAATAGTCTTAGCTGGATTCACTCCAGGTTTAGGAAGAGAAATGAATCAAAGAGAAGATTTTTCTTATCCTGACGATCCTGTTTGGCAAGCTTCAGATAGAGCTGATGAAAAGATGCCAGAAGAATATTGGTTAGTATTCCAAATAGTTATGGGAGATTCAGTAGACACTAAAAATCATAATGCTTTAGATTTTGAAGTATTCCGTGAAACAACTGAACGCAATGATAATTTACTTGCCGATGAGTCTGTAAGTAAATATTTTGATGTTAAATTTAACTGGCAAGTACAACAAAATGAAAATTCAAGTATATGGGGCATTCCCGATACAGTTCGTTCAATAATGAACATGGATACTCAAGTTTCTTTTATAATAAATTATACTGGTTCTAGTTATGCTAATGCAACTGAAAAAGAATTGACATATGTCCTTAATTCATTGTTTAATTTTAGGACAGAAGATGGTTCATTTATTTACAGAAATATTGTTTCTCCAGATTTATGTATAGTAACAGATAACGAATGCAAAATCCCTCGTGACAAAGACAATTATCCAGTGGAGCTTTATGCTACAGGAGATGAGTACTGGAAAGCTAATGGTTACACTCTTACAGGTGAGGCAAATTCAGAAAGATTATTTGCAGATTATCCTAGACAAAGAGGTGATTATGAACATTATGAATATTGGGAACAACAAGTAGATTCGTTCTACACAGATCCTCTTGAATCGGAAGAAGAAGTAAGTTTTTATTCGTATTTAGCCTTTGGTCTTGAACTTGAAAGTCAGATAAATTCGACTTTACCTTTAGTTGGTCTTTCTTTTGTATTAATGGTTCTCTTATTGTCTTTTTACTTTAGAAATATAGGAGATGTTCTTGTTTGTGCGCTTGGTTTGGGATTACTTATGGTTTGTATGAATGCAAATTCATTCTGGTTAGGATTTCCACAAAGTCAGCTTGCATCTATGTTACCAATATTGATGCTGGCTTTAGGTGTAGATTTTGCCATTCATAGTTTAACAAGATGGCGTAAGTTGGCTTTAGAAGATGATGACTATTCGTTTTCACCTCAAAAAGCTAGTTTCAGTGCTGCGTGGGGATCAATACGAACACTATTTCCAGCTTTAGGTGTAGCTACCCTTACTACAGCTGTAGCTTTTGGAACTGCTACTCTGAGTGCAATTCCGGATTTATTTGAATGGGGCATTCTAGGTCCTTTAGGTATAATTCAAGCTTATTTGATAATGGGCGTATTCTGTCCATTACTAAGAAGTATATCGCCTCCAAAACCTGCTGAAGAAAGCGATGGTATTCTGAATAAGATAGGCGAATTTTTCAATGTCAAATCTATGGCTTTGCTAATGCAAGAAAAATCAATGCCAATGCTTATTATTTTTCTTCTTATAACTATAGTTCTTTCTCCAATTGTTTTGGGAAATCCAGAGTCTACTTTTGATGTTAAGGATTATGCCGATAATGATTCTAGGTTTATTCAAACAGTTATAATCGGGCAAGAAACATTCACTGAGCAGGGCGAACCAGGATATTATTTGATTGAAGGCGATAATCTTGCTACTTATGATAAGCTCGTTGCCATTGATAATCTTGAAAATACGATAGTCGATTACAATTTCAGTGCACGATTTTTAGGTAGTTTACCATATCTTGTTAGGACACAAACAGTTTTAGCTCTCAATATAGAAAATACAGGTTACATTCCTCTGACAGTCAATTCTTCAACTGGATTTCCTACTTCTGATGAAGAAATTTATAATATTTTAGAAGACGTTTATGCAAATGGAACTAGAAATTTAGATGGGACTTTCTATGTTTCATCATCAGATGCTAGAGCCACTTATGTTCTTGATGATGGAAAATTAACAATGACACGTTCTTGGTTTATGGTCATGCGTCCCGATGACATGTATGGTGAGATGAAAGTACAAAAAAGTCAATTAGACACAGCTTCAATTGAAGTTAATAAGATGGCAGGTATTAACGCCCAAGTTGCGGGTTTAAGTTATGAAAGATATGTATATGTCTTAGAAATTACAGATAGTTTTCAAGAAAGTTTAATTGTAGCTATTATTTTGGCTTTTTTAATTGTTTTAATTGTGCTTCGTGATCTTCGTCTGAGTATTATTACAATCTTTCCTGTAGTTGCAATTACGATATGGCTTAGAGGAGGTATGGTTCTTACAGGTACATCAATAAATTTAGTGACTGTTCAAATATCTAGTTTAGCTATTGGTTTAGGAGTAGATTATGCAATTCATATGGTCCAAAGAGTACGTGAAGCCAGATATGAGAATCCACATTCAAGTCAAGAAGAGTGGATGTCAGAAAGTTTAGATGAAACAGGAAATAATATTGCAATGTCGGCCTTTACAGATTTCATTGGGTTTATGGTTCTTACAT